>Ga0307929_1000812_pt1 | contig 27772 bp, 27 predicted proteins | sample AceLakmetage1330_FD_203160 | JGI IMG/M metagenome (GOLD analysis project Ga0307929, IMG submission 203160) | Saline water microbial communities from Ace Lake, Antarctica - #1330 | ecosystem: Environmental > Aquatic > Non-marine Saline and Alkaline > Saline | place: Antarctica: Ace Lake...
ATGGCCTTGACAGCGGTGATGGACTTGCTGGCCCAAAACCGCTTCGACTTGGTGGTTCTTGATGCCGCACCGACGGGACATCTGATTCGGCTTCTGGAGCTTCCCGAAATCAGCGATGCGTGGCTTAAATCGATGTTCAAACTCTTTCTGAAATACCGCAACATTTTCCGTCTGCCGGGCGTCTCCAACCGTCTGGTCAAGGTCTCTAAAGATCTGAAACGCCTGCGTGCGATCTTAGGTGACCCGACCAAGGCAGCCTTGTATGCCGTCAGCATTCTCACGGAGATGTCCTTTGCGGAAACGGAGGATCTTCTGGCCGCCTGCAAACGTCTGGCTATTCCGGTCCCGTCCCTGTTCCTGAATCTGGCAACGCCGCAAAGTGAAGATCCTCTCTGCTCGAGCGTTTTCCGCCGCGAGTCGCTTGTCAAAAAGCGCTTTGCCGCATCGTTCCCCGGCCTTTCGCAAACGGTTGTCTACCGGCAAAGCGATGCGCGGGGGCTCGCGAACCTCACAGCCCTCGGCCAACTCCTGTTTGTGACAGGCGGCGCTGGCGGACAGCGGAAGCGAAAATCAGCCGATCCGAAGGAACGGCCGAAGCGTAAAACGCTTGCTCGGCAAAGGCGGCCCCATGCCAACTGACCTTGAGTTTGAAAAAGAACATGTGAGCCTCTGCGAGGCGCTCGACCGGATTCTCAACAAAGGTGCCGTCATTGTCGGCGAGGTCATGATCTCAGTTGCCGATATCGATCTGATTTATCTGAGTTTGCAGGTGGTCGTATCCTCCGTGGAAACAGCGCAGAAAGCGAAAGACCAGAGCTGATGAAAACCGACCCAGAAAAATTCGTCTCTTCCGCAGAAGAAGTGCGGGTGGATTCCTCCGCCCTCGGGGACTTTGCCAGAATCATGACGGCCAACCGTAAACTACAATCGCCTAAGCTACAATCGCCGCGCCATCTAAAAATCGACCATAATAAAGCGAAAGACGGTTTAGCTCAACTCGTTTTGACCGTGGTCAAACTTCTGCACGAACTTCTTGAAAAACAGGCCATCCGACGGATTGATGCGGGTGGCCTGACCGAGGCCGAAATCGAACGCCTCGGGTTGACTCTGATGCGGCAATCCGAAGAACTCGCTCGGATCACCCGCGAATTCGGCCTCGATGACGAGGACTTAAACTTGGACTTGGGCCCTTTAGGGAAACTTTTATAACTGGAGACAAAAAATGGCAAACGAACGCAAAGTCACAAATTCCGTGGGTAGCACAAACTTGGCGGATCTTCTTGAACGAATCCTGGACAAGGGCATCGTCATCGCTGGCGATATTCGGATCAACCTCGTCGATGTTGAATTACTTACAATCCAGATCCGCCTAGTTATCTGTTCGGTAGACAAGGCCAAGGAAATGGGCATGGACTGGTGGGTCAACAATCCTGCCTTATGCTCCGGTGCAAAAACCGACCTGGCTCAGCCAGAGGTGCTCGATAACCTCGTGGCCCGGCTGGATCGGATCGAGACGTCGATGGCCGCACAACGCTGATACCTTGACCGTGGCAAATTAAGGAAGCCATCATTGACTTTTAATAAAAAGGGGGAAGTATGCCAATACTGATATGCGCTATCCTCGATGGGGTTATTGAGAAGCCCCAAGAAGGAACCATCGCCATTGTTGAAAGAGGGATGACTGCGGTTGGTTATCCCATAGACAATTTAGACTGTTTAAAAGACGAAACCACGACAAAAAAATTTACTGAAAAATATAAGCAAATTAATTCCAGTTATTTTTTGAACCACACCATCGTGCCATTTAATTTTGGTAACATTGTCCCTGATGAGGAGGAAGTGCGGCAGTTTTTGATCAATGCAACCATTGAACTCAAAGCGCTCATTAACAAGCTCAAGGGGAAAGAGCAGATTATTATTCATGTTTCCTTTGATGTTCAGAAAGCCATTGTGGAAATTTCGAAAAGTGTGGACGTCTCCAACAAAATGGAAGTGGGGAAAGCATTTTTTGAATTATCTGAAAAACACAAAAAAACCATCAGACAGGCGCTGAAATCTAAGTTATCTATCCATGCCGCCGAGGATACCGAAATGACTGGAGCTAGCGAGACCGTCATTCTCCTCAATACTTATTTAGTCGAAAAAACAAAAAAAGAACTGTTTGATAATGCTCTGGATGAAATTGCTGAAAAATGTGACGACTTTATTGCCTTTAACTATATAGGCCCTCTTCCTCCTTATGACTTTGTGGAGACGGATTTCAGTAAAGGCAATTTTGATATGATTAATGAAGCTAGGCTCTTGTTAGCTCTCAAGGAGCAATGCACATTTGATGATATTAAATCCAGTTACCGGAAGATGTCATTCACGGTCCATCCCGATAAGAACAACGGTGACGACACAAAAATGAAGGCGCTTAATGAAGCAAATCGTATCGTGAAGGCATACTACAATAGTGGTAATAAAAGTGAATGCTCTTTCACCAAAGAGGCAATCGAACGAAGCTTTGTTCATTATTAATTAGTAGAAGGTAGATTGATAGCTTCACAATACAATCCTCCGGTTCTGCCGGGGGTCGCTGGTTTTGATATTTCCCCTCTCTTTTACCTCCTGTCATGCCATCTTAGTTTAGTAGTTAATGACACTGTTATTTGAAGCGGCAGGGAAGTTATGCAAAGAATATATTCTCGCCATTAATCCTGTCCCGCTAGAACGACATGACGATGCACCACGGACACGAAATGACACCTCTAGACGCCTATAATATTTCCATTCGATGGCGTCCCTTTGCCATCGGGCTGGCACTCATTCTCACCGCACACGCCGCTCAGGGCTCAAGATCAATCTATGTGGGTGCTGGATATAAAGGATGTACATGTCGCCTACCCTATTGTCGTGATCACTCTGGCGATAACCACAATCTTTCTGATCATCCAGCGTTACCGGGAAAAATCTGTATTGGCAGAATTGCATCGGTTTGCAACAGTCGTCGATCAAGCAACAGAGACCATTATCATCACCGACGAAGACGGCAAAATCGAATATGTCAATCCCGCCTTCGTCACACAGCTTGGATACAGCCTTGAAGAAGTTGAAGGGCAAAGTCCAAAGCTTCTTCGCAGCGACCATCATGACGATGCATTTTACGAAAACATACGAAACGATCTCGACGGGGGGCGCATCTGGAATGGAACGCTTATCGACCGGTGCAAGGATGGCACAACCATTGAATTGCAGACCACCATTTCACCTGTCAAAAACGATTTGGGCAGAACAACCCACTTCGTTTCCGTTGGACGCGATGTCACGCATGAATCTCTGCTGGAGACCCAGCTTCGGCAAGCCCAAAGAATGGAAGCTCTCGGAACGCTGGCAGGTGGAATTGCCCACGATTTCAACAACATCCTGAGCGCCGTGATTGGATACACTGAACTTGCGATGCAGGACTCGGATCCAGAATGTTCTGCCCACGCAAGTATGGCAGAAGTCTTCAAAGCCGCAAAACGCGCCGCAGAACTTGTGGCACAAATTCTGACATTCAGCCGCCGCACCGAACAAGAGCGCAACCCCCTCCAGCTGGCTCCCGTCATCAAAGAGGCGCTCAAACTGCTTCGCGGAACACTTCCATCCACGATTGACATCCAACAAAACATCAAAGACACGTGCGATCCCATTCTTGCGGATGCCACTCAGATCCATCAGATCATTATGAACCTGTGCACCAATGCCTATCATGCGATGCGAGAGCATGGCGGCATTCTAGATGTACGACTGGACACCATAGAGCTGCTAAAGGAAAAAGAGGCCGGGCAGCTCACGCTTCCCGCTGGAAAATATGCCCGCATATCCATCTCAGATACCGGTCATGGCATGCTCCCGGAGATACGGGATCGCATTTTTGAACCGTATTTCACGACAAAGCGCAGACAGGATGGAACCGGGCTTGGCCTCGCAACCGTTTATGGAATTGTTAAGCTACATGCTGGGGCTATAACGGTCTACAGCGAGCCGGCACAAGGATCCACCTTCAATGTCTTTCTCCCAATCTGTTCTCCCAATCATGAAGAAAGTGAAAATGGGCAACCCGCCTTCTCCCTGCCAAGAGGAAAAGGAGAGTGCATCCTGATTGTGGATGACGAAGAAGCCATCGTTCAGATGATCGAGATCGCACTACGTCATCTTGGATACAAAATCGTGTCACACAGCTCCAGTGTGAAAGCGCTTGAGGCCTTTGAGGATGATCCCGATCAATTTGACTGTGTGATTACCGATCAAACCATGCCAACCCTGAGCGGAGCCGACTTGGCCAGGCGCATGCTTGATGTACGGCCAAACATACCCATCATTCTCTGCTCCGGCTTCAGCGAAACCGTTAACGCTGAAAAGGCACACGATATAGGTATTCGTGAATACATAATGAAGCCAATGACCCGCCGCGTATTGGCTGATGCCGTGCAACGCGTTCTTGCCTGAAGTCAGTGGCGGCAATTGCAAGTTCTGTCGCAAGATGAACGCCATGACACCTCAAGCAAAATCGCCTCCACTTGCCCAACGCCCACCAGCGAATGTATCGCTGAGCCACTCAGGCAGCAAATCGCATAACACTTCTGGCTCAAGCTTTGCAGCCCTCAACTCCTCTAGAGCACACCAATGAAATGTGAGATGGTCTTCTGCAGGTTCAATCTCTTTTCCCAGTGGTAAATCAGGAATCTCAAGCGCAAACAGGGCATTCCACTCACAGTGGGGCTTTCCCTTTTGCATAAAGCTGTGCTCAACCGCACCCAAGAAACGCCCAGCGGTAGACGACAACCCAAGTTCTTCCTCGATTTCACGCTCAAGACTCACTCGGGCAGCTTCATCAAACTCAGTATGGCCTCCCGGGAGGTAGCTAATGTCTGCACCCCTTGTCTGGCACAAAAGGATCTGTCCCGCCTGCACACAAACCCCGCGTGCAATCACTTCAACCTTCGTCTTCATTACCATCCTCCAAGGATTTCTGCCGTATCAGCTTTTTCTAATCAAAAAGGGTCGAACTCCAACTCAATTTCCAACATAATGTCGTTTCGTTATGACACGCAAAACACTTGAACAACAGGAAAAATCAATTTTGGCTCCCTATGCCGCGTTCAGCTTTGAAACGCGGGGGCGTCACTATCCCGAGGAAGAGCACCCGGCGCGCTGCAGTTTTCAGCGCGATCGCGATCGCATCATTCACAGCCGATGTTTCAGGCGCCTTGAGTACAAAACACAGGTCTTCACCCGCAGTTCCTGCGATCACTACCGCACCCGCCTCACCCACAGCGTGGAGGTGGCGGCAGTAGCACGCACATTTGCTCGTATTTTTGGAGTCAACGAAACCCTAACCGAAGCCATTGCTCTCGCGCACGACATCGGACACACACCCTTCGGTCACGCAGGCGAACACGAACTCAACCGCTTGATGAAAGACCACGGGGGGTTCGACCACAATCTTCAGAGTCTCCGGTGGGTGGATCTCCTCGACGTCCAATACCCAAACTTTCCCGGGCTGAATCTCACATGGGAGACCCGGGCCGGGCTCATGAAGCATGAATCCAAAAAACCGGAGGCTTCATTGGATGGACACCCCATCGGTCCACGACAGAGTCTTGAAGCCCAAATCGCCGACATTGCAGACGACATCACCTACTATGCCCACGACGTCGATGATGCCCTTCTGGCTAAAATTCTCAGCGTGGATCTCCTCGAATCTCAGGATCTCTGGCAGCTCGCAAACGCCCGAACAAAACGCGAATACACCAATCTCGACCGGGGGGCAAACATTCGAATCACCATTCGCAACCTTCTCGACCTCCAGATTGAAAACATCGTCACGGCCACCGAAGCCCGAATTGCCCGGCACGACCCCTCTAGCATGCAAGACGTAATGGAGCTTCCGCAACAGTTGGTGGGATTCTCGCAAGAAATGGCCGATCAAGCAGATGCTTTTCGTGAATTCATGTATGCCAATGTCTATTTCAGTCACGCCATCAGCAATCAGGCAGAAATTGCAACCGCCATGATGCGCCACCTATTCGAGCACTACTGCCGACATCCTGAGAACATGGGACGAAAGGCACAGGCAAGACTCACTGAAGATGGCCAGAAACGGACTGTGTGTGACTATCTTTCTGGTTTTACAGACAAGTATGTGTTTCAGGAACATGCTCGCTACTTTCGATAGATTACACTTGTCATCAGACAGGCAATCCCTGATATATCTTCACGTCAAAATCACCCTATAAAGCAAACGATTCCTCAACAGAAACCCACACACAAAGGAGAAACATTATGGCTATCAAGAAAGTGGCAATGCTAACAGCAGGCGGACTCGCACCCTGCCTTTCTTCAGCAATCGCCGGTCTCATTGAACGCTATACCGAAGTGGCACCAGATGTTGAGATCATCTGCTACCGCTCTGGTTACAAAGGTCTCCTTCTCGGAGACAGCTTTGTCGTCACCAAAGAAATGCGCGACCAGATTGCCATTCTCTACCAGCACGGTGGCAGCCCCATCGGCAACAGCCGCATCAAACTCACAAATGCTGAAGACTGCACCAAACGTGGCCTGGTTAAGGAAGGCCAGGACCCGCTCAAAGTCGCAGCCGATCGGCTTGCAACAGACGGCGTCGACGTCCTTCACACCATTGGGGGCGACGACACCAACACCACCGCGGCCGACCTTGCCGCATACCTGAAACAGAACAACTACGACCTGACTGTCGTTGGCCTTCCCAAAACCATTGACAATGATGTCTACCCCATTAAACAGAGCCTCGGTGCTTGGACCGCCGCCGAAGAAGGGGCACAGTTCTTTGCCAACATCGTGGCCGAACACAACGCCAACCCACGTATGCTCATCGTACATGAAGTCATGGGACGAAATTGCGGCTGGCTAACGGCCTATACCGCACATGTCTATAATGACTACCTCCATGAACTCGACTTTGTCCCGCAGATGGGACTTTCCCATGAGCGCAAAGATGTCCACGCCATTTTCATCCCCGAAATGGAGGTCGATATTCAGGCAGAAGCTACACGCCTCCATAAAGTCATGGACGATATCGACTGCATCAACATCTTCATCTCAGAGGGGGCCGGGGTCGACACCATCGTCAAAGAGATGGAAGCCAACGGACAGGAAATTCCTCGCGATGCATTTGGTCATGTCAAACTTGACGCCATTAACCCGGGTAAATGGTTTGCCGAACAGTTTGCAGACATGATTGGTGCCGAAAAGGTATTGATCCAGAAGAGTGGCTACTTCGCCCGCGCCGCGGCGTCCAACGATGATGATATCGAACTCATCAAGTCCTGCTGCAATCTTGCTGTAGACTGTGCCCTCAAGCACGAAAGCGGTGTCATCGGCGAAGATGAAGATCAGGGCAACGTCCTTAGGGCCATTGAGTTTGAGCGGATTGCCGGTGGTAAGCCATTCGACATTGACCAACCCTGGTTCGAGGACCTGCTCAAGACCATCGGACAAACCAAGGGAGCCAAGCTCGAAGTTGGGCACTGACAACTTGACTTTTCACCCCCTCAATGGTCAAATTCCATGCTTATAGTCCCATTCAAGGAAATTGCATTAAGTCACTTTGATATACAGGGTTACACAAACCGCCTGCATAATCGACAGGGACGGAGTCTGCCCAGAGATCATAATGAACACAGGAAACCACAAGAACTATGAAAGCCCAACTTCTTAAACGTATTGAACAACGTGAAGCGCGAGTCGGTATTGTAGGTCTGGGATATGTGGGGCTCCCACTGCTCATTGAATTCGCAAAAGCGAATTTTCAAGTTGCAGGCTTTGACATTGATACCGCCAAAACAGACGCACTCGATGCCGGTGAGACCTACATTCGACACATCAATACAGATCACATCCGCAGTGCCATCACCAACAATAACAAAGCTTTTGTAACTACAGATTTCACCCGACTCAGCGAGTGCGACGCCCTGTTGATTTGCGTCCCCACGCCCCTCACCAACCATCGCGACCCAGATCTGAGTTATATTGAAGAGACCGCTCGCAATATGGCACCCCATCTTCGCAAGGGACAACTCATTGTACTCGAATCCACAACATACCCCGGAACAACAGAAGACGTGCTCATCCCGATTCTAGAGGAAGGCAGTGGTCTGAGCGCTGGCGAAGACCTTTACATCGCTTATTCCCCCGAACGCGAGGATCCCAACAACACGGACTTCTCAACGTCCACAATTCCAAAGGTCGTCGGTGCCTTTACCCCCGATGCACTCGAAATTGCACAGGCCTTTTACAACGCTGTGATCTGCAAAACTGTTCCCGTGTCAAGCTGCAGGGCCGCAGAAGCCACGAAGCTCATGGAAAACATCTTCCGCTGCATCAATATTGCCTTGGTGAATGAACTTAAGATGGTCTTCACCGAAATGGATATCGACATTTGGGAAGTCGTTCGCGCGGCAAGCACAAAGCCCTTTGGCTTCATGCCCTTTTATCCCGGCCCCGGACTGGGTGGACACTGTATCCCCATTGACCCCTTCTATCTAACGTGGAAGGCAAAGGAGTACGGCATCTCAACACGGTTCATCGAACTGGCTGGCGAAGTCAACACAGGCATGCCCAAATATGTAATTCAACGCACCATGCTGGCACTGAACGATCATGGAAGAGCGCTTCGGGGAAGCCGCATCCTGTTGGCAGGTCTCGCGTACAAAAAAAATGTGGATGACGATCGTGAAAGCCCCACATATGTACTTTGGGATGAGCTCATTAAGCACGGCGCTGAGGTCGCCTATTTTGATCCCTACTGCCCCGTTGTACGCCCCAGCCGGGAGCATTCACAATACGCCGGCATTGAAAGCAGAACGTGGGACGACATCACCTCAGACAATTATGATGCTGTCATCATTTCAACGGCCCACGACTCGGTGGATCACGATGCACTCGCCACTCGCGTGCCCATCGTCATTGATACGCGAGGGGCCTGCCAAGCGGCAGACAACGTGGTGAAGGCATAGTCCTCGGATTGGGTTTTATTATATGCAGCCCCCTCTTCGATGGTTACTCCTCGCTGGCTACAGCATAGCTCTGGCAGTTGCCAGTCTTGCACCAGCCTCAGATCTGCCAAGCGTACAATTTCCGTATTTGGACAAGATCATTCACTTCGGAATGTATGCCGGACTAATGCTGCTGCTCATGCGTGCCATGAAAATCAAACCGGCACACGCAGCCCGTAGCGTCATTGTGGCTCTCTCGGTCTGCATCGCCTACGGCGTATTACTGGAGTGTGGGCAACTCCTGCTCACAAAAATTGCAGGACGGACATTCAGCGTTGCTGACATTGCCGCAAATACGACAGGAGCGGCAGTGGCGACACTCGCACTGACCCTACGACGAAAATCGTCGGTTTCAGAACTCACACTCAATCTACTTAAAAAGAGATAATCAACATGAATGTACTTGTCACAGGGGCGGCCGGCTTCATTGGCATGAATCTCACGCAATCGCTCCTTAGCGAGGGCAACACCGTTGTCGGCATCGACAACTTCAATGACTATTATCCCATCAGCCTGAAACGGGCACGGCACGAACGGTTGATTCCGCACGCCAACTACACCGGAATCGAGGCAGATTTGTGTGATATGGATGCGCTTCAGGACTGCTTTATGCAGAACAAATTCGATGTCGTGTGCAATTTGGCGGCCCAAGCTGGTGTACGCTATTCACTCAACCACCCCCATGCTTACCAGAAAGCAAATCTTGAAGCCTTTCTGAACGTCCTGGAATGTTGCCGACACGCAGAAGTCCCGCGCCTGGTTTACGCGTCCAGCTCAAGTGTATACGGCGGCAACACGAAACTTCCCTTCAGCGAAAGTGACAGCGTCGATTCCCCCGTCAGTCTATATGCCGCCACAAAAAAGGCGAACGAACTGATGGCGCACTGCTACACACACCTGTATGGACTGCAAACCATCGGACTGCGGTTCTTCACCGTTTACGGCCCCTGGGGACGCCCCGATATGGCAATGTGGCTATTCACCGACGCCATGCTTGCAGGAAAACCTATTCAGGTCTTTAACCACGGCAATATGCAGCGAGACTTCACGTTTGTGGATGACATCATTACCGGCGTCAAAAGAAGCCTGTTCAGTGACAACCTTGATCCCTATGAAATCTTCAATATTGGAAACCATCGCTCCGAAAAGCTGATGGACATGATTCAAATTCTTGCGGACGCCTTGGGCGTGGAACCCAAGATGGAAATGATGCCGATGCAAATGGGAGACGTTCCGGCAACGTATGCCGATATTGATCGCATCCGCGCCAAGCTAGGATACGAACCCACTACGCCGATCTCAGAAGGCATTCCAAAATTCGTAGCGTGGTACAAAGAATATCACGGACTAGTCTAAAACTTCAATTCGAACGTCCAACATCGAACATTCAACGCTTAACATCGAACGGAGAGAGAATTCCACATTTCGATGTTCGATGTTGAGTGTTCGATGTTCAATGTTCATTCCCAAGTTTCCACCCTGTATAATCCGGACTTCAGCGAGCTCAGTCGAGTTGTGGAGAAATGCCGCCGGCGGCGGCACCATATTGAAAGAGTAATCATGAAAATATTCGTACCTGGAAGAATCTGCCTTTTTGGCGAACACAGTGACTGGGCCGGTGGCTATCGGCGAATCAATGCAGAAATCAGCAAAGGCTATGCCGTCATTGCAGGCACCAATCAGGGAGTACACGCCGAGGTAAAACCTCACCCTTCAAAGTTCATTTTTAGAGCCGTAATGGACGACGGAGCCGTAATGAAACCCTTCGAACTGCCCATGGAGCGCAAAGCGCTGCTACAGGCTGCTGAAAGCGGCGGTTTCATCAGCTACGCAGCCGGAGTTGCTTATCAGGTACTCACACACTACCGCGTTCGTGGACTGGAAATCACAAATACCCTCACCGACTTGCCCGTAAAAAAGGGCCTTTCATCAAGTGCAGCCGTCTGCGTGCTTGTGGCGCGTGCATTCAACCGCATCTACGACCTGAAACTCACCGTACGCGGCGAGATGGAACTAGCCTACATGGGGGAAATCACAACCCCCTCGCGCTGCGGTAGACTCGATCAGGGCTGCGCCTACGGCAATCGCCCCATCATGATGCAATTCGATGGTGACTTGATTGATGTCAAAGAGATCTCGGTGCCTCATGATCTGCACTTCATCCTTGTCGATTTGATGGCCAGCAAAGATACGAAGGAAATTCTCAACAACCTAAACCACTGTTTTCCCTTTGCTGAGGACGAGATCCAACGCGGCGTGCAGAAGTATCTGGGGCCCATCAACAAAGACATCGTGCATAAATCCGTTACGGCAATCGGCGCCGGTGACGCCCGCAAAATTGGTGAACTCATGCAAGAAGCTCAGCGGGAGTTCGACGCCAATATGCTACCCGCCTGTCCCTCTCAGTTGACCGCCCCCGTGTTGCACCGCGTGCTGGACCACAACCCGCTCCAACCCTACATTTACGGTGGAAAAGGCGTGGGGTCGCAGGGAGATGGCACGGCTCAATTCATCGCCCGTGACAAGGAATCTCAAAAGAAAGCGATTGAGATTATTGAACGCGACCTAAATATGCCCTGTCTCGAGTTGGTCATCCGCTCCGGGCGACGAGTCCGCAAAGCCGTCATCCCCGCTGCGGGATTTGGAACCCGCCTCTTTCCTGCTACCAAAGCCGTCAAAAAAGAACTGTTCCCCATCATCGACAAAGAGGGCCGGGCAAAGCCTGTTATCCTTTCCATTGTCGAAGAAGCGCTGAGTGCCGGCATCGAGGAAGTCTGCATTATCGTACAGAGCCAAGACAGGGATCTCTTTGAAGAAATCTTCTGCACCCCCCCCGCCATTGAAAACTTCAATAAGCTCAGCAAGGAACAGCAGAAATATTGCGAGTACCTGATGGACATCGGACAGCGCATCACCTTCCGTTCTCAGGACTCCCAAGAGGGATTCGGCCACGCCGTGCACTGCACAAAGGACTGGGTAGGGAACGAATCCTTCCTACTGCTTTTGGGTGATCATCTCTACACCTCAACCTTAGACGAATCCTGTGCCCACCAGCTTATCAGGGTCTATGAAGATGCTGGGCAGAGTGTTGTTGCTGTGGAGAATACGGCAGGAAAGGACATCCACAATTTCGGCTGTGTTACCGGATCATGGAAGAAAATGGATCACACGCTTGACGTCAGCGAATTTGTTGAAAAACCCGACCATGCCTATGCATTAGAGCACTTGCAGGTAGAGGGGATGGATACAGACTCTTTTCTCACCGTCTTCGGGCAGTATGTACTCACCCCGAAGGTCTTTGAGTTTCTGGACGAACACATTCGCCTCAACATTCGTGAACGCGGAGAGTTCCAACTTACATCTTGCCTCGACAGGGTACGAAAAGAAGAAGGATTTATTGCATGTCGCGTAGCCGGTCAACGACACGACATCGGGAATCCACAGGCATATATCGAAGCCCTTACCACCTTTGCAACTCAGAGCACAGAACACAGAAAGATAACCACCCTATGACTGAAAACAAAAAAACAGCACTTATTACGGGCATTACCGGACAAGATGGATCCTATCTTGCAGAGCTCCTTTTAGAAAAGGGCTATGAGGTACACGGAATCAAGCGGCGGGCCAGCTCATTCAATACCCAACGCATCGATCACCTTCACGCCTATCGTGGAGAAGATGAGACGCGTATGTATCTGCACTACGGCGACCTTACCGATTCCAGCAATCTAAACCGCCTGATTGAAAAGATCCACCCTTCCGAAATCTACAATCTGGGGGCCCAGTCGCATGTGCAAGTCTCCTTTGAAGTCCCCGAGTACACAGCAGACGTCGATGCTGTCGGCACTCTGCGGTTATTGGATGCTATCCGGGAAGCAGGCGTGCCCTGCCGATTCTATCAGGCATCGACGTCCGAGCTCTATGGCAACGTTCGCGAAATCCCGCAAACAGAGCAAACGCCCTTCTATCCACGATCCCCATACGGCGTCGCAAAACTCTATGCATACTGGATCACAGTGAATTACCGTGAAGCCTATGGGATCCATGCCAGCAACGGCATTCTCTTCAATCATGAATCCCCGCGCCGCGGCGCCACATTCGTTACGCGCAAAATCACGCGGGCAGCGGCGGCAATTTCAAAAGGAAAACAAGACTGCCTCTTTATAGGCAACATCGACGCTCGGCGAGACTGGGGCTATGCCAAGGATTTTGTGGAGGGCATGTGGCGCATGCTCCAACAGGACAAACCCGATGATTACGTCTTGGCAACCGGCGAAATGCACACCGTCCGGGAATTCATCGAACGCGCGTTCGCACTCGTCAACATGCCAATCGCATGGGAGGGCGAAGCCGAAGCTGAAGTCGGAATCGACAGTAAATCAGGAAAGACCATCGTAAGGATCGACCCACAGTACTATCGCCCAACAGAGGTCGAGCAACTTCTAGGTAATCCCGAGAAGGCCCGCAAGCAACTCGGGTGGACACCTCAGGTGAAGTTCGAAGAACTAGTCGAACTCATGCTAAAATCAGATTTGGCAGCACTGAACTAAAGAAAACACCTGTCAGTTAGTCTCTAGCAATACTCCTGCTCGAGTACGCGGGACGAGGGCGTCCCACCTCCAAAATCCCATATCATGCAAAGAATGGAGGTGTGGCGCCCTAGCCCCACAGTGTGTTGCAAAAGAATCCAATATTGAACCCATCAGTCCTAAATCCTTTACCCAAAGCACCATGAACTCAAACACCAAACCCCAGCCCCCAGAACCCGGAACCCAGAACTCAACAAACATCGTCTGGCATGAGGGTAACCTCACAGCTTCTGATCGTGAGCGAGTCCTCGACCAACGCGGCTGCGTCCTCTGGTTCACAGGGCTGAGTGGATCCGGAAAGTCTACAATTGCTCGAGCACTGGAAGAAACTCTAATCCATGCAGGGCATGCTGCCTATGTGCTTGATGGTGACAACGTACGGCACGGGCTTAATTCCGATTTGGATTTCTCACCAGCCTCACGCAAAGAAAACATCCGTCGCATCGGAGAGGTAGCCGCTCTATTTGCAGATTCTGGACTGATCACCATCACAGCCTTCATATCCCCTTATCGTGAAGACCGCGCCCGCGCCCGCAGCATCATCACCGCAGAGCCTGCTGATCATCCAACCTCCGACATCCGTCCTCTGACTTCTGACCTCCGCCCCCCGTTCTACGAGGTCTACGTCAACACGCCCATCGAAGTCTGCGAATCCCGCGACCCAAAAAAGCTGTACGCAAAAGCAAGAGCCGGTGAAATTCCCAATTTTACAGGCATCAGTGCTCCCTTCGAGGCTCCAAAGCACCCGGAAATCGAATTGCACACCGACAAAGCATCAATTGATGAGTGCGTCACCTTAATCATTTCAAAACTCCAAACAGACGGCATAGTGCCGATCACCAAAGAAACACAATAATCATAATCACATCTATCATCTTTAGTTGACAACCAGCTCAGTTCTGTTGAATTATTAAACCTATAAGGCGCGTTGCTCAAACAGAGATTCCTCGACTTCGCTCGGAATGACACATTCTAAAACTCGAGCTTTCTAAGAAACTGTCATGCTGAGCTTGCCGAAGCATCTCGCCGCAGTTTAGGCAACACACCCCAGATAGAGCACAAAACCCAAAACGGACACCAAAATGTCAGACTACACCATCTCGCATCTACGACAACTTGAAGCCGAGTCGATCTACATCATCCGCGAGGTTGCCGCGGAATTTGAAAACCCTGTCATGCTTTACAGCATTGGCAAGGATTCCTCCGTGATGCTTCGCTTGGCACAAAAGGCATTCTATCCCGCAAAGATCCCCTTTCCTTTGATGCACGTCGATACAACTTGGAAATTCAAAGAAATGATTACATTCCGGGAACGGATGACCAAAGAGATTGGGTTTGATCTGAAGGTCTGGATCAACCCGGAAGGTCAGGCCATGGGAATGAACCCCATTGAATTCGGCTCCGAGAAGCACACTCAAGTCATGAAGACCGATGCCCTTAAACAGGCCCTAGATCACTATCACTTTGATGCAGCATTCGGCGGCGCACGCCGCGATGAGGAAAAGTCGCGAGCAAAAGAGCGCGTCTATAGTTTCCGGAATAAGCACCACCAGTGGGATCCCAAAAACCAACGTCCCGAACTCTGGAACCTATATAACAGCCGAATTAACAAAGGGGAATCCATTCGCGTATTTCCCATCTCCGACTGGACCGAGCTGGATATCTGGCTCTACATTAAATTGGAACAGATTCCCATCGTCCCCCTCTATTTCGCCAAAGAGCGCCCCGTGGTCGAGCGCGATGGCATACTCATTCTCGTAGACGATGATCGGTTCCCCTTGGAGCCCGGTGAAACGCCAATGATGAAAAAAGTCCGCTTCAGAACACTGGGATGCTACCCCCTCACCGGCGCGGTGGAATCCGAAGCCGAAACACTGGAAGAAATCGTACAGGAAATGCTTTTGACGACGACCTCTGAGCGCCAGGGCCGCGTCATCGACTTCGACGGTGCCGCCAGCATGGAAGAAAAGAAGAAAGACGGTTATTTTTAATAGAGATGAGATAACCGCGAAACACGCAAAAGGCGCGAAACAAAGGAAAATGCGGTGGCAGACTTAGTCTACAAGGAAGAAAGCTATGCTATAATGGGGGCATGTTTCGAAGTCGTTAAGGAAAAGGGCTGTGGATTTCTAGAACCCGTGTATCAGGAGTGTCTTGAGCTGGAACTCCAAGAACGTGGTATACCCTTTGTGGCTCAGCCTCGAATCACGATCAATTACAAAGGGACGGAACTAAAACACCCATACGTGGCAGATTTAATATGCTACGGCAAGATCATACTGGAACTGAAGGCAGTAAGGAATCTCGTTGATGAACATAGAGCCCAATTGCACAACTATCTAAGAGCAACAGGCCTAAAACTAGGGATCCTGATCAACTTCGGACACCATCCTAACCTTGAATATGAACGCATAGCCATGACTCACCCAACAGGCATGAAATAAGCCAACCAAAGGTCTCTCACAAAAGTTCGAAATATCCTTTCGCGTTTTTCGTGTATTTAGCGGTTAAAATCTATGACTAAAGAAACATCATACATCAATCGGGACGCAGACCTCATTGAACTTGATATCGAGGGTTACCTGCGCCAGCACGAACAAAAAGATATGCTGCGGTTTCTGACGGCAGGAAGCGTTGATGATGGAAAATCCACGCTGATTGGGCGACTTCTCTACGACAGCAAAATGATCTACGAAGATCAGCTCGCCGCCGTCATGAACGACTCCGCCATTCACGGCACTACAAATGACAATTTTGACCCCGCACTGCTCACCGACGGACTCAAAGCGGAACGCGAACAGGGCATCACCATTGATGTCGCCTATCGCTATTTCTCCACAGACAAGCGCAATTTCATCATCTGTGACGCTCCTGGACACGAGCAGTATACGCGCAACATGGCCACAGGAGCTTCGCACTGTGATCTCTCCATCATCCTAATCGATGCGCGCCACGGGATCATGCCGCAAACAAAACGCCACAGCTTTATCGCAAGCCTTCTTGGGATCAAACATCTCGTTGTCTGTATCAACAAGATGGATATTGTCGACTACAGCGAGGATGTGTATCGCCAGATCCGCAAAGACTACGAAGGCTTTGCTGCCAAGTTGGAAGTAAGCGACATCCACTTCATGCCAATATCCGCACTCAAGGGCGACAATGTCGTAGACCGCAGCAGAAACATGCCATGGTTTGAGGGCGAACCCCTCCTCTCCTATCTGGAAAGTGTCCAAGTGGCATCAGATCGGAACCTGATCGACCTTCGATTCCCCGTTCAATACGTACTCCGGCCGAACCTTGATTTTCGAGGATTCTCCGGCACCATCGCCTCAGGCATTATCCGCAAGGGCGACGAGATTATGGTGCTACCCTCTGGAAGTCGGTCCACGGTGAAATCCATCATAACCTTTGAGGGTGAGCATGATGAAGTATTTGCCCCGATGGCGGTAACCGTTACGCTACAGGATGAGATTGATGCCAGCCGTGGGGATATGCTCGTTCACATCAACAACACGCCCCAAGTCGGAAACGAATTTGATGCCATGCTCGTGTGGATGAGCGACACCCCGTTGCAGCCCGGAACCCAACTCATGCTCAAAAGCACCAGCAATCTGGTTCCGGCCACCGTCGCCAACCTACGCTACCAATTCGATGTCAACACCCTGAAACGCTTGCCGGCAGAAGACCTGCAACTGAATGCCATTGGTCGCATTTCCATCCATACGCACCGCCCCATCTGTTTTGACAGCTACGCCAAAAACCGTAATACAGGTGGGTTTGTACTCATCGACCGCCTCACAAATGCCACCCTGGCCGCTGGCATGATTCTGGATCGAGACCCCAGTGCCGTTGTCCACAAGAAAACGGCAATCTCTGGTCCAAAGAGCAAGAACATCAGTCAGCACGAAAGCAGTGTGACGCCAACAGAACGCGAAGAACGACTAAACCAGGCACCAAAGACCATATGGCTAACGGGGCTTCCAAAGAGCGGCAAGAGCACCATAGCCTATGCCCTGGAGCGCAAGTTGTTCGACGCTGGAAAGTTGGCAGTTGTGTTGGATGGCGAGAATCTTCGAGCAACCGTCTCAGCCGATCTAGGATTCAGCGCTGATGACCGTCGCGAAAACGTCCGACGAGCCGCAGCCACCGCCAAACTTCTCAATGATGCAGGCATCATCGCGATCGTGGCATCCGTGTCTCCATATACAGATGACCGACGCATGGCGAAAACCGTGGTTGGCGAAGACAGGTTCATCGAAGCATTCGTCGCGACCCCCATCGATATCTGCAAATCCCGTGACCCGGAACTCTATGCAAAAGCCGAAAGCGGTGAAATCAAGCGCTTCAGTGGCCTGACCGCACCATACGAAACGCCAAAAGAACCAGACGTCACACTAGCCACCGTAACGAATGACATAAACGCCTGCACCACACTTCTAGAAGAAAGCCTAGGCTAACACACCCAACAATCGGGACTGCTTGCATCCCGAACTTATAACACTTAACATATATCTTTAACCTTTTAAATTGCTCTAAAACAACTGGAGATTCCTCGACGTCGCTCGGAATGACACCTCCGGAGAAGTTAAAATCCTAAAGAATTGTCATGCCGAGCTTGTCGAAGCATCTCGGCGAAGCCACCGCGAATTTTCAACAGCCGCTTAACCTAGAACCCCAAACCCAGAACTTTTTAATACCATGAAATATCTAATAGCCGGCGCTTCCGGACAGCTCGCGAAAGCGTTCATATCCCGCTTTGAAAATATGGGTCTCTCCTTTGATGCTCCACCAGAAGAGGAATTTGACATCACAAACCCCCAGGCGGTAGATCGCGTCGTCAAATCATCTGCACCGAATGTCATTATCAATTGCGCGGCATACAATGCCGTCGATGCGGCCGAGACCGACCCGACACCCGCGTTCCGCATCAACGCAGATGCTGTCGGAACACTTGCGGCAGCAGCCGCGAATCATGATGCCACCATCGTGCATTATGGAAGTGACTACGTGTTTGACGGAACCACGGAGCAGCCCTACCGCGAAGACGACAAAACAGCCCCCTTAAACGCCTATGGCAAAAGCAAACTTGCAGGCGAAGACGCTGTACTTAACTCACCAGCAGAATTCTTGCTGTTGAGAGTCAGCTGGGTCTATGGAAACGGCAACCAGAACTTCTTTCATAAGATGCTACAGTGGTCTGAAGGACGTAACATTCTGAAAGTGGTTTGGGATCAGATCTCTGTTCCCACCTATACTGAAGACATTGTGACATACACACTCAAAGCGTTGGAAAAGCAACTACGGGGCCGCTATCACCTGACGAATACGGGATACGCAACGCGCTATGAAGTGGCGCGGCACTTCTTCAAATGCATTGAGCGTGACATCACCGTCATTCCGGTAGGATCAGACGCCTTTCCCTCCCCTGTCAGACGCCCTTTTTTCTCCGCAATGAGCAACAACCAACTTTCATCAGTACTAAGAACGTCAATTCCCTCGTGGGAAGATGCCGTAGAACGCTTTGCCGAACAACTGCTGAAGACCAAAACCCCAAAGCAATAGGAATATCATGAGAATCATTGTCACCGGCGGTGCCGGATTCATCGGATCCGCACTCATCCGTCACCTCATCACCAACACCGAACATCAGGTTCTGAACATCGACAAACTGACATATGCCGGAAACCTGTCCTCACTGAGAACAATCGAAGACTCTCCGCACTACGCGTTCTGTCAGGCAGACATCTGCGATGCCGGACGAATGACCGAGGCCATTGACGCCTTCAGACCTCACGGCATTATGCATTTGGCCGCTGAATCTCATGTGGATCGCTCAATCGACGGACCAGGCGCCTTTGTGCAAACAAACGTCATTGGCACCTTCACCCTTCTCTCCGCCGCACAAGCCTATTGGGAAGGGCTTTCAACACCCCTGAAAGAACAATTTCGTTTCCTGCATATTTCAACCGACGAAGTCTACGGATCCTTGGGAGAAACCGGACTTTTCACCGAAGAAACACCCTACGATCCCCGCTCGCCCTACTCTGCAAGCAAAGCCGCTTCTGACCATTTCGTGAAAGCCTGGTGGCACACCTACGGACTCCCAGTTCTGATGACAAACTGCTCCAACAACTACGGACCTTATCATTTCCCCGAAAAGCTCGTTCCCCTCGTCACCTTGAACGCACAAGAAGAGAAACCACTGCCCATCTACGGCAAAGGGGATAACGTCCGGGATTGGCTCTATGTTGACGACCACGCAAAAGCCCTTCACCTAGTTCTCGAAAAAGGGATGCCGGGAGAGAGCTACAATGTTGGCGGCAACAACGAGCTCACAAACCTTCAAGTCGTCGAAACCATTTGCGACGTTCTCGACGATCTGAAACCCCGCGCTTCTGGATCGCCCTACAAAGAACTGATTACGTTCGTCAAAGATCGTCCCGGTCACGATCAGCGTTACGCCATCGACTCCTCCAAGCTTCAAAACCAACTTGGCTGGAAGCCCGAACACACATTTGAAACCGGGATCCGAGACACCATACAGTGGTATCTCGATAATGTCTGGTGGTGGCAACCCATTCGTGAAGGCAAATACGCAGGCGAACGCCTCGGCAAGGCGAAGCACTAACTTTGCTTCCTTTGCTACCTCTTTGTTCAAATATACCAATATACGGAGATCAGTAGTTATGAGTAGAAAAGGCATCATTCTGGCAGGCGGAGCAGGAACCCGACTGCACCCCGCAACGCTTGCAATCAGCAAGCAGCTCCTTCCCGTATACGACAAACCCATGATTTACTATCCACTCACCACCCTCATGCTCGCGGGGATTCAGGAGATTCTGATCATCAGCACCCCGCATGATCTACCCATGTTCAAGACACTCATGGGCAACGGTTCACAGTGGGGCATATCGCTATCCTATGCCGAGCAGCCCTCCCCCGACGGACTCGCACAAGCCTTCATCATCGGCGAAGAATTCATTGGCGACGATACCGTCACCCTCATTCTCGGCGACAACATCTTCTATGCCAATACACTAACAAAACTATTGCGCGAAGCGACCGCCCAAAGCGAAGGCGCAACCGTATTCGCGTACCCGGTCACCGACCCCGAACGTTACGGCGTCATCGCTTTCAACGCTGATGGTCGAGCCACCAGCATCGAAGAAAAACCTACCCAACCAAAATCAAGATATGCCGTAACAGGGCTTTACTTCTACGACAACCAGGTCATTGAGATCGCAAAGACAATAAAGCCCTCTCCACGGGGTGAGCTCGAAATCACAACCGTCAACGAACAATATCTTCAAAACGGAAAACTCGACGTCAAGGTCATGGGTCGCGGAATGGCATGGCTCGACACCGGAACCCACGACTCGCTACTAGACGCAGGAACCTTCGTTGCCACCATTGAAAAACGACAGGGACTAAAAATCGCCTGCCCGGAAGAAATCGCCTGGTACCAAAAATGGATCTCAGACGACACCCTCCTGCAAGCCGCCGAAGCCTTAGGCAAAAGCCCCTACGGCCAATACCTCCGCGATCAGTTAACACGCAAGGTTGAACCGCACGTATAGAGACAGCCTTAGGTGTTGGGGCACGCGCCAATTACACCAGTAATGAGCGCCACGCCCTTGCCGAGTTTCCAATTTTTAATTTCAGCTTTTCACCCGTCAGCTTTCCCGGCACCGCGGGATTGCAGCGTGGTCAGCTTTCCTAATTTCAGCTTTCAACTTTTCTTTCATTAGTGTCAATTAGTGAAGATCAGTGGTTTCAATCCAGCCAGAAAGATCCAAACATCATGAAAATCATCTCCATAGTCGGCGCCCGCCCCAACTTCATGAAGATCGCCCCATTCGCACACGCCATCGAACGCCACAACACTGATCTTTTAACCAAGAACAAGGAACGAGGAACTAAGAACTCTATAGAGCACATCCTCGTTCACACCGGTCAACACTATGACGCGCGCATGTCCAAAACCTTCTTTGACACCCTCAAGATTCCGCACCCGGACATTGATCTAGGAATCGGCTCCGGAACCCATGCCGAACAAGTCGGCAACACCATGATCGCATTCGAAAAGGTGCTCCAAGAGCATCAGCCCGACTGGGTGGTCGTTGTCGGAGACGTCAACGCCACCTGTGCCTGCTCAATCACAGCCAAAAAGGAGCACATCAAGGTTGCCCACATTGAAGCGGGGTTACGATCATTCGACATGGAAATGCCCGAAGAAATCAATCGCCTAGTTACCGACCGTCTTTCCGATCTTCTTTTCACCCCCGATGAACTCTCCTCCGAGAATCTGAGAAAGGAAGGCGTCCCGGAAGAAAAGATCAAATTCGTAGGCAACATCATGATCGACACCCTAGAAGCCCACCGCGAAGAAGCCGCAAAACTGGACATCACCGAAATCATTGCGAAAAACCGTCTTGTCCCCTCTTCATTTCAGCTTTCAGCTCTCAGCCCTCAGCCCTTCCCCGGCGCCCTTGTCCCTTTATCCAAGTCCCAAATTTCAGCTTTCAGCTTTCTCAATTTCAGCTTTTCTCTCATGACCATGCACCGCCCCTCCAACGTTGACAGCAAAGAGATCTTGGAACCTATCATTGACTTTCTCATTGAAGAAGTGTGCAAAAACAACCCCCTCCTCTGGGCCATCCACCCAAGGGCAAAAAAGCAACTCAAAGCCTTCGGGTTATGGGAGCGCATAGTTGCCACAGAGAACCTAATCTTGCTCCACCCCCTCAGCTACCACGAAATGCTCCGTCTCAACATGGGAGCCGATCTCATGCTAACCGATAGCGGCGGGCTTCAGGAAGAGTGCTGCGTCCTCGGCACGCCCTGCATGACCCTACGCTGGAACACAGAACGCCCCATCACCCTACGCGAACACGGCGGCGCCAGCGTCCTCGTAGGAAACGCAATCGAGAATCTACAACGTGAATACGCCACAATCCGCACCCTCAACCGCACCCCCCAACGCCCTCCCCTATGGGATGGTCATACAGCAGACCGCATCGTCGAAATCATGGCATCTCCCATCAGTGCTTAAAAATCCGTGGTTCCCTAATATGCCCCAACCGTAAACGCACGACGATTAACAACCAAAGATGTAGCAAATGTGAAATGTAAAGACTCGCCCCTTTTTCTCCTTTCTCTGATTTCCAATTTCCCGATTTCCTATTTCAGCTTTACTTTTCTCCTCTGCTCTCTCTGCTACCTCTTTGTTCAAAATAATTCTGCCCTTAATAATTCTGCCCAAAATCATATCTGAGCCGGCTCCCCATTTCAGCTTTCAGCTTTCCCAATTTCAGTTTTTCCCCAAGTGGTTCCCAATTTCAGCTTTTCACATTTCAGCTTTTCCCCCAGTGCTTTCAGCTTTCTCGTTTCATGTTCTATTTCTGCCAAATGCCAAATGACGAATGACGAATGACAAAACGTGATGACCCTAAACACCACCAGAAAACCTCAATTGTGAAATGTGAAGATGTAACCCTTTAATCCGTTAAACACCTCTTTGGAGAAGCCAATGACAACAACCCTAACAAATAGTCGTACTCTGGTAACTGGCGGAGCTGGTTTCATAGGCTCCAATTTAGTAGATGCCCTGTTATCGCAAGACAATGACGTTGTCGTGCTCGACAATTTTGCTACAGGCAAGCCTGAGAATCTGAATCATGTACTCACCCATCCTCGATTCAAGCTGATCGTCGGAGACATCCGCAACTTGGACGACTGCAAGAAAGCATGTGACGGTGTTGAGTATATTATGCATCAGGCCGCACTCGGCTCTGTACCTCGCTCCATTAACGATCCCATCACCTCAAATGCGGTCAACGTTGGCGGTTTCGTTAACATGCTCGTTGCAGCCCGCGATGCCAATGTAAAGCGAATGACGTACGCCGCCAGTTCATCCACCTATGGAGATCACCCCGGGTTACCTAAAGTAGAGGATTGCATAGGCAAACCACTATCCCCCTACGCAGTCACAAAGTACGTCAACGAGGTCTATGCCGACGTATTTTCTAAAACATACGGAATGGAGTTAATAGGCCTACGCTACTTCAACGTCTTCGGTCAACGCCAGGATCCTTTCGGCGCCTATGCCGCCGTCATCCCAAAATTTGTGATCAGCCTAATGAAACATGAGGCACCCATTATCAATGGCGACGGAAAACATTCTCGTGATTTCACATACATTGACAATGTTGTACAAGCAAACCAACTCGGACTACTCGCCGACAACCCGGATGCGGTGAATCAAGTTTACAATGTAGCCTGCGGAGATAATACAGACCTAAACACTCTCTTCCGTGAACTTCGTCGTCTTCTCTCCACGTTCGATTCTAAAATCGCAACAATCAGCCCCACATACGGGTCTGAACGAGCAGGTGATGTAAAACACTCCTTAGCCTCAATTCAAAAAGCACAAGACAAACTGGGGTACCAACCAACCCACAATTTCACGCAAGGTATAGAACAATGCGTCAAATGGTATTGGGAACATCTCGATGTCGCATGATTGCATCCATCAAGGAAGAAGCTCAGGAACGCCTCAATTGTGAAATATGAAGATGTGATCCTTTTGCCAACTCTGTTGCCGACTTTTGGTGCGGCAAGTGGCACATCACGACGATCAGTCCTCATACTAAACAGCCAAACGGAGGCGGCCCCATATCATGTTTACATTCATCAGAAGCAAATACAGTAAACTGACTCGAGACAAAGGATTTTTCGAAATCCTCACTGGAACAGCTTGGGCTATGGCCAGTCGCATCGGGTCGACCGGTCTAGCACTGATCAGCAGCGTGATGATTACCCGACTCTACGGAGCCGAAGCCATGGGAATCCTCGCTCTAGTCACCTCAATACTCAGCATAGCAACGGTCCTCACCGTGCTCGGAACCAGCACCTCAATTCTTCGCCTCATTCCCGAACACATCATAAAATACTCACCCACTTCCGCCTTCAAAGTTTACCGCAAAGTGCAATACCTCGTCGCGGGGGCGTCACTTATAACAGGAACAACACTCTACATCCTATCTGGACACATTGCTGAGGGGATTTTCAAAAAACCACACCTTCAAGGCATCGTTGCCGCTGCAGCTGCCTTTATTCTCTTTAAATCCATCATGCTATTGAATCAGCAGGCTGTACGAGGACTCAAACTCATTCGCACCTACTCGTTGCTACAGCTACTTCCAGCTCTGGGGCTCGTTATATTTTTGGTTATTGGTCTTAGGTGGAAAAGCCCCAACACTCCGGCTTATGCACAACTGTTTGCATGGTCTGTCACTGGTATCCTTGGTGCTATCATTATGGATAGAGCCTTCCGCCGCCGAATGGAACCAAGCGATCCCGTGCATCACATGCCAATTCGTTCCATTTTGAACATCTCTCTACCCATGCTAATGACCGCCTCCATGAACATCGTCATAAGCCAAACTGGCATCATAATTCTGGGTATGCATCGGCCAGCAACGGAGGTGGGCTACTATGCAGTGGCAGTAAGATTGGCATCACTAACATCCGTAATGCTCGCCGCGATTAACACGATGTCCGCGCCGACATTTTCACAATTATACCATTCCAATAAAATCCCAGAGCTTTTACGTATTGCAAGAAAATGCTCTAAACTTGTTTTTTGTGTATCTGCCCCCATTCTGATTTTCCTTCTGATATTTGGCAGACCAATTCTGTCTATTTTTAAACCTGATTTTGTGAGTGCATATTACACCATGGTGATTCTCGTCTTAGGCCAATTTGTCAACGCGACATCTGGAGCAACAGGCCTGTTCATGAACATGACGGGCAACCAAAAGAAAATGCGAAATTACATTTCTATAGCTGCAATACTAAACGTTGCTCTCAATTTGATGTTTACGCCACGCTGGGGGGCAACAGGGACAGCCATAGCATCGCTTGCAAGCACAACGCTGTGGAATGTCTCCGGGCTAGTATTTATCAAATTGAGATTTGGGCGGATGATTGGCTTCATCCCCTTTGTGAAATAATTAACCGCTAGAAAGTGAGAAGCATGACCCGATCACCAAATTTTTTCATAATTGGCGCTCCAAAAGCTGGTACGACATCAATGCATATAGCATTGTCGAAACACCCTTCTGTGTTCATGTCTTCTTTTAAAGAACCTCACTATTTTGCAAATGATTTGCAACATCCGGGATACATCCGCGATAGCAAAAAATATTTAGAATTATTCAGGGATGCAACCGATGCGAACAAGATCATTGGCGAGTCTTCCGTATATTACGCATCTTCTGAATGCGCGATAGCGAACATAGCTAAGAAGATTCCGGATGCAAAACTCTTGTTTATGCTTAGGAACCCCATAGAATTGGCACAATCATTACACGCACAAAAAATCTGGTCGGGGACAGAAGATATTTTAGATTTTGAAACTGCATGGAATACACAACAAGCAAGAAGTCAAGGACACCAAATACCAAGGTGTTGCACAATACCCATGCATTTACAATATGGAGAAACGTGTAAAATCGGCAGGCAGCTTAACAACATCCTCTCGGTCTTCCCAAAAGAGCAGGTACATACAATCTACATGGAAGACTTAAGGCATAATGTTGAACAAGAACTGACAGATTTGCAGACTTTTTTAGACATTCCACCCGAATCACTTACCCTAATACACCACAATCAAAACAAACGACCTAAATCATTATTGATACACACATTAACAAGAAGGATTGTAAGGAGCATGAATTCAATTCGAACAAAGCTACCCCTCATACCTTCCACAAGACTAGGCCCATTAATACTAAAACTTAATAAACAAATAGCGGTACGCAAAAAAATCTCTGTAAATATGCAGAATGATCTGAAATCGTATTTTACGGATGATATATCGCTGTTAGCTTCTTTAACGAATCATGACCTAACTCACTGGCTTTCGTAGATAGTTCACTCGTTGCAGCTAAATCGCCAAACTCTTGATTCAAGCTTTTAAACAATGACTGACTTTAGGCCTGATAAAAATTAATGACACTACCGGATGCTCATAGAATAACAAAACGATGATCAACAAGCTAAGTATATTGATTTTGCTTATTATCAGCATCGCCATGCAGCCCCCTGTGCAGTTTAACGAAGCTTACACAATTGCTATGCTCACAATTGTTGCACTCGCATCCGTCATTTTTTTCATCAACTTACATATACGAAAAACGCTACACTTCCTGGCCCCCTCGTTTCTTTGCTTTATCGGCATCATAATCGTCCATTTTCAAAGCTACGTTGACTACCTATTAGGATTCGATGTCGCAGTTGCACAGCAACTTTATGACCTCAGCATCGTCCCACTTGCCTGTCGAGTATCCACAATCGGAACATTAGCATTCGTTTTAGGTTATTTAATAGTAGCCCCAATACAAAAACCAAGCCTACGACAGCACAACCGCCCGTTGACGGTTGAGTCAAAAAACAGACTGATAGTTGCATCGCTCGTCCTTTATGGGCTCTTTCTTTCCTTGGTTGGGAAAAGCTATCTGTCAGGTTTTTATGGTGGCAGCTCCTACTGGGGCAGTCTAGCGCTACAGATCTTTCCTCTCTTTTCTTACAGCTTGTCCGCAGTTATTATTGTGTCATACCATCGGATGGTAGTAAACGGCTACAACGACCGACGATTTTCTAACTACATACGTCAAATTGGCCTGATCCCATCATTAATTGTCCTGCTGCATTTGTTATTTTCCCTGTATGTGGGTGACAGAGGCCCAGTTATTTCCATTTCACTGTTATACTTTGGTTATTACTTCCACCATTGTCGGAAGTTTTCATTTACAGCTTGGGTAGTAATAATTCTTGGTGCCGCAGCCTTTATGTCAGCAATAGCAATGATACGCACCAGCGACCTATCCGACACTCGCTCATTCTCTGAGCGAGTAGCCGATGGCACTGATGTTTTTTCGTATAGGCTCAATCGAGGTCGGAGCATCCTACCGATTACCGAAGAATTAGCGCGCTCTGTGCGGTGCTTACATGTTGCTGTGGACGTAACTACTCAGGTCGATTTCTGACAGGATGTACAGGATCGACAGGATTTGTGCAACGGAAAGCGTAGCAGGCCGGGGCGGAGTTGCTCAGTTTTCG
>Ga0307929_1000814_pt1 | contig 27709 bp, 24 predicted proteins | sample AceLakmetage1330_FD_203160 | JGI IMG/M metagenome (GOLD analysis project Ga0307929, IMG submission 203160) | Saline water microbial communities from Ace Lake, Antarctica - #1330 | ecosystem: Environmental > Aquatic > Non-marine Saline and Alkaline > Saline | place: Antarctica: Ace Lake...
GCGTCAAAAAATCGGGCGCTGCACTATAGGCATGGTTTGTCATGCATCTTTGGAGCATTTTGTGAGTGAGATGAAGAGATTTTTGGCTGGTTTGCGTTCTAGGGCCGGAGTCATAAAGCGTGCTTGTAGAGCTTTTGTAAATACACCTGAAGCCACGTTTGGCGCATTCCTGCGTCATTTGTTTCTGCCCACGGAGGCTCCAGCAGGCTTGGCGGGAACTGGCATTCTCATTCCTCCTGCAATATCGGCCGATATTGCCGCGATGCGGGACCGCTATGGAACCCGGAAGGGTTTTATTCTGGCTGATCTGATATCCCGGAAATTGCCGACTGAAGAGCGTTTCACAATTCTTGATGGCGGGGCAAGAGAGGCGCTGTCAGACCCCCGGTGGCAGATATTTGAACCGAACCGTGTGCGTCTCTATGGATTTGAACCGGACGAAGACGAAGTAAAGAGCCTGAACGAGGTCGCTGCCGATCGGGGGTTGGACTATCAGTATTTCCCGGGCGCGCTTTGGGGGTCGCCGGCTGAGATCACCTTTTACGAAAACAAGAGCCCGGGTGGCGGCTCATGTTTTCCCCAGAACACTGATCTGACCCATCGCTGGAAATTTCAGAACCAGCAAGACGCGTTCATGTCCTATGACATCTTCTATCCGACGGGGACTTCCCAGTGGCAGAGCACGACGCTTGATGCGTGGGCGGAACAGATCGGTAGTGTCGATATTGATTTCATGAAACTCAATGTTCAGGGCGCTGAACTCGAAATTCTAAAAGGCGGCGAATCCCTTCTGCCGAATGTGATCGGCGTCATGGCGGAAGTGTCTTTCGTTGAATCCTATCGCAAGCGGCCCTTTTTCAGCGATACGGATGCCTATCTGCGGTCTCGCGGGTTTGAGTTCTTCGATCTGATCGGCCTGCATTACATGGGGCGTAGTGAGTCAGAAATTACAGCCTCACATCTTCCCGGGCTCTATCCATTGTGGGGCCAGCTGATTGAAGCCCACGGGATCTATTTCAAGGACCCTATCCGTATGGAGCAAGAGGGCGGCGATCTATCGGCTTTCACGCCAACCAAGGTGTTTAAGCTCGTCGCCTTCGCCGAAGTGTTCGGGCAGATTGAGTATGCTTTTGAATTGCTGAAATGGCAGGAAAAGCGTCTTCGGCAGGACGGGCAGTCTGACCTGGCGCGACAGGTGGAGGATGTCCGGTCAAGCGGTGCGCATCTCTACAAGACGTTGATGGTCTAGCGGCATTGGATTGGAATTTCGGTCTTGAAGGCGGCCGCAACACGGCCTGCAATGTGGTCCGCGCCGGCCTCTGAGAAATGAAAATCGTCATAGAAGAATGACGCATTGCCGATCATGGATTGTGCGGCGTCAACACAGAGAATTCCTTGGGCCGCGCATTCTGTAAGTAGTGTGGCGTTGTAGGCTGCTAGACCGCGTTCAAGAGCGGATGCCGTGTACCATTTAGTTTCCGGGCTTGTAATGTCGGCCCCGATGAAACCGGCATAAATCTGGTTCAAGGCAGCTTCGTCCATATTGTCCGACCAGACATATGGTTGCGTAACAAGAACAAGTTCCGCGCCGTAGCCGTCCGCGTATGTCTTCAGCCTACGGATCGTATCTTTGTAGGTTTCAAGATGCGCTGATGCATCAGGGAGTGCCGTCACCCACTGATCTTCTGAGACTTTATGATAGGCATCCCACAAATACTGCATGTAGGCACCGAAGTTTGAAACCGGTTCGGAACTCGGGGGAGGCGTGACATAAGCCGTATACAGGCGCTTCGCCATGGCGATGGTCGCCAGAGTTCCTTCGCTGCCACCCTGATACATCAAGGCCTGGTCGCGCCACCAATTCTCCGGTGTTTCAAAGCTGTGGTGGATACGGAAGTCGTACAGGAAATCATTCAGGCCCATGAGCACGACGATGTAATCGTAGTGCTGCATGTAGCTTTCCGTTTCAGGCAGCTGAATGAGGTGGTGGCGGGCGTTCGTACCTGACTTGCCCAGATTTGCGGCCCATACATCGGGTGCGCATTCAGCTAAGTCAGCCTGCAATTTCTTGGTCCAGGTTTCTTCCTCGCTCAGGACCCAATCCTCGACGGTGCTGCCGCCAATAACAGCGATGCTCAGTGCTGGCGAGATTGGTGGCAGACCGCCTCGGAAGCCCTGACTGTTGATGACGATGCGGTGATCGCCTTCCACATGCGGGATTACGCCGTTGGTCTTGACCAACATCGACCATCCCGGGGTGCGGATGTAGGAGAGGCTGGGGTCGAATATGAATGTCCGTACCAGAAGCTCAAGCAGGATCAGACAGATAATGGTGGTCGCCACAACAGCGGTCGCTGCAACAATAATCCGCCGCGCGGGATTGGCTGAAGAGGGTAGCGGGGTCATTTTTCTTTCCGTCGCTCATTCGCGTCATCGGAAAGAAACTGGGCGGCAATCAGGGTCGCAATATCACGGGAAAATGGCGCGGTGTAGTGGAATGCATCAATGTAGAGGTTTTCTTCCCGATCCTGCTGCATGTCTGCCGCCCAAAGGAATGACTCGACTTCGAGTCCCCTGGCGACTCGTTCTGCCATCATCGGGTACCCGAATTTCGATCCTGTGTGGCAGCTAAGGCGGTCTGGGTAAAACAGATGATACTGGGGGTCATATTCGTAGGTTGGAATCGGTTGCCAAACGAAGTGCGCCTCGATGTTGAGGGCATGTGCTACCGCTTCGACCTGGGTGATGTTTCCCAGATATCTATCCATCACCTTGTTTAGCGCTTCGGCGGGCGGTGAGGGTTCATCTATCGCACCTTGCGGTCCTGTATAGGCGGGAATGGCCTCTTCGCTTGAGCGGTCGCCGAGGGCGCCGATAAGGCGGGTGAGGGGCATGCTGGTCACAAATTTGCCTAAGGTGCCCCAATCTGTCTTGATATCCTGGCCAGCGCTTTGTGCTCTGGAGCGTTCGTTCACACTGTCGAAATGCCGTGCCAGCATTTGCCAGCTTGATGGCTGCCCATCCAGAAAACAAAAGTCATTAAGGCCATCCATAAACACAACGGCATCGGGAATATGCCCGTCACTTATCAGGCGATGAAATAGTATCTGTTCCTGATTGGAGTGGTCGCCGGACCTTCCAAAATTATACACTTTCACAGGCTGTGCAATTCTGCCGGCTGCATTCAGCCCCTGCTGCAGATATGATGCCACAGTGCCCCAATAGGGACCAACGCCGAACGATGTCGAGCCGCCAAAAAAGAAAATATTGAAATTTGAGGCGTCCAGTGGCCATGGGCCCTGATCGCGCACCATCCGGTATCCCGCCTCGGTCATTCCGTAATAATCACCGATCAGGGTTTTGGAGCGATAATGCACATAGCTCTCAAATACGGCTCCGGCATTGTAGTACTCGTTCCACATCGGACCAAGATCCTCGGCGGCCTCGAGGTCATACCACTCAATGATCTTGTCAGGCGGTATCATCTTTTCCCGGACAGAGCGGGTGTTCTCGTTGGTGCGCTCGGCCAGGGACATCAGAATTTCCGGGGTGGCGCGCAGATAAATGCCAGCCCCCCAATTTGCCGCGAGCACTAGCAGCAGTGCAATCACCACACTTACACATGTGATGGTCAGCGTGCTGCCCATCTCAGGCAGGGCCCTGTCACGTATGGCACGGCCGATCTTGCGCACGCGCTCATTATTCAAAACACGCCTCATATGGCCAGTTCTCCCCTCGTTACGGGTTGCAGGTTGACAGCCCTTCGATGCGCCTGTCATTTGCCAGTGCGTCATCTCCCGATCAGGGGGCGGGGCAGTTTATCTCATAATCTAGCGGGTGTGAAAACGTGGCGCGTACAATCTCTAAGATGGCTAAGTCCGTGCTGCCCTATGCGGCGGCGCTAGGTGTGATTGCGGTACTGTTTGAAGTGCTCGCAGCACTATTTTTTCTGGTCGATGACGGGCAACTGCCCTATGCGGGCCCGACGGAATCAGAGAGCGGTATTAGCGTTCCCGGACTGCGTGTCGCTGAGGCGGTATTTCATCCCTATGCGGGGTATGTACTACGCGCGACGCGCGAGGGCGGATATCTTGAGGATACGCAATGGCGCGCCAATAATCGGGGTATCCACAATCTGGTTGGGTCGGATGGTGAGGCATGTTGAGATTATCCATACGAGCCGGCGGATGACGAGATCATTGTCGGCGTGTTTGGTGGTTCGGTGGGCAGTGGGTTTGCGTTGTCGGCGCAGATGGCAGGCACCTTTGACCAGCTGGCTGATCATGCTCCCTGGAAAGGCAAGAGAATCCGTGTTCTGAGTTTTGCATTGCCCGGTTTCAAGCAGCCCCAATAGTTGATGACGCTGGCCTATTTTCTGAATCTGGGTCAGCACTTTGACGTGGTCATCAACATTGACGGGTTCAACGAAGCTGTCACAACGTTCAAGAACTGGGACAGTGGTGTAGAGCCGACCTATCCGGCGGACTCTTTGTGGGGCGCCTGGGGAAGGCAGCTGGATCAAAACGGGGCTCCGGACAACCGGTTGATGATGCTTTCCAGCTATCACCGGCTTACAGCCAATGTGGTCAGTTACGAAGCCGCGCACACGCGCATTGCCTCACTGAAGCTCTTTCGTGAAGGTCTGGTCGGCTGGCATAAATGGCGGGCACGGCAGAGCGCTGAGCGTGCGCCTGAAGCGCTGAAGACGACTGGGTATTTCCCGACTGCTATGGTGTCGCCGTTGCCCGCAGGTGAGGACATCTGGCAGTACACGGCAACGACCTGGGCGCAGGCCAGCCGCTCCATGGACCTTTTGGCGCGCGCCAATGGTGCTTTGTATCTGCATATCCTGCAGCCCAATCAGTGGGATGCAGAAATTGCTCCTTACTCACCAATAGACGCCAATCATCCTTATGACTGGGTAATCGAGCCGGTGAATTCAGTCTATCCGCTGTTTCGCCGTGATGGAGCAGCGCTTGCCGCACAGGGCGTTGCGTTTGCAGATATGTCAGGCATCTTTGCCGATGCTGGGACCGCCGATGTTTATGTGGATGATTGCTGTCACTATACCCAGCAAGGCAACGTCACCATATTTGAAGCGACTGTAGACGCGCTGGTTACTCTGGCAGCCCAAGCAGAATAACCCGGACCGCTGCTCTGCACCCTGCAACAAGCCTTTATCAGTCTTCGCTCAGGGGCGCTTGCCAACCGTGGAACCAGCGGGTGAGCTGGGTGTCAATTGGTGCCTTGCTCTTGGGCGTTTTGAAGACGTCGTTTGCTGTCAGGGTTGCATCCGCTCGCGTGCCGCCAATATGCGGAATGCCGTTCTGGAATGCCTTCAGGATCGGCGCCGGATCCCGGCCCTCAAGCTGATAGCAATGGAATGGGGCGTCCATGACTTTCTTAAACCCGTGGGCGCGCAAACCTGCATCGATGGTTTCGAGCGTCTGATATCGTGTCATCCCGCTGCTGAAGAACGTGAATGCGCCGACCTCGGATTCGGCAAGCAGCAATTTTGCGTACAAAATCAGCTGACGGAATGCGACGCTGGTCATCTCGCCGAGGTTTGAGTTCGAGTATACCAGATCGTAGCGAAGTGGCGTCGTTTCCAGCTGCAGGGCAAATATCCACCACGGCAGATGGATCACGGCCTTGCGATCGATTTTTGCCAGATTCGGGTTGCCCGCCAATTCTACAAAGTTCTCGCCCGCCGTAGCGTCAAGCAAATGGCCCTGCCACAAGTAAAGTGACTGGGTAACGTCATAGCTTGCGTAGGTGTAGCCGTTCTGTGCCAGCAAGGCGCCAAGATACCCAGCGCCGGGGCCTGGCTCGAAGATATCGAGCTTGCGGCCGTATTGCGCTGATAGGGCTTCCATGCAGCGATAAGGCCCGAACTGCACCATCAGATTTGTCATCGGCATGACGGCGCGGCCAAACCGGCTGGCAGTGAACTCTGCGACGGTTTCCCGAAGTTGTGTGGCGAGGTTCGCTTCGTCTTTGGTGAATCTGTTTACGAAGCCGACCGGGGCAAATTCCGCATCGGGCAGATACATGCCGGGCACTTCGGCTTCAAAATTGTGGTCAGCATAGCGCACCAGCTCTTCGTCGCTGTGTACATGGGTTGGCCACCCTACCGACTGGAAGGAGGCGGGTTGGAATGCCATGAGCGCGGGAATGCTGAGTAGCGGCATGGCAGCCTTTTCGGCCGCTGTGTATTCCGCGGTGGTTGCTGCCCGCCATGCTGATCTATCGCTGCTATATGCATCATCAAAAGGACGTTGCCACTGGGAAAGATCTACCATTAATGGTGACTGAGTACCTTTTGTGAATTTCACGGGCTGGGCTGCCGGCACGCTCGGCGGGGCTGGCTGCGGGTGTGGACCACGCAAGCCATTCCGAAATTCTCGCAGCCTCGTCCGGGGGCGGAGTATTTGTTTTATTTTCTGATGTATTGCTGTCACGGAACTTGATGCCTTTTCGGACGGCGCGGAAACTGATGGCCGGTCGCCGACCATATCCTAGTCAATAAGGTCGAGGATAGCATCGGCCAATCGGGGCGCCGCTTTGCGGCGTTTCGGTTTTAGCAGGCGAGATAGGACGTTTATTGCCATTTGACGGCGCCCTGCAGGGGGGGTGCTGTCGGGGCCGGCCAGCTGGGCAAGCTTGTGTGCATCCAATGGTCCGGTGCCGGCGGGTATCAGGATATACCGGCCAGCATGGAAATAGATGCTTTCCCCGCTATTGGTTGTAAATATTGCGTCCAGGGTTGTGGGCGGTGTGACGGGGGCCGGGGTTTCCAGCGGTGGGAGCTGGAATTCGGGAAAGTACCGGTGGGTGTAGCGGGCGCAGGCAAGATAGTGGTCGGCAGCTTCTGCATCATGCCCAAGGCGGCGCAGGAATTTTGCAAATCGGACGTGGTGAACACCGAAGCTGTCCAGAGCAGACAAGGCAGTTCGGAATGCGCTCATTGCAGCTGCGTCATCGCCGCGATCTTCAAGAATGCAAGCAAGTTCCCAATGCGCGTTTGCCTTCAAGTAGGCTTCCGTGGGGGCGCCAGGGTGCGGTTTGCGGTCTGCGCAGGCGCGAAAATGGGTGAGCGCCTGGTCAGGATCCCCGGCAAGTTGGGCTGTGCGGCCCAGGGCAAATTGTGCTTCCGCAAGATTGGGATTGGCGCGCGCTGCATTTCGATAGTGGCCGGTCGCCGTCTGGCGGGCACCCGCTGACCCACCAACGCTTTCGATGGTTGATCCGTAGCCAAGCCAGCTCAGGGGCTGCCCGGCTTCGTTGCAATAAAATTCGGCTAGCTGCGCAATAATGGATAGTTTTAGCCACGCACTGCCGAGGTGAAGCCACACTAGGGATGTATCTGGCACGGTTGGGCCTTCAACCACAGCGATTGTGGGGATGCCGAGATCAGCGAGCAGACTGTGCTGTGCGGCTGTGTTGATCGCCAGGGTCAGCTGGGTGAGATCGGCATCCTGCTCCATATGATTCCGGTCCTGATAAGCCCATTCGGCGGCAGTTTGCAGCCAACGGAATGATGGCCGGGTGCATCGTGAATTGATACGTGCTTATAAAGCTTAGAACGGCCCCGGCCAAGCACTGCAAGACGCCCACTACGCCAAAGAGGCAGACCATGAAATTTCATATTGTTACCAATGTCTGGGGTACGAGACATGTGGCGTTTTTTCTGGACGTTACGCTGCGAAACGTTCTTTCGCCGGGCAATCTGCCGGCGATGGGGGCGTATGGCGATGTTACATATCGCATATTCACCACGGTCTCCGGCGAGCGACAGATCAGAGACAGCCGTTACTTCGCAGCCCTGACTGAAGTGTGCGATGTGGAATTTGTCACGCCGCTTGGCGACCGCATGCCGGATGTGGTCTGGCATGTTCACTGGTTCCACAGATCTGCTGCAGAAGCGAAACTTGCCGGGGCCTGCCCGGTTTTTGTTCCGCCCGATACCCTTTGGACGGACGGTAGTTTGCGCACGTTTGCGGCGCGTCTGGCCGAAGGGTACAAAGGCGTCGCCTGTCCCTTTCTGCTTGTCAATTCGGACACGCTCACACCATCGCTTCAAGCATTTGAAGATGGGGCAGCGCTTACCATTGACGCGGCAGAGATAGCGCGACTTGGCTTGCAACATCTCCACCCCCTGCACATGCTGGCCATGCCGGGTGCCCCGCATGCCCGGCCTGCATTCGAGATGCACCGTTCTGTCGATGCGCACACGATGGTCAGCAATTATGCTGTGCGCGAACTTGTTGCGTTTGACCCCAGCCGTTGCCCGATTACGTTTCTTTGGTATGCAGGCGGGGACGCTGATCCGGACGGCATCTATTTTGGCGATGACAGCGACGATATGCTGATGCTGAGTGTCGATCCGATCGGCAAGTACCCGCAGAATTACATTCTGAATCACTCGCTTGGAGCGATTGACTTGGCGCGTACGAGTATTCATCCGCTGAACGATACAGCACAAACCCGCAGCTTCATCCGAAAGCCTGTGCGTATTCACTCAGCGCCGGCATCGGCGCCGAAGCTGCGGCGCACAGAAGCGAAAGCAAAAACCGCGGCGATTGAAATGGAGGCCGGGCGACGGGCGCTCCAGCTTGTGCGTGAGATGAACCAGGCGGGGGCACGGCGAATGGCTCAGCTCCTATCGGTTGCCATATTCGAGACGCCCATCTTGCGTCGGTGGAGACGCGATGAACCTCTGGATGCCATTGCGCTGTCTGACGGGTGTTTCCGCGGCGATTTGCGGGTGTATGCCGATAGCCTGGTCAGACAAGGCAATGAGCCTGAGCTGATGAGTTTCCTGCAAGGGCTTGTCGTGGGGCAGAAGCAGCCAGGCAGGCTTCAAGTCGGCGCGCGATCAGTCGATATCAGCTGGCGCGATGATGGAAGTCTGTCGGTCGCGGGCCAGGTGCCAGCACATGGGCCGATCCATATTGAGGGAACGCGGCTTTGGATTCTCGACCAAATCTAGAGCTAAGCCTCAAGCTTTGTAGCGGACCTTGGTGCCAAGAGGCAGTTTTCCCAAAAGCTCGTCCAGAGATTCAGCATACATCTGTGGGGGTACTCGGCGCCCGTAGATTAGCCACAGCAGCACATCGGCAAGCAGGCCGAACCATGATCGAGGTATTTTTCTAACCACGGCGAAGGCCAGGCGATGGATCGGCTGTGCGAGGTATTTAACGGAGCGTGACTTGATGGCCTTCTTCAACATCGTAATTGCGCCGACCCGGATGCTTCGCAATAAATCCGAAGATTGAGGCGTGGCGGGGTCACTGGTCTCTGTCGTCTGCGGATTAAAGTTCGCCGCCAGGAAGCGGCGCAGACGAATTGCCTGCCGAAAAAACATGTCGCGCAAAACCGATGAACTGCCGCTCAATAGTAGGACGGGCTGTCCGGCGATGCTGGTCAGGCCGCGCAACGGCCGGTCGTGAGGGACGGCGACATAGCGGTTATTGTGCAGGAAGATAGTGTAGTAGTCGCCCACGCGCAAAAGCTGCCGTGCGGGGGCTGTGGATATGTCTGCTGTGGTCCACAATTCTCCGGGCACCAAAAGAGCCAACTCAAATTCGTGTGCAGCTTTCCGACCGTCGCCATTTTTTAACGCAATCTCGCCCAAGCGACGATGCACGAGTGCAATTGGGAGGGGCTGAATGTTCGATTTAGATAACAGCTTCTCCGTGATGGATAGATCCCCTTCATGGAAAGCATATTCGGCGAGAATGATTGTGGCCCGGTGGCTCTCCCGGCTTATGGGTTCAAGTGGTGTGGCAACATGTGGTTCGACTGATTTGCCGGCTATTTTTTCGTAGCTCATTCTTAAAAAAGCGTCCGTCACCAAGTTCGGCTTCATGGCTGCGTTTGCCAGATTGTTCTCAATATAGTCGAGTGCGAGGTGCAGGTAGTGCGCGGTCGGTGATTTTTCTGCGCTTGCTGTTTCGATCCGGCGGGGCCTAAAACCAATGGCTTTTTCTGCGTGGTCGATGACGTGTCTGGTGACTGAAATCGTGTGCGCAAGCGTCCATAATAGATGCAGGAATTCTGGCGCCGGCAAATATTGGCAGATGCGGACCAGATCCTTGGTCGCGGCTTCATATTCGCCGCGAGAAATTATCTTCTCAAGTCTTGCTACAATTGGGCTGGCCGGGGCGCCTGTGGCCGCGCCAGCTGCTGCGTGCATTTCCGGGGTCGAAGGCCGAATGCGGTATATCGGCCAACGGGCGTACATGGCGTGGATCATCAGCTGGCAAATGTCTGCCATGCAATTGAAGTGCGCAGGCGATTCTGAGCTTGTTCCCAGTATTGGAGCCAGTGCGCGCTTGGGTAAAAGGGACGGCGCGTCCCTGCCCGATCTGGCTTCCGGGCCTGGCGCTGTACTTGCACCCACCTTGCCGGGCGGGATTGGCAGCGCTCCAAAGCGACTAAATGCATGTTGCAGGACAGCGGTTTGAACCTGACGCTCTGCACGCTGTGCGATGATCTGATTGACCGTCTGAATTGGTTCTGCGTTCATCTCGCCTGTTCTCAATTTCCGTCGCGGCTGACCTTAGTTTACTGTCTAACTATTGCACTAGCCCGCTTGATACGAAAGCGGTAGAGAAGGCTTTTAGAAAGTTCAGTCGGGGAAAAGTTTTGACGTCCAGCAGTGATAAGGCGGATCAAAATCGCCCGCATCTCCTTATGGTTACAGCCGTTTGGGGTGACTGGCACATCAAGATGCTGCTCGAGATGAACCTGCCGACGCTGCTCGCGCCGGGCAATATGCCCAGTCTCAGTCGGCTGGTTGATACAACCTATCGAATCTTTACGCGTGAGGAAGATCGCGAGCGCCTCGATACCGCGCCGGTCATTCAAGAGTTGCGTAAATATATCAAGGTCGAGGTTGATCTCCTCACCGGCGTGGACCTCAAGAACCCGATTGCAGCCCATCACACCGCATGGACGCGGGGCATTGATATTGCCAGGGTCACGGGGAGTCTCATTTTGCTCCTGCCGCCTGATGTGGCCTGGTCCTCCTCTTCATTTAAAACTGTCGGGGAGAAGTTGGCCGAAGGCTATCGCGCCATATTCATGACCTATATGCGTGCCGAAGACCGGACGTTTGAAAACAATATTCTGGCGATGCGTACGCCGGGAGAGCATTCGCTTGAGATCAGTGGCAATGACCTTGTGACGCTATGTGTACGGTCATTCCATCCATTGATGGCAGCCTATCTGCGTGACAGTGACTATTTCCCGATTCACCCGGAAATGATGTTTTGGCCTGTTGAGGGTGAAGGCATGGTGCTGAGGGTTCTCGCGCGTGAAATGTTCCTGTTTGATCCATCACGATTTGCGGTGAATGAAGTTGCATTGCCGACCTCGAAATTTGCACCCGGTGAAGCATGCTTTATCAGCGATAGTGATGAACTGTTTGCCGTTAGTCTCGCGCCGCTTGGCACGGACATTAACTGGCATCTGATGCGGCATAAGGCAGACCCGATTGAGATTGGCGGCTGGTGGCTTGCCTATGACAGCCCCGTCAATGATTTCATTGTTTCCCACAAGGTGCGCTGGCATTTTGCTCCGGTTACGGAGGAAAAGTGGCGAGCCGTGGAAACTGCGTCGGACGTCTTCATCCGCCGGGTGGCCTCCACACGTGAGGCCAACAGAATATGGTTGCGGGCGCGCCAGCTTGGATGTGGCATCGCCGCCAAACTCATTGCACTCAGTATTTATGGCGGTCAGGCGCCACATGTCGCGAAGGGCCGGGATGGAAATATCGTCCTTTTGCCGACCGATGAGGCTTTTGCAGCCGCCGGCACAGAGCGTGAGGAAAGCCTCTTTGACGGGGCATCAACAAAAGCCCGGATGCAGTTGTTCAGGAGCCATCTTGAGGCAAATTACGACCCGGAAGCAGAAAGTGATGATCCGCTGGCGTTTCGCCTTCAAAAACGTGATGCCCCTGCGCTGAAAAGCATCTCGGGCCAAGTGTATCCGGTTACCCGAACCGGTGACGCGCTGTATGTGGGGGATGCGATGGTGTGTGGGGACCCAATGCGCCTGGGGCCGCATACGATTTATGTCATCGACAAACTTCTGGATTAGCGCTGGCCGGTATCAATCGCCCGGGGGGCTTTTCCAGTGGTCGAGCCATGCCTGCATCATGAGCACGCTCCACATCATGTAGTGCCAGTTGCGGCGGCCGGACAAATGGTCTTCCCAATGATGGCGGATGATCTTCGGATCAAACAGGCCATCTTCGCGCAGGCGCTTTTCAGTGAGCAAATCTTCGGCCCAATCACGCAAGGGGCCGCGCAGCCAGTCGCCGATGGGGACGCCGAAGCCCATTTTCGGACGATCAATCAGATTGGCGGGTACGTGACGATAAAGCACCTGCCGCAACGCCCATTTGCTGCCACCGTCCCGCAGTTTCATGGAGAGAGGCAGCTTCCAGGCAAATTCAATGATGCGCGGATCCAACAACGGGACGCGTGCCTCAAGGCTTGTTGCCATGCTGGCCCGATCTACCTTGGTGAGAATGTCATCGGGGAGATAGGTAACAAGATCGGTGGCCTGCATCCGGCTTATGGGTTCGGGGAACCTGTCACTCAAGCTGGCGTCCCACAAAATGCCTTTTGGCTCGGTGGCATTGAGGACCACGTCTTCCGGCGACATCCAGTTGGAAACAAGTCTGCGATAGACGGCACCAGGACCGTCCAGTTCAATGACTGATGCCAGCTTGTAGAGTGCGTCGCCGGGATTGCCGGGCTTTAGCCGCGCGGGAATGGGTCGGGCTATCGCATTCCAGCTGCCGGGTGACAGGCTCCTCATGGCACTTGCCGCCGCGCGCCGCACAGGAAGCGGTAGTGTTCGGATGGTGCGCCATATTGTGCGCCCCCAGACATACCGGTTGTATCCGGCAAAAAGCTCGTCGCCGCCATCGCCTGACAGAGACACGGTTACGTGTTTGCGGGCCAGTGCTGATACCAGATAGGTCGGTATCTGGGAGCTGTCGGCAAAAGGCTCGTCATACATTTGAGGGAGAGACGGCACGACGTCCAGCGCATCGCGCGCTGTCAGATACAGCTCTGTATGATCTGTTTTCAGATGTCGGGCCACTTCGGCCGCGTGGGGGGCTTCGTTGAACCCGTCTTCGGAAAAACCTATGGAGAATGTTCGGACGGGTTGCGCTGACTGCGCCTGCATAAGGGCGACCACTGCAGAGCTGTCGACGCCGCCGGACAGGAATGCACCCAACGGAACGTCGGAAACCATCTGATGATCGATTGCATCCAGCAGGAGCCGTTCCAGATCATTGACGGCTTCATCGGCTGTGCCCTGATAGGGTGATGCGGCGGCGGCTTGCGCGACAGACAGCGCATCCCAATAGGATGTGATTTTCGGCTTACCTGCCCGGCCGGACGAAAAATCACATGTGAGGAGTGTTCCCGGTGGCAGCTTGGCTGCATCCTGATAGATGGCATGGGGCTGCGGGATGTAGTTGAAGCGCATATAGGCTGCAACGGCATCGCGATTGATGTCCGCCTTGAACGCGGGGTGGGCGCGGAAGGCTTTCAGTTCGGATGCAAATAGCAGTGCGCCGTCGGCCCAGCCCCAGTAGAGCGGCTTGATACCTACGTGGTCACGCGCGAGCGTCAGGGTTCGCGTCTGACGGTCCCACAATGCGAACGCGAAAATGCCATTGAGGCGCGGAAGAGTTGTTTCAACTCCCCAATGGGCAAATGCCTCCAGCATCACCTCAGTGTCTGAATGGCCGCGAAAAGCGATGCCAGCGGCTTCAAGGTCCCGGCGCAGTTCCGGAAAATTGTAGATCTCGCCATTATAGGTAATGACATATCTGCCCGACGCATCATGCATCGGCTGGGCCCCGGCCTCGGACAGATCAACAATCGACAGGCGGCGGTGGCCGAAGGCCACGCCGGCTTGCATATCCATCCAAGTGTCGGAGCTGTCGGGGCCGCGATGAACGAGACTGGCCGTCATCCCCATAAGAACATGGCGGTCCGTTTCAGCGAGCGGCGCCCCAGATACAAATCCTGTTATGCCGCACATATCATAACTGCTCCGGCCGAAGGGTAGGGGGCCTACTCAGCAACAAAACCAAGCAGCCTGATATTGGCGATGTCAAAGTCGGTACCGTCACCGGGAATTGAACTCGCGCCATCCGGAGCCAGGAACTGTACCAGTATCCTGATATCACCGGCAGGGTACTCAGCGTAAACGCTGGCGTCTTTCCAGTCTCCGCCGCGCAGGGCCTGTTTGGTTTCTGCCCCGATGCGTTGTACCGGGCCAAGGCGCGTTATATCTGCGTGCTGTTCAGACAAGTTAAAATCCGCCAGAATCCCGGTTGCAGCACTGTGCAGCAATTGCAGGCGTACCCGGTCTGTTGACCCCGCGCGAAGCTCGACATGTAGCTCGTAGCGTCCTGCAGGTAGGTCCGGCACAGGGGGCAGTGAAAGATAATGTTCGCCGTTAGGCCCTTTGGTCGCTAGTTCAAAACCGTCCTGCCCCCACCACAGCCTGGAGACGTCGACGATGCCGTTGCTGTATGCGGATGTATCGAGAGCTTGTTGGGCGGGTGTCAGCAAATTTCCCAAAGGTTTTGTGTATCGAGATACTAGGTAGCCGGGGCCCGCGGCAGGCGTCTGGGGTGTATCCGGCAGCTCCGCAATGGCATCAGCTATCAGACCAGCCACTAGCTGATTGCCGGCAGATGACATATGGCCAAAATTAAACTCACCAGCTCCCATCACGTAGAGAGACTGGAGGGCCTTTGAGCTTTCCTCGGATATTGCCCGGATAGCATCGAATTCATCAATGACGGGGATAGCAAGGTCGCGGGCACAGTCCAGTACCAGCTGCGCATGCGCCGGGCGATCAACGCGTGTGTGATGAACCTGGCCACCATACTGCATGACCAAAATGAGATGAGTATCTGCGGCGAGGGTTTTGCGTTTTATCCGATCCAACAAGGCGCAGGATACCGTGACGGGATCGTTGGAGATCTTTCGATAGGAAGAGGGCGGTTTAACAAAAACGGGTTTGCCGGAAACAGCAGACGTGATCACTGCGGGCAGGTACAGGGTCTCGATAAGGCCGGGTTCGCTGTCTAAAGCTTTGTTCTCGTCTGGCGGCGGGACCGGAACGTTTTTGAGTTCGAGGCCATCAGAAGTGTCCACATAATAGAGTTTGTTCTCGCCATAGCGGGAAAACCCTGCACGCAGAATGTCTTGATCAAAGAAGCCGAGCACCACAATTTCGGGCTGTAAAACATCCATCAGTTGTTCTGCGCGCACAACAATCTGATCGGTGCCGTAACCGCAATTGCCGCCGTTCATCACTGGGCGGCCAAGAATCGTTTCGAGATGGGCTGGCCAGGATTCATGGTCGGAGACTTCGGAACCGGCTGTAAAGCTGTCGCCGGACGCGAGTATTTCGCCCCTGGCAAGCACGGTGTCCGGGCTATTGCGGCGGATGCCATGCTCTATTGTGTTGAGGGAATCGGTCTCCAGGAAATCCCTCAGCACCCAGCCAAGCGTTTCATCATAGCGGTTGGCTGATGACTCATTCTGCTGGATGAGAAAAGGTTTGCGCCAGTCCGACCACGGCGTTGCGGGGATGCCGTTGACCAAACGCAGACCTACTTCCAACGCGACGAGGCCGACAAACACAGTTGCCGCCACAATGGATGTATTGGCCGCGATCTGGGGCAATCGGTTCTTGGTCATGGCGTGCGCTCCCGAAGGCCCGTGTTTACCCGTACACGCTTTTTATCTGCGCACCATCAGGTAGATGCCGTTTGCCAGCGGCAGGGCGATGCGCAGCCAGCTGTCCTGGGTTGCTGCCCAGTCCATGAAAGCCTTGGTGCCGGCGCCCTTTTCGTTGACCGGGGTGGCGTTGGCAACGTCGCCGTGGAAGAAGCAGTCATCCACCACCATGATGCCACCTGAATTCAGCAGGGACTCGGTCTTGAGGACGTAGTCCAGATACCGTTCCTTGTTGCCGTCAACGAAAATGAGATCGAACTTCTCGTCCTTGGGCAGGCTGTCGATCACTTCAAAGGCGTCGCCTTCGTGCAGGTCGATCTTGCCTGACAGGCCGTTGAGCTCGAAGTTCTTGCGGGCAATGGCCGCAAAGTGGTCGAACTTTTCAATGGAAACGACCTTGCCGTCAGCGGGAACCGACTTGGCAAAATTCATGGTCGAGACACCGATGAAGGCACCGATTTCCAGAACCCGCTTGATACCTGCAACCGCAATCAGAAACTCGAAGAACCGCATGCTCACCGGATTCGACGCCATTTCCTCAACCGTGAACATGTCGGTGTGTTCAAGCTTGAAGCTTTCATGCGGATTTGGGATGCCGCTTGAAGAGGCGATGACCTCATAGAGAGCCTTGGCGTAGTTGTCGCCGGAGTAGTGGTAGGTGTGCTCGTGCTGGTCGGGGAGCATCTTGTCCCAGAAATGCACTGTTTCTTTTGTATCGCTCATGTCCGTATCTCCTGATCGGCCTGACGGGATTTAAATGACGCCGTCGACGCCGGTCTTGTCGAGATAGACGATGTAGGAGCGGCCCCACCAGGAAATGTCCATGTGACGGACGATCTTCCAGCGTGAGCGTTCCTGCCATTCAAGGAATGCCTTGGCGACGCCCTTCTTGGGGCTGCCTTTGTAGCCAGCAAACATATCATCCATGTAGATGACGGTGCCTTCCTGCAGCAGGGGTTCGATGAAGTTGAATACGGGGACGGCTGACTCGTAGAGGTCGCAGTCGATGTTCACCATCGAGATCTTGCGGCCGGAATCGAGATACTGCTTCTGCAATGTCTTGGTCAGACTGTCGTCATAGTAGCCTTTGATGGTGGAGACGTTGTCCACATACATGCCGTGCTCTTTGACCATGCCCATGAATTGCTCTTCAGTCGTGGTCAGGACGCCCTTCTTCCAGATCTCGACTGAGGTGTCGGTGGTGGGGTCAGGCAGGCCTTCGAAGCTGTCAAAGGCATGGAACTGCATGCTGTCGAGGTTGTGCCGGCGGGCTTCTGTGAGCGCCATGCGGAATGTACGGCAGCGGTGGCAGCCGAATTCGTGATAATCGCCATGCACGCGGTTGTCGGTCAGGAAGTCGAAGGTCTTGCGATAGAAATGCGCCTTCTCGGTCTGACGGTTGGTCTGATTGTACTGAATTTCTTCTTCACGACCCCAGTCAGCGTGCGTGTCTGCGTTGCCAAGCTTGACCCACGGCTCATCAAGGCTGGGCTCAATTGCGACTGGCGGAACGGTTTTCTTGTCGGACATAGCTCGTTGCTTTCTAAAACGGGGCCGTGGAGAGGCTGATTGGCACGGAAGAAAAACTTCCGCCTGTCTGGATTATGACTTGAGGGCTGCGGCAACCTTCATGGCGTGGTCGAGCGTATCGTCGATATCCACGTTGTAGAGGTAGCTGCCTGCCCGGCCGACAGAGAACACGCCATCCGGCATCTCGTCGAAATACTTCTGGGCTTTGGCTTTTTCCGACTCAATCGGCATCGGATAGTACTTCGATGTCATGGACGGAACTTCGAGTGTAATCAGTGTGGTCGGTGCCTTGTGCAGCGTAAACTTCTTGTACTCGGTGATGCGGGTGAACTTTTCGTCGCCTGCAAAGTAGATGAAGTACACGTCTTCGGGCAGCGCGAACTCGACCGGCAGCACGATGGTGTGCAGGTCACGGCCGACATAGGGCAGCTCGCCATGGCACTGCTCGAACAGATGATCCGGCGAAATTGTGTTGATGATAATATCGAACTTACGTTTCTCACCATCGATCACCACCGTTTTGTTGGGGATGTCGTAGTTGGAGATGCGGGTTGCCAGGTGCACCTTGGCGTCTTTGGTGGCAATCGTGAAGAAGTCATCATAGCCGTTGAACGCGATGGGATAGGCCGAGATAGCGGTATCCCATGCGGCACGGCCGCCTTCCTTCACGGTCACGCCCTTAGGCGACCAGGTGAAGTCATCAATCTGCTTGTTGTCGTCGATCTGCCACATCTTGCGGGAGTACTTGTCGACGAATTTTTTGTAGAGGGTTTCGCCGATCGATTTGATCCAGAAATCCTCGAAATTGGTGGCGAGGGACGCATTGTTGAGATTGCGCACGTCCTTGCGGGTCATCTCGGCCAGCTTCTGGTTATCAAGGCGCTCGATAGCGCTCATGTTGACTGCAGAAAGCTCATTCTCGATCTGGTTGGCTTCCGGCATCTGCGGGATGTCGTCGGCGTGGATCGGGTAGCCGTAGAAGCGCTCATCATCCGACACATAGGTCAGGAACTGGTGGTCTGCGCATCGGCGCATGGGCACGTAGGTGTTCAGGTACTCATAAATGTGCGGCCAGGGAGTGAGGAAATGGCGAGGGCCAAATGTGTAGGGGTGGCCGCCGTAATACTGGGTCCGGACGCCTGCGCCGAGAAACGGTGCAGCTTCCACAACGGTTGTATCCCATCCACCTTGCAGCTGAAGCTGGTGGGCTGCTGCGCAGCCTGCAAAGCCGCCACCGATAACAAGAGCCGTTTTCAAGCTTTACATCCCCTAATTTCCTGTTCGATTTGCCGAACAGACATCACATTGCGGCGCACCATCGGCACGCCTCGTTCATGAGTCAAGTCACCTGAATGATTTAGTGAATCCCTGCTCAAAACTGGCGAAGCGGAGCGCGGGAAAGGCCTTTAGACGTGCCGTTACGTCGAAATGTCGGTGGGTCACCGGGTTCTGCCGCGGGCTTCCGGAGACAGCGCCTTTGCCGGCCAGTTCCACCGCACGTTCGGCACATTGCCTGAACGAGACAGATCTGCCTGTGGCGATGTTCAGGACACCCGAAGAACGATGTTGGATGACCTGGACGATGGTTTCTGCCACGTCCTCAACGGCCACATGGTCACGCAGTTCCTCACCTTCGCCGAACAGGGTGATGGTTTCACCCGCCAATGCCTGACGCCGAAAGCGATTGGGGCCATAGCCATTATGTGGGTCACCGGCACCATAGAGGAGGCTTGGCCGAAGGTGGGCAAGCGGGACGCCGGCAGCGCGGGCCGCATTGGAGAGTAAAATCTCGCGCGCCAGGTGCATGGCGCCGTGCGGCGAAGTGGGCGCTGCAGGCAGCCCTTCATAGGCAAGGTGGACGCTGTCCGCGTAAACAGCGTCGGAGCTGATATTTACAAGATGTGCGACGGGTGCTTTGGCAATTGCTCCGGCAACGGTCTCGACCATGTGCATATTAGCAGCCATAGCCGCCGCATCGCGGCTTGGGGCCAGCGCTGAGACGAATGCCAGAGTGTCTGTTGTGTTCAATGTGCCTGCGAGGCTGTCGGTGGCGTTTGCCGCTGTCAGGTCGATCGTATCGCGGCCAAGCGCAAGGGTTGGAATGTCCTGAGCCTGCAGGGCGGTTGCCAGCGTGCTGGCCACAAAACCGTTCTGGCCGAGAATCACTACGCGGTGTGGATTGGCGGGCGACGCGTTCAAATGTTCAAGCATCGGCTACCCCGAGTGTCATATATTTCAGGCCCGCCGTGCTGCATGCCTTGGCATCAAGTGTGCGATATGGGTCGAGCACCCATTTTCCCTTCATTGCTGATGCAATCTCAGCTGGGTCAACGGATTTGAAATCATCCCACGGGGTCATGATGCACAGAGCATCTGCATCTGCGGCGCAATCCAGAGCCGAGGTGGCATCGATGGGTGCGGGGTGCGGGGCTGCACTGGTTTTGATGACCGGGTCGAAAGCGGTCAGGCGATAGGGGTGCAGGTTCTCAATCAGCGCAAATGCCGGCGCGTTTTTGGTCGAATGGGTATTCTCCTTGTAGGCGAGGCCCCAGACGGCGATCAGCGGGTCGGCGGTGGTGTTCAACACGCGGTCATGGAGCGTGCGTAATGCCCATTCCTTGCGGTAAGCGCTGTTGCGGATCCAGGCGGCGATGACTGAGGCGTCGCTACCTGTCTCTTCGGCAAGGCGCGTAACGGTAATCAGATCGCGAATCAAATTGCTGCCGCCGATGCCAAGCCCCGGTGCCAGGTACGAATGCTGGCCGATACGGCGGTCGAGCTTGAGCGCAGGTGCGATCTCTGACCAGTCGGCACCGATGCCCTCGCATAGTTCAGACAGCGTGTTGGCAACGCTGATGGAGGCGACGAGGCAGCAGTTGATCGAAATCTTGCACAGTTCAGCGCTTTCGTAGCGCATGGGAAGAATCGGGCAGCCATAGGCCTCCAGGCACCGGCGAAAGGCGTCCGGCAGGGGGGCGTCGGGATCCGCGCAGCCAATGATGTAGCGCTCAGGATGCAGGGCGCGCTCTATGGCGCGACCAAAAATGAGCGTTTCGACCTGATAATAGAGATTGAGACCTGTACGCATGCGCGCGCGGGTAAAGCCCGGCGGCACCTGGCTGAGATTGACCAGCACTGCATCCTTGCGGATGGCAGGAATGACCAGCTCAAGCAGCGCGTCGAGATCTGCAAGGTCGCTTATGCCGTCATCTGTAACCGGCACATCGGGGGCGACGTAGACGACATCACAGCGCCCAAGGTCGGTCCGGTCGCTGGTGAATGTGATGCGTGACTTGTTCCGGGCCGCCGTCTCCGGCAGGTCTGGTTCCAGCACAGGCATCTCACCCTTTACCAGCGCTGCAATGAGCGATGCGTCCGGGTCGAAGCACACCACGTCAAAGCCTGTTTCCGCCATGCCGACGGACGAGTTCAGGCCCAGATGGGTCATGCCGGCAAAGCCGATGACCGGCAGGTTGTCGCTACGGCTCATCGGCTGACCTTTGACAATGCTTCGGTGCTGAGCTTGCTGAGCAGGCCGTTCAGCCAGATGTCATTGGCAAGGCTGGTTGTGGCACCGGCTTCAACAAGCTGTTTGAAATGCGCGTATTCCGCCGCCCAGGTGGGATCGTCCTGCACAAGTGTTGTGCTCTCCTCGGGCGGCCTGCCGGATGGAAGCACACGCATGCGGGTTGTGAATGTCGTGGGTCCCCATTTGCACAGCGACGTTATGTGTGCGGTGCCTTTTTCCGCGAAGATGTCGCATGTGAAATGATTGCGCCACATCAGCAGCGTCATTTCCATTTCCAGCTTCGGCCGGGCGCTGCCGGAGGCAAACACCACATGGTCCGGCGCCGCGTTTTCGTGGTTGCTTGCGAATATGATGTCGAAGTCGTCGCCAAGATCACCGAACCAGAATGAGGCTGTGTCCAGCAGGTGGGAGCCAAGATCAGGCAGCACACCGGGCCCCTTGTCGCGCCATGCACTCTCGCGCACGAGCCGCGCTGTTCCGTTGCCGTAAAACATGCGGCAATGGTAGATGCGGCCAAGCTTGCCAGATGTGATCAGGTCGCGCATCGCCATGTAGTGTGGCTCAAAGCGATGGTTGTAGGCGGTGTATGCCACAACGCCGTTTTTTTGCGCCAGCGCTTCGAGCTTCAGCAGGTCTGCGTCGTCAGCTGCAAAAAGTGGCTTTTCCACAAGTGCGTGTTTGCCGTTGTCAAAAAGATATGTGAGCAGGTCGATCTTGGGATCATCCGGGACACAGCACAGGGCAGCGTCATAGTCGCCAAGGGGCACGTCCTGAATAGTCTTGTAGTCGGCATCCGGATTAACCGGATCGACGGTGGCGACGAAATCGTCCCCTGCGTGGTGGCGGCGTTTATGGCCCTGAACACCAAGCCCGACGACGATCACTTTCATTCGTGCTTACTCCTCGCGTGCAGCCCCATGGATCAGAGCCGCCGGAACTAACCTTCGTAGTTGGCGCGCTGCTCGCTCTTGTTGATCTTGTCGAGGACATGCTCCGGCGTGACGGGAATGTTGCCGTCATGCTCGCACTCGACAGCTGCCGCCATGGCGCCCAGCACTGCGGCGCATACAGCGCAGCCTCCTGCGACATGGGCAAGGGTGGCGTAGGAGAGGAGTGCATCACCTGCACCCACAGCGTCCTTCACGTCGTCGGCAAATGTATCAACGGCAAAGAACGACCGAACGTCTTCTTTGTCCTGGGTAGAGCGATAGGCGATGAGGCCGCGTGACCCGAGTTTGAGAATCAGGTTCTTGGCCTTGGATTCTTCATACAGTCTTTTTGCCAAGGGCCGGACAACACTGTCCTGATCGGCCAGAGAAAAGCGGGCTTCACGCTCATTGGGTGTGATGAGGTCAAAGCCTTCAAACTCACAGATATTGCCCCAACGGCTTGCAACCTGGCTGTCGGCAACCTTGAACATGCCTTCGGGAATGGCGGCGGTCAGTGTGGGGATGGTTGATTTATTGAATATCCCGTGGCGGAAGTCGGAGAAGACGATGCAATCGGACTCGACCGTTTCAATGGCATCCACAAGCTTTGCAACAATCGGATCAGAGATCGCACGATTGTCGAGGGTGTCGATCTTCAGCATGCGGTAGTCGGCGCATACGATGGCGTTTTTGTTTGTGGTGGGGCGCGTGCCATCAACGACTTCGCGCATATGGACGCCTGCCGTACGCAGATCATCAATGACAAAGCTGCGCCATTTGTCGTCGCCAAGAACGGTGGAGAAAGTGACGTCTGCACCTGCTGCATTGAGGTGCTTCGCCACAATACCGGCGCCGCCCACATAGTCGTCCTGGCCTTCGTAGCGCACGGAGATTGTGGGGGTCTTGGTCTGACCGCCGATCATGGCGGTGTAGGTGTAGGTGTCGACGATGGTGTCGCCAACCACATGTGCTTTGATGCCCTTCATTTTCGCGAGCGTGGAGCGCAAATCTTCGAAGGTGATGCCTTCAGCTTCCATCAGGGACAGCAGCTTGTCGGCGCCGATCTTCGGCGGGGCAGCTTCAATGATGCGCGATGACGAATAGACAATATCGCCGGGCGTAAAGATAAATTCGCCGCCGTAACTGTCGAGAATATCTTTTTCGGCCTGGGTCTTGGGCGGCAAGCCGCTTGAGACATATTCGTAGCCCTTGGCGAAGAAGTCCGGCTGAATGCGGGCCAGATTTTCGAGCGGGGCCTCATTCTTGTCGATGATGACGTAGTCAACCATGTCGAGGGCAGCGAGGTTGAGTGCGCGCAGATCCTCAGGGACGTACGGGCGGAAGTTTGCCTTCTTGATGTGTTCGTCCGCAGTGAGACTCGCGACAAGAATGTCGGCCTTGCCGTCGGCATACATCAGGTGGCGGATATGGCCGGGATGCACAACGTCAAATGTGCCGTGGCACATGATGACTTTTTGCTTGCGGGGGCGCTTGCCAATGGCATCGACCAGCTGGTCGATCGTCTTGATTTTCGCCTTGTATTTGTTCTCAACCATCTCCGGCCTTAACTTTTCTGGGACTCTTCTTCGGGCGACAGCATCTCGAACCAGGTTTTGGTCGCCTGGGCAATCGAGTCTGGGTCCCACAGGGGCGCTTCCGCCCAATAGCCAATGTTTTGAACGATGCGCTGCACACCTTCTTCAAAAGACACTTTGGGCTTCCACCCGAGTTCTTTTGTGATTTTGGTGATGTCCGCATAGGTGCAATCCGGTTCGCCCGGACGCTTGGGAATGTACGTGACTTCGCCGCCCAGCAGTTCGACCAACCTGTTCACGGACTGCGGATCGCCCGCGCCCATGTTGTAGGCTTGGCCCACTGTGTCAGAAATGCCCGCAAGATAGAAAGCGTTGGCGACGTCGGTTGCATACACAAAGTCGCGGCTCTGGGTGCCGTCTCCGACAACTGTGTAGGGTGTGTTGGCCAGTTTCTGGCGCAGGAAGACGCCAAATACGGCACCGTAGGCGCCCGACGTGCGGGAGCGGGTGCCATAAGCGTTGAAAATCCGCACCGCGTTGACAGGCAGGCCGTAAACCTCATGCCAGTGAAATACTGCCTGCTCGCCCTGATATTTGGACAGGGCATAAGGATATTTCGGCTGTATGGGATGATCCTCGCGTGTCGGCGTCTCGGCCATTCCGTAGCAGGATGACGACGACGCATAGACCAGCTTCTTGAGTGTGCCTGCGGCACGTGCGGCTTCAAGCACATGCACAGTGCCCTGAACATTGGCCGACATATATTCCAACGGCTGCTCGATCGACGGCACAATGTCGCCGATACCCGCAAAGTGGAAAACGTAGTCAACGTCCGAGAAGATCTTGTCGCCAGGCTGCAGCGAGCGAATGTCGCGCCAATCGGCGGAAACGTCATTCTTGGCGTGATGTTCGATATTGGCTTCGCGACCACCAATGAGGCTGTCGATGACGCGGACCTGAAAGCCCTCATCAACGAGCAGATCAACCATGTGGCTTCCGATGAAGCCCGCTCCACCGGTTACAACAGCGACAGGCTTCTTACTCATGCGGCTTCCACAGCCTTGAGGCGCTTCACGTTGAAGTAGAAGTCGTCGGTCATGCTGTTGGGAAGCTTGTTATCCTTGAACGCCTGGCACAGATCGCGGATGGCACCTTCCACGTCGCGCTTGGGTCCAAAGCCCAGCTTGTTGCGGATCTTGTCCGAGTTCACGTGGTACGAGCGAATGTCATCCGTCGGTGTTGTGACGATGTCGATGGTGCCCTTTTCGGGGAACAGCTCTTCAACGACCTTCTTGGCCAGTTCGGCGATTTCCATGATCGACATATTTTGGAAACCGGCATTGAACACTTCGCCGGCAATCTTTTCGTCTTCGATCTTCAGCAGGAAGGAATACAGATCGCACATGTCCTGAACGTGCAGGTTGGGGCGCTTCTGGGTGCCGCCAAACACTGTGATCTTGCCGTTGTTGATTGCGTGGTTGGTGAGGATGTTCACCGAAAGGTCGAGGCGCTGGCGCGGCGCGTATCCGCACAGGGTTGCCGGACGGATCGTCACGCAGACGAAGTCGTCGCTTTGATGCTTGAACAGCAGCGGCTCGCACTTGCCTTTGTATTCATTGTAGAGCGTCAGAGGGATCAGTGGGTGATCCTCGGTCACGTCGGGTGACTCTGATACGCCGTAAACTGATGATGACGAGGCGTAGATGAAGCGTTTGACGCCTGCTTCCTTGGCGGCCACGACCATCGGCTCAAAGGCATTCAGGTTGATGGAGGTTGAGAGGTTTTCATCGAGCTCGAAGCTTGCATCGTTGGAGATGCAGGCAAGGCTGATAACCACATCAATGCCCTTAAGGGCTTCAGCAAGCTTTGCCGTTTCGCGAATGTCGCCTTTGACAATCTTCAGCGCCGGATTGTCTTTTGGGAGGAAATCGTCGCCGAAAAACATGATGTCATAGACGGTCACATTGTAACCTTCGTCAAGAAGCTGAGGTACCAACAAGCTTCCCACATAGCCGGCGCCGCCGGTCACAAGCACATTCTTGAACACAATAGTTCCCCGATCGTTCGAATTAGAATTGGTTTGGTGAAAATAGCAGGCGCTGTGCAACGCACAGCGCCTGCATGAAAGCTATTCGGCGGCCCTGGAGCTGGATGTGTTGATCGTATAGCCGACACTGGTGGCGTCCTTGAAGAACATCTCCACAGTCTCAAGCGAGTACTGATCCAGATCCTTGCCGATCAGGCCCAGTTTCCCAAGGATGTCATGGGCCACGGTAATGATGTGGCTGCCGGAATCCTCGGCGTGATAGATATTGAGGATCTCGCGTGGGCTGGCCCACAGCAATTCCGCCTTGGGCCTGGCTTTCATGATGTTCGCGGCTTCGGTCATCATCGGCACGGGGTCGATGCCCGTATCAGCAATGCGGCCTGCGAAGATCGAGATGATGGCCGGCGTATTCACGTCCAGCGCGTCGGTAATTGCGCGGACCTGGTCAAGCGTGAAAACCGCCGTCACATTCACCTGCACGCCTTTGGCAGACAGGGATTTGACGGCCGGAATGGTGGAAACACCCTTGGTGTTCGTGACCGGGATCTTGACGTTGACGTTCTTGCCCCAAGACGCGATTTCAAGCGCCTGTGCTTCCATTTCGTCCAGCTCATCGGCAAACACTTCAAAAGCAAGCGGGCTGTTGGGGATGGCGGCAATGACCTTATGTGCAAAGGCTGCGTAATCCTCAACGCCCGCCTTGCGCATCAGGGTCGGATTGGTCGTGAAGCCTTTGATCAGCGGGTTTTCTGCGAGCTTGAGCATCGCATCAATGTCCGCGCCATCGGCGAAAATCTTTACATTGAGGTCTTCAATCTTGCGCATCCTAAATGGCCTCCCCGCCGATTGGACGAAAAACTCTTTCTGGACTCCATGTCCCGGAGAGCGTGTCAGCCACCGCAACTAGCGAGAATAATATCAGCTGCTTCACTGAGTCCACTGACCGTATGGTTGGGCGTGAAGGTCAGTGCTTCATCGTACCCGTAATCGACAAAGAAAGTGGAGCATCCCGCAGCGTGTCCCGCGCCGATGTCCCGCCATCTGTCGCCCACCATAAAGCTCTGACCTAGGTCAACATTCCAGTCTTTGGCGGCGTCCACCAAAAGCCCAGGTTTTGGCTTGTAGCATGGGCAATCGGGGCCTTCAACGCAAAAGCAGACCCGGATATCGTCGATCTCCAAGGTGGCACGCATGTGCGCATGAATTGCGTCTACGATGGCCCGGGACTGCTTGCCGGTGGCCACATCCGGCTGATTGGTCGCCACGATGGTCAGGAAGCCCGCAGCCTTTAATCTTCTCAGGGCGTCGGCGACACCGGGGAGGATTTCCAGCTCGGCGAGGGTCGCCGGCGGGTATGGTTTGCCGTTGCTGACCACGGATCTGTTGATGATGCCGTCCCGGTCCAGAAAAACAGCTCGGGCCATGTCAGTCGCCGTTTGATCTATGGGGCTTACACGGGGCAAAAATCCGCTACCACTTTGTAGATTTCACCTGCAGGGCGGGGTGCGAGACGAGGCAATGCCAGACAACCGCCTGAAATGCTTCGGAGTGCGGTGTTACGAGGTCCGGGTCCGGATTGGGGACGACGATGACAATGTCGCCGTGCTTGGCAGTGTGGCCCGTGTCCTTGCCAACGACGCCAAAGATCTTCATCCCCAGTTCCTTGGCCAGATCCACCGCTTTGACGATGTTGGGGCTGATATTCTTCTCTTTGTTGCCGCCGCCCACGGAGAACACCAGAATTGCGTCCTTTTCGTTGGCGCGGCTGACTTTCATCCAAGCATCGAAGATGGTGTCCCAGCCTTCGTCATTGGCGCGGGCCGTCAGTTCGGAGACGTTGTCAACGGGCGCATAGGCTTCGACATTGCAAAGTTTGCGGAAATCGTTGACCGCATGGCTGCAATTGCCGGCACTGCCGCCGACGCCGAGGATGAAGAGGCGCCCACCGCGGTCACGCAGCTCAGCCAACTCGACAGCCATCTGATCGACATCTGCCGCCGGTAATGCCAGGGCAATATCCGCTGCCAACTTGAAAAAGTTCTCCGCATGGCTCATTTGCTTGCGCCCTTGCTTTCCTTATGCGTAAAGAACCGCTCATGTAACCGGCAAACCGGTGCAATGCAATATGACGTTTTCTCATCATATATGCATGAGGTTGCTTGGGGTGATCGGGGAGGGATCATGACGGGTTTTATCCAGAAAAATATCCGGCGTGTGCACGCCTTTTGGCGGGCTGTCGGCTGGCAAATCCCGGTGCTGTCTGTTGTGGCCCTGGTGCTTGCGGCAGTAAGTGGGTTGATTGCAATTACCGCCGTGTTTGCTGGTCCGTTGCGGCTGGGGCTGGCTGAGGC
>Ga0307929_1000815_pt1 | contig 27709 bp, 24 predicted proteins | sample AceLakmetage1330_FD_203160 | JGI IMG/M metagenome (GOLD analysis project Ga0307929, IMG submission 203160) | Saline water microbial communities from Ace Lake, Antarctica - #1330 | ecosystem: Environmental > Aquatic > Non-marine Saline and Alkaline > Saline | place: Antarctica: Ace Lake...
CTCATTAAAATGAACAATCAGATCCCAATTGTTTTCTTTGGCATAATGGTCGCGAAACTCCACCATTTCCTTAAATTTCCATTTAGAGTCAATGTGCATCAACGGGAATGGTACTTTTCCGGGTGAAAACGCCTTTTCAGCGAGGCGAACCATCACGCTGGAATCTTTCCCTATGGAATAAAGCATAACCGGATTTTCAAATTCAGCAGCAACTTCACGCATAATGTGAATTGATTCCGCTTCTAATTGTTGTAAATGTGTCAGTGAATATGAACTCATAATTTATTATTTTTCAATTAATACTTTAAATAAGGTAGCACACAATCCATTGCCTGATTTAAGCATTCCTGTATGGAATACTTATCTGTATCAATCACAAGATGTGGTTTTTGGGGTGATTCAAACGGGGAGTCAACACCGGTGAAGTTTTTGATTTTTCCGGCTCTGGCTTTAGCATATAAACCTTTAACATCGCGTTTTTCACAGACCTCAATAGGTGCACGTACAAATATTTCAATAAAATTTTCCTCGCCAATAATATCAATCGCTACTTGTCTTATTTCTTGAGTTGGAGAAATAAAACTATTGATAGTTATTACCCCCGAATTGATAAGCAATTTTGAGACTTCGGCAATTCTGCGGATATTTTCTTTACGATCAGTTTCAGTAAATTTTAGATTGTTATTAATTCCTGACCGAATATTATCTCCGTCAAGCACCTGAGTTAAATATCCCTGCACGTGTAAAGCTTTTTCAAGGTTCTTTGCCAAAGTTGTCTTTCCGGCACCGGACAAACCCGTACACCAAATAACTTTAGAGCGCTGATTTAAAAGTTTTTCCTTGTCTTCTCTTCTCAGTATCTGATCAAATACCGGATAAATGTGATTTTCTTTTAAACTCATTGATTTGAAATTTCTTGTAAAATAAGTGAATTTACAGCAATTATTAAAATTTCATTCCCTTTGGCTTAACTAAAAACCAAGGATTTCTAAGATTTTCCTTATTGTAGTGCAATTCTCTTCCGGTATCTCGGTTGATAATTTCTGCTCCTGCAGCAACGGCAATAGCATGTCCTGCTGCAGTGTCCCACTCCATTGTTGGGGCAAAGCGTGGATATAATTGTGCCTTCCCCTCGGCAATCATGCATATTTTTAATGAGGATCCGCGAGAAAGCATTTCGGTATTAAAGTTTTTTTCAACTTGGTTAATAAAAGCTGTTGTTTCTTCACTTTTATGAGATCGACTGCCAACAATTGTCAATTTATCCTTAGCATTTCGTACTTGTATTTTTTTCGATTCTGTGAATTGTGCAACTAAATCTTCAATATCTGTATTTTCCGTAATGATTATCTTATATGCAGCCTGATTTCTTACTCCGAAATACAATTCACGGCTAACCGGGACATAAATAATTCCTGCGGTTGCAATTCCGTTCTCAATCAACGCGATGTTAACCGTAAATTCGCCGTTTCGCTTAATAAATTCTTTCGTTCCGTCAAGCGGATCTACCAACCAAAATCGACTCCAATCCTTGCGATTTTCAAAAGCTTTATCCTCACTTTCCTCACTCAAAACAGGGATATTTGTTTGTTTCAAAGCCTCAACAATTATTTCGTGCGCTTTTTTATCTGCTTTCGTTAATGGTGAATTATCAGATTTCAGCTCAATGTCAAAATTTTCATAATTATAAATTTGAAGTATTGCACGCCCTGCATCCACGGCCGTTTTCAATACAGGATTAAAAAAATGCTTCGTCATCATTTACTGTCTTTCTTAAATTAATTGATAGGTTAATGCCAATCCGAAAACGGTGGTAATCATATATAGTATTGTAAGTGGTAAACCCACTTTCATGTAATCTTTAAATTCATAAGCCCCCGCACCGTAAACCATTAAATTTGTTTGATATCCGATTGGTGTGATAAAACTGGCTGCTGCAGCAAAAGATATCAACAGAACAAATGGAGTCGGATTAAGCCCCAAATTAACGGCAATTGTTACTGCAATAGGAAAAATAATGGCTACGGCTGCTTTGTTGGTAATGTAAGCAGACAAAAGATTTGTAATTGCAAATAGGCCGAACATCAAACCGATAATTCCAAGCGGCTGCATAAAGCGGATAATAAATTGAGCGATTATTTCTGCGACACCGGATTTCATCATTGCAGTGCCGACGGCCAACGACAGGGCAATAATGGCAGCCAGATTATAATCGAGACTTTTGGGTAAATCACGCGCTTTCACGATATTCAGCAAAGTAATTAAAACCAGCAACACGGTTAATGCAATGAACAAACTCACCACGCCTAAAGCTGATAACAGAATTGCAGCTACCGTACCACCTAATAAAGTTATTGTTTTCCAAGCCGGTAATTTCTGAAAATCGCGAATTTTAGTAATGGGATAAAAATCCATGGTATCTGCAGCACGATTTTTATAGTCCTCACCGGTAATTAACAAAAGCACATCGCCGGATTGCAATTCAACTGCACCGATTTTCCCGGAAATACGTTGCCCATTACGATGTACAGCAATAATGGCAGCGTCAAATTTTCCACGAAATCCGGCTTCCTTAATGGTTTTTCCTGCCAGTGAAGCGTTATGCGAAATTACGATTTCCCGAATTTCAGTATGTTTTTTCTTTGAAAACATTCCCACTTGGGTTAATCTCAAACCACTATCAGCAGTAATCATATCAGCAATGGTTTCGGTTTCACCGGCAAAAATCAAAATATCATTTTCCTGCAAAACCGTTAATCTGCCAACTGCTGTGATTTTTTGTTCTCCGCGATATATTTCTGCAAGAAATAATCCTTTTAGGTTACGTAATCCAGCTTCTTCAATGGTTTTCCCAACCAACATGGAATCTGGTTTTAATTCCGCCTCAACAAGGTATTTTCGATGTGTATTGTTAAAACTGGTAATCACATCTTTTCTATCCGGTAACAAATGCTTTCCAATTAAAAGCATATAAGCAATCCCGATAATAATCATAATCCCGCCAACCATGGCATAATCAAAAATGTGCAAAGATTCCAGATTTGGAGCAATTTTCTGATCAACAACCAATCCATTTACAATCAGGTTTGTTGATGTCCCAATCAGCGTAGCACATCCGCCAAGGATAGCTGCATAAGAAAGCGGAATCATGAATTTTGAAGGTGAAACACCATGCCGTTTTGACCAAGAATGCACATATGGCATTAAAATCGCAACCAAGGGGGTATTATTCAAAAAGGCAGAAAACCCTGAAACCAAAGCCATCATTCGCCAAAGAAAACCATCGCTTGTTTTGGCACGAGAAAAAACCCGGTTAAAAAAATTCTCCAGCACACCGGTTTTACGAATGCTGTCGCCAAGGAGTAACAGAAGAATAATCACGGCAATTTGATCGTTTGCAAAGCCGCTTATCATTTCTTTTGGGCTCAACAACCCGGCTAAGCCAAAAATAACCACAGCAATCACAAATGTAAATGCAGTCCCAAGCCACTCTTTATAAAGTGAAACCAACATAAACACAAGAACAACAACGACTAATATGCTGTGAAATAATTCCATGGTACAAAATAAATATAATTTAATGAAATTATATTATCCGAATGGCTTTGTCTTAAAAAAATAAGAATTAATACGTAGTAAATGATTTTTATTGTAAATTTGACCTCAAACTAAAAAATGTATTATGAAAAATTTTAACTTTTTATTGATTTTTGTTTTTGCAGCCACGACAGTATTTGCACAAACAATTTACACTGATGATTTCGAAACCTACACTGTAGGAGACGGAATTGCAGATCAAGACACTACTGGCACATGGACAACCTGGTCAGAAACTCCGGGTTCAGCAGAAGATCCTTTAGTTACTGACGCTGCTGCAAATCAAGGGACTCAGTCAATGGTAATTGAAGGCACAAATGATGGTGTACTCCTTCTTAATGACCTGACTGAAAACCGTTATCGTGTTGAGTTTTATTTAATGGTTCCTGAGGGATTTCTTGGATATTACAACATCTTGCAAGATTTCGCCGGTGGAAGTTCAGTCTGGGGAATGCAACTTTTCTTTGAGGATGGTGTTGGTACCATTGATGGAAATGGTTATGATGCACTCGATTTCACTTATACTCCTGGAGAATGGATGAAAATTCAACATTTTGTTGATTTAGATAACGACTGGATTGATTTTTATATTGATGGAGAGTTAATTCATGCGTATCAATGGAGTAATGGTGTTGCTAATGACGGAACAGGAATTAATAAGCTCGATGCATTCAATTTTTATGCCTGGGATGATGGTGGAGCAGGAACCCCAAAATATTATATGGATGATTATATCATTGAACAAGTTGACATACCCAACCCACCTTTAAACTTTGCAATTGAAGTAATAAATGGCAACGATGTTAACATTACTTGGGATGCACCGACTGAAGGGACTCCCGATTCATATTCAGTAATACGCGATGGAGCAGAAATTGCAGTTGTTGATGTAGGAACTTCTTATTTGGATGAAAACCTTTATCCCGGAGATTATGATTATCAAGTAAAAGCATTTTATGGTGAAGCTGTAGGATATTCTGCCTCAGCCGGTCTCGAAACAGCAAGCATTCCTGGTGGAAACATGAGAGAAGTTGTATTATTTGAAATATGGACTGGAACATGGTGTTCTTATTGCCCAACTGCTGCGGGTGCAATTGATGAAATGGCTGTTGATTATACAGACATTGCTGTGATAGAATATCACGGACTGAATGGTGATATTTACGAAACATCTGCAACAGCAATTCGTCATGATTATTATGTGCCTACATTTGATGATGGAGATGGCGCATTTGGTTATCCAACAACCATTGTTAACGGGATGTTTGGAATGGAAGGTGCCATGCCAACAGTTGCTGACCAAAAAGCAATTTACGAATATTATTATGACGAATACATTGATATTCCAACGGTTTATACAATCTCTCCGACGGTAGATTTGATTTCATCTAACCCGTCTGTATTTGACATTGACATTGATGTGGAAGAAACCTTCCCTTATTATGAGGATGAGATAAGACTGTTTGTTGCGCTTACAGAAACAAATATTCCAGAAACCTGGCAAACTGAAACAGAAGTAAATTTTGTGCTCAGAGATATGTTGCCAGATGCAAACGGTACAGTTTTAGATTTTACCGCAGGTAGTATTCATAATGAAACAATGCAACTTACTTTGGATGGAAGCTATGTAAGAAGCAATTGCGAATTGGTAATCTTTGTTCAAAACATGGCGACAGCAGAAATTATGGAAGCCGGAAAAATTGATCTCGGTAGCTTTGTTGGAATTGAAAATAATGAAACGCTAAAACTCTCTGTGTATCCAAACCCAAGTAACGATTTTGTTAATGTTGTTGCTTCTGAAACCATTGAGTTAATTGCAATTTACTCATTGACTGGTCAGCTAGTATATCAGGTTAACCCAGAATCAAACAGCCATAATTTCTCCACTGAAGCTTTTGCGAATGGAGTATATAATATGAAAATTAACACGCAAAATGGAAGTCAGGTAAAACAACTGATTATCCAATAATTGATTATAAAAACACTTGTTTTTAAAAGCAGAGTTAACAGCTCTGCTTTTTTTTGCATTTTTGCATTATGAAAGTTGATAAAGAACCCACAATTCGTCAAATAAAACAGCAAGTTACTGAGGAGTTAATCCCCATGTATCATCAAGCAGAGGCACAACAAATTGCATCACTGCTTATTGAACACGTATGCAAACTAAACAAAACGGAGCAAGCTTTACATGCGATAAAAAAACTTTCCGAAACAGAACTCAAAGCTATTGAAAAAACGCTATCCCAATTTAATAATGCGGTTCCTCTCCAATACATAATTGGCGAAACTGAATTTTATTCACGTCGTTTTTTTGTTTCAGAAGGCGTTTTAATTCCTCGTCCTGAAACGGAAGAATTGGTTGAACAAATCATTAAAAAACTCCCCAAAAATAAACCTTTAAACATATTGGATATTGGCACGGGAAGTGGAATTATTGCAATTTCTTTAGCTTTAGAATTGCCGAATGCAAGCGTTTACGCAAGCGATTTTTCAGATAAAGCCATAAAACTTGCAAAACAAAATGCAAAATCGTTGCAGGCTGATGTTCAATTCATTTCACACGATATTTTCAGTGTCACGAAATCCCTGCCGTACAATATGGATTGCATTGTCAGTAATCCACCCTACGTCAGAGAAAGTGAGAAAGCCCAAATGCACGATAATATATTGAAACACGAACCCCATACGGCACTTTTTGTCAAGGATGAAGATGCGTTAGTTTATTATCAGCGAATTGCAGAAATTGCAAACGAACACTTGAAACATAATGGAGTGATTTTCTGTGAAATTAATGAAGCCTTAGCCGAAGAAACAAAAAAATGTTTTGTAAATTCGGGATTTGGCAATATTTTTGTTCGCAAAGACATCAACAATAAAGACAGAATTATTCAAGTTAAATACTAATTAATAGCTATGATTATGAAACAAATTGCAAAAGGCTTATCACTCTGTGTTGTTCTGTGTGGTCTCATTATTTTATCTTCATGTAAGCGTGAAGATTCCATGGATGCAAATCAGGACAGAATTTACACATACTATGAACTCAGTTACGATGCCAATGATGACATCACCACAGCAAAAGCGATTTTCCGATTAGGCGGGCCTTTGGATTCCAAGCTAAAGCTCAGCGACGGATCAAACGTCACATTTAATGGACAGGAGTTGAGCTTTAACGGATTTTATGCCTATTATCAGAATGAGATTCCCGGAAAAGTGGAAAGCGGCACATTTGTATTTACGGATTTAAACGGAATCGGCTATACGAATAATGTTGATTTTGTGGAAATTGAATTTCCATCGGAGATGCTGGACATTGTATCAGGTACAACTTATGAAATTGATTGGATTGGAGAGCCTGTTGCCGAAAATGAAGTTGTAAGCTTTACTATTGACGGACCTGCTGATTCTGACAATCAAACTGTGTCTGCAAGCCAAATAGGGGCAGAAACAATTCAACTCACTTCAGCTAAAACAAACTCATTTACAGACGGAGCCAGCATTTTGGGTTTGGAAAGAAAATATGAAACTGAAAGCATTAATGCTCCAAGCGTTGGCGGGAAAATTATCACAAAATACATTGCTCCCAAAGTTGGAATGAATGTTCAACCAGAAGTCGTTCAATAAATAAATATTGGTCTTATCAGACCCGAACCACCACAATATTATTGTGGATAAATCATCTATGAAAACGAAAGGCTGCCTAATCAGGCAGCCTTTTTACATAGTCTCTGCTAAACTCTGCTAACCCGTAAAATTCATGCCATTCCCTTTGTGCAGATTTGAATTAATAGAAAAATGGGCTGCAGTAAGTTAAAGCCCTAATCATCAGTACTTTATGTTAGTATCTAACTATTTGTGGTGAATTTTTCGGGCTAATATGATCTTTCGTTACGACCCTCAACGAAATTTATAAAGGAGCGATTTACCACACGATTCCCCCCTGGTGTCGGGTAATCACCGGTAAAATACCAATCTCCAAGATTATCGGGACAAGCAAGGTGCAAATTCTCAATGCTCTGATAAATGATTTTCACATCAGACTTTACCCAATCCGGAGTCAGAAGCTCAGTAATTTTTGTGGAAACTTCATCGGCAGTAAACGGTTTATAAATCTGTTTAACATAATTAATCATCTCTTCTTTCGGGAGATTTTCCTGAGCCTTACATTTTTCATAAACCTCCTGAATAACATCTGCCTGACCGGTTTCCTTCAATAAATCAATGGCAGCCTGAAACGCAACAAAATCTCCAAGTTTTGCCATATCAATACCATAACAATCCGGATAACGAATTTGAGGAGCAGATGAAACAACGACAATCTTCTTCGCTTGCAATCTGTCTAAAATACTGAGAATTGATTGTTTTAAGGTTGTCCCGCGAACAATGCTATCATCAATAATTACCAAGTTGTCTTTTTTAGCTTGAACTGTTCCGTAGGTAATATCGTAAACATGACCAACTAAATCGTTTCTGCCTTCATCCTGAGAAATGAATGTTCGTAGCTTAACATCCTTAATGGCAATTTTTTCAGCTCTGGGCTTACGATTCAGCAATCTTGCCATTTCCTCGTCGCTCAAAGGCTTTTCTGCTTCACGGATAATGCGAATTTTCTCCTCAGTAAGCACGGATTCCAGTCCTTTTATCATACCATAAAAAGCAGTTTCAGCAGTATTGGGGATGTAAGAGAACACCGTATTATCAAAGTCATAATCAACAGTTTCCAACACTTTAGGAACAATAAGCTCACCAAGTTTTTTCCGTTCAGCATAAATATCGGCATCTGAACCGCGTGAAAAATAAATCCGCTCAAAAGAACACGCACGTTTTTCTTGCGGCACACGAATCATGTGCTTGCTGAGTTTTGCGTCACTATTGATAATAATTGCAGAACCGGGATCTAATTCATGAACCTCATCTACGGGAGCATCCATTACGGTTTGAATTACCGGGCGTTCCGATGCAGCAACTACAATTTCGTCATTCTCATAATAATACGCTGGACGAATTCCCCACGGGTCGCGCATAATAAATGCATCGCCATGACCCACAATTCCGCCAATTGCATAGCCACCATCCCAATCTTCAGATGCTTTTTGCAAGACCTGTTCAAGTTTGAGTTTCTGCGGAATTAAATCCGAAATTTCACGATTTGTATGTCCTTGATTTTTCAGATTTCTAAAAAGCTTTTGATTTGCTTCATCGAGATGCAAACCAACCATTTCAAGCATGGTTACCGTATCGGTGTAATCTTTGGGGTGTTGTCCGTATTTTATCAATTTTTTAAACAGCTCATCAACATTGGTAAGATTAAAATTCCCGGCCATCATCAGTGAGCGACTTTTCCAGTTATTCAGTCGCATTACGGGATGCAAAAAATCAATCTCATTGCGTCCGAAAGTGGCATATCTTAAATGACCCAAATAAATATCGCCAATAAAAGGAAGTGTTTCATACGCTGTTTTTGCGCTAACCACTTTTCCGTCTCCGATTTTTTCCTCAATTTTTTGATTTATCCTGTCAAAAGCATCTTTAATCGGAGCTGAAGCATTACTTCGCAATCTATCAATGTAATTATTTCCGGGAGGTATATTGTTTTTTATACTAAGCACGCCGGCACCGTCTTGTCCGCGATTGTGCTGCTTTTCCATCAATAAATACAACTTCTGCAAGCCGTAAGACCAGCTTCCATATTTTTTTTCGTAATAATCCAGAGGTTTTTTAAGACGAATAAATGCAATTCCGCATTCATGTTTTATTTGCTCACTCATGATTAAAATGTTTGTTGCAAAGTTAAAACTTTTGACCGGATATTTTCTGAAAAATAAACATTGAAAATTATTTAATTCGTTTCATTTCTGCCCGATAAAAGTTTTCAAATTTCCAAAAGCATCCATATTTGATTTTTATCGGAAAATAATCAGTTCGTTTTTAACACACTCAATTCTTTGTTTTACCGCCTATTATGAAAACTTTAAGAAAAAACGCCAAAAAGTTAAAGTTTTCTTAAACATTGGAAACGTTTTGCGGTTTTATTGTTTCCAATGATAAAATTGCTTTACTTTGGCTCAAATAAACATGACATGGACGAAAAGATTATATATATCTGTCAAGAAAGTTTAAAATTATTCCTTGAGAATGGTGTAAAAAACATCAGCATGGATGATTTGAGCAAACATTTAAGAATGAGTAAAAAAACGCTTTATCAATATGTTGACAACAAGGAAGACTTGTTGCACAAAGTGCTTGAGACCATTCGCAGATATCATAATGAGTCAAACCTTAGCATTTGGAAAGATGGTAAAAATGCGATTGAAGTATTGTTTCATGTAAGTCAAAAAATTTATGAATTTCAAATTAAAGTAAAAAACCCATTTCGGTTTGAATTAGAAAAATATTACCCTCAACTCTGGGAGCAATTTCAGGAAGATATGCGAAATAAAGCACAAAATTATTTTCTGGAAAATTTACAACAAGGCATTTCAGAAGGTTTGTATAGAAAAAATTTAGATGTTGAGATGACCTCTACACTATACATGTCAAAAATTGATGGCGTGCATCATGATTTTGCGAGAAATCCCGAGAAATATACTTACAGGCATTTATTTGAGGTATTATTCGAACATCAAATCAGAGCAATTGCGACCCCAAAGGGCTTAATTTTTCTTGAAAAAGAAATTAAAAATTTAAAATTTGTTCAATGAGTCATCAATGAAGACATATCAGATTTTCACCGAATCAACACCTTATTTCACCGAAATATGTTATCGATGAAACAATATCAACTATAGTTTTATACCCAAAATTTACAATTTTGAAAAATGCAGCGTATATGAGACATATTATTTGTTTAACTCTTTTAGTCCTGATAAGCACTATCCCGATTTGGGCGCAAGACACCGATGTCAATAATCCCCAACAAGCGTTCAGTTTAAATCAGGCATTGGAATATGCAAAAGAAAACAACCGAAACATCCAGAATTCACAGCTTGATATTGAGTCAGCAAAAAAGAAAGTGTGGGAAACAACGGCAATGGGTTTACCCCAGGCTGAAGCTGGTTTTGACTACACTCATATTTTTGATGATGCTATTGAGTTGCCATTTCCGGACCCAATGAATCCTGGGCAAAACTCAACAATTGCCTTTAAACCAACATCAAATTTCACCTTAAGTGCAAATCAACTCATTTTTTCTGGAGAATATATTGTTGGTTTAAAAACAGCAGCAATCTTTAAATCTTTAAGCGAAAAAAATCTTATTAAAACAGAGCAAGAAACCATAGAGTCTGTAACGAATGCTTATATCATGATATTGGTTCTTGAAGAAAATCGGCAAATCCTCGAAGAAAACTTAAATACCATTGAACAAAACATTTTCGAAATGAAAGAAATGTTGAAATCTGGTTTGATAGAAGATACGGATGTTGATCAACTTGAAATATCGAAACGTAATTTAGAAACCACATTATCAAACATTTCCCGACAAGTTGAACTAGGTTACAAGTTATTGAAAATTAATATGGGAATGCCTTTGGATACTGATTTAGTCTTATCGCAATCCATGCAAGAAATAATGGACAAAATGATTAGCGAATCATTGCAAAACGACCAATTCAATGTTGACCAAAATATTGACTTTCAGCTACTCCAAACACAGGCAGAAATGAAAACCATGGAATTGCGCCAACAGCAAGTTGGTTATCTGCCAACCATTTCCGCGTTTTATTCGCATACCGAAAAATTAAAAAAGCCGGAATTTGATATGACACCAAATGATCTAATTGGGGTAAATGTTAGTCTGCCATTATTTTCCAGTGGACAGCGTATGGCAAAAGTTCAACAAGCACGCATTGAGCTTGACAAGCTTGACAATTCAAAATCGGCACTAAAAGATGGCTTAAACATGCAATTTGAGCAAGCCATCGTAAATTACAATACTGCATTCAGTAAATATATCAACGAATCTGAAAATACTAAACTGACAAAGAAAATTTATGATAAAACACTGATTAAATATCGTGAAGGAGTTGCATCAAGTTTAGATTTAAGCCAAGTGCAATCACAACACTTACAAGCACAAACCAACTATTATAATGCAATTCTGGAACTGATACAAGCAAAAACAAGTTTAGACAAATTAATGACAAATCCTGAAAATTAATTCTAGTATGAAAACGAAACACATAAGCATCATTGCGTTACTTGCCATTCTTATTATGAGTTGTGGCAGCCCTGACAGTCAAAAACAAATCAGCAAACTGGAGTCAAAAAAAGCGAAATTACAGGAACAAATTGCTAAAATTGACAAACAAATCACTCAAGTAAAATCAGAACTAGATACTACTGAAAACATCAGGCTAGTTCCGGTAAATGTTGAGCAGGTCAAAAAAAGAAAATTCCAAAATAATTTCACAGTTCAAGGAAATGTTACTTCGGATAACAATATTCAGGTACCCGCAGAATACTCCGGTATTATAAACGTTATTCATTACAAAGAGGGAGATTATGTGCGAAAAGGAACTGTGCTTGCTGAAATTGATAATGCCCTGCTTTTAAATCAAAAAGCTGAATTGGTAACAAGTCTGGAGTTAGCAACAACCAGTTATGAGCGTCAAAAGCGACTTTGGGATCAGGAAATTGGCAGCGAAATGCAATATTTACAGGCAAAAAATCAAAAAGAAGATCTTGAAAATCGTTTAAAAACCCTAAATCAACAATTAACACAAACAAAAATTACAGCCCCAATAAATGGCACGATTGATAAAGTTTTTATTAAAGCCGGAGAAAATATTCAAATGAGCAAGACCGCATTTCGTATTGTTCAATTATCCCGTTTAAAAATTGAAGCTGAAGTTTCCGAAAAATATGTTGCTGATATCCATAAAGGCGATTCTGTCATCGTAGGCTTTTCAAGCATAGATACAGAATTTGTGGGCGCAATTCAAGCCATTTCACAAGTAATTGATCCAGATACCAGAACCTTTACAATAGAAGTAAAAGTTCCTGAAAATCTGGAATATATAAAACCGAATATGCTGAGTCGCGTAAAGATTTTCAATTATGTCAATCCCGAAGCTACATGCATTCCATTAAATATTATTCAGAAAAATGAATTGGGAAATTTTGTTTTTGTTGTTTCAGAATCAGACGGAACGCTTTATGCACAAAGACGTAGTATTATAGTAAAACAAAATACCACAAAACTTGCTGAAATTGCAGAAGGCCTCAGTGTTGGAGAATTAGTCATAACTGATGGTTATCAAAACCTCTCAAACGGACAAGGTATTGATGTGCTTGAATAGCAGGCAATTCCCGTGAGCATATTGTTACATATGATAAAAGGCGAAAAATCATGAAAAAAGAGCGAAGATTCTGGCTGTCAAATTTTGCAGTCGATAATATAAAAACAGTATATATATTTTTGGCATTGATTGTTTTTGCCGGAATATACTCCTACACAAACACACCAAAAGAACAATTTCCAGAAGTGTCTTTTCCGTTTTTCTCTGTCGTTAGCGTATATCCGGGAACTTCCCCTTCAGACATGGAAAATCTGGTTACTTACCCCATAGAACAACAAATTCGGAATGTTGATGGTGTAAAGCATGTAACCAGTAAATCCTCACAGGATGTTTCCATTATCTTGGTTGAATTTGAAACCTCTGTTGAAGAAAACCAAGCATTAATTGACACTCGTGATGCTGTTAGCAAGGCAAAATCGGACTTACCTGATTTACCAGAAGATCCCGATGTCATGCAAATGGATATGTCTCAAATTCCGGTTTTATACATTAATCTTTCTGGTGACATGGCATTAGCTGAATTAAAACGCAATGCTGATAATTTACAAGATAACTTGGAAGCATTGGATGCTGTTTCGCGTGTTGATATTGTCGGGGCACTAAACCGGGAAATTCAAATTAACGTTGATTTGGCCAAAATGCAAGCTGCCGAAATTTCTTTCGACCAGATATCGAATATCATCCGCTTTGAAAACATGACAATTGCCGGTGGCGAAGTTGATATGAATAATTTTAAACGTTCATTGCGGGTGGTCGGTGAAATAAAAGACCCGTCAGTATTAAATCATATCATGGTAAAGCCGGGCGTTTATCTTAAAGATATTGCTGAAGTTAAAGATGATTTTGAAGAGAGAAAATCATACGCCCGTTTGTCCGGTGAAGATGTTGTTACACTTAATGTTATTAAACGAAACGGTGAAAACCTGATTGAATGTGTTGACAATGCCAATGCAGTAATTAAGGAGTATCAATCGCACGCACCACAAGCACTGAATATTACCACAACCGGTGATATGAGTAAAATGACAAGAGATTCTGTTAGTAATCTTTTCAACACAATTATTTTAGGGTTCATTGTGGTTGCTTTCGTACTGATGTTTTTCATGGGAGTTGATAATGCCGGTTTTGCAGCACTTGCCGTCCCAATTTCAATTTTAATTGCCTTTATCGTTATCCCATTAATGGATTTCACAATTAACTGGAGCTCACAAATGGCGCTGATTGTTGCACTCGGAATTCTGGTGGACAACTCCATTGTTGTGGTTGAAAGTATTTACCGACATTACATGAACACCCCCAATTTACCCATCGTCCAAGCATCGAAACGGGCTGTGGGTGAAGTGGCAATACCTATTCTTGCAGGAACAACAACAACACTGGCTCCTTTTGTTGTACTCTCATTCTGGCCTGGTATTATGGGACAATTTATTCGAGAAATGCCGATTACTTTATCAATTACTTTGGTTGCATCTCTTTTCGTGGCCTATGTAATTAATCCGGCTTTTGCCGTTAGTTTTATGAAGTACCGTAGTCATCAAAAAAAGGCTAATCTTAAAAAGCGCATTTTATGGTCAACTGTAGCTGTATTGGCTAGTGTCGCATTTTATGTTTCTGGATACATGGTTCCCGGCAACTTAATTGCCATAGGCTTAATCATTTTCTATTTTATTCAACTCATGAAACCATTAATTAAATGGTTTCAAAACAAAGTGTTACCGGCACTACAAAATTGGTACGAGCGAAGGCTACGATGGGTTATGAAAAAAGGACGACCGGCACTTGTGCTCGGGGGCGTTGTTACCTTATTTTTTGTAACACTTATGCTTTATGGAGTATTCAAACCCGAAACAAGCTTAATGCCACCAACAGACCCTTCACAAATATATGTTTACTTAAAAATGCCTGCCGGAACAGCCTTAGAAAAAACAAATGAAGTTGTAAAAATCATTGAAACAGAGGTGGATTCCATTATGAAGCCATATCAACAGGATATTGACTTTATTAACTCCTCTGTTGCTGTCAATGCAGGAAAATCATCATTTGAAAATTCCGCACCAATGTCTAACCTTGGTCGTGTAACCATTGGCTTTAAGGACTATCAATACCGAACCGGAGAACCAACCAGCATTTATCTTGATGAAATCCGGAAAGGAATAAAACCTATCCCTGCAGCAGACATCATTGTTGAAGAACAAAAAAAAGGGCCTTCTACCGGCTCTCCAATTAATATTGAAATCAAAGGAGATGATCTATATAAATTAACACAAATTGAAGCTCAAATTCGCCAAATTATTGAAAAACAGGATGTTCGGGGGATTGAGAAACTCAACTCTGATTTGGAAAAACACAATCCTGAGATTATCGTCAATGTAGATCGATCCAAAGCCAATGAACTTGGTGTGAATACTGCAATAATCGGAAATGCACTTCGGACAGCAATCTATGGATCAGAGGTTTCAAATTTCCGACAAGGAGAAGATGAATATCCCATCATGGTAAGACTTAAGAAAGAAACCCGTGATGATATTGAAGCATTGATGAACATGCGAGTCGGAGTAAGTCCGGATCAAGTTCCAATTTCAGCTGTAGCAGATTTAGAGTACATTTCATCATATGGTGGAATTATCAGAAGAGATTACAAACGCACAAATACTCTGAGTTCCAATGTATTAGAAGGGTATAATGCAATAAATATAATTCGAAAACTGGAAGCCGCTTTTGTATCGCAGCTTACACTTGACGAAGGTTACACCGTTAAATTTACCGGAGAACAAGAAAATATTGAAGAAACAATGAGTTTCCTTAAATTCGCCATTTTAATCAGCATTGCCTTAATCTTTTTAATTCTTGTTTCACAGTTCAATTCTATCGGAAAACCCGGTATTGTCCTTACTCAAGTGGTATTAAGCCTGATTGGAGTCTTTCTCGGCACGATGATTTTCAACATGCCATTTTCCTTGTTTCTCAGTGGGTTAGGGATAATTGCTGTTGGTGGAATTGTTGTTAACAACGGGATTTTATTAATTGATTATACTGACAGTTTAAGAAAACAGGGAATGCCATTCAGACAAGCAATTGTTGAAGCCGGAAAAACACGATTAACACCAGTATTACTTACTGCCTTTTCAACAATTCTGGGTTTATTGCCACTTGCATTGGGTATCAATATTGATTTTATTGGATTACTTACAGACTTTAATCCGAATTTTTATTGGGGCGGAGATTCCTCACAATTCTGGGGGCCAATGGCTTGGACAATAATCTTTGGATTAAGCTTTGCAACACTACTTACACTTCTAGTTGTACCGGCAATGTATTATGTGGTTTACAAAAAGCGAGTAATCAAAAAAGGTGAAGCATTTTAAATAGTGTCTGGCCATAATGTTCGATATTTGTATTTCGACTATGCTCACTTCGAGTGCCCTCAGTACATCGCAATGTGGCACGTTATTGCTAAAATTTCTGGACAGGCTTTAAAAATCTATCTTACAACAAATCGACGTTGGTACATATGTGCTTGTGTCGTAATCTGCAGTAAATATTGTCCCGGAGAGAATTGATTTACATTCACATTTGTCAGTCCCGGATTTACTTTTCCGGTTTGTATTAAGGTTCCGGTGGGTGCAAAAAGCTTATAAAACCCGGCATTTTCAAACTCAATTTGAACATTCTCAGTCGCAGGATTCGGAAATATTTGTAAAGAATTGCTTCCCGGATTCTTACTGTTTTCAAGCATCGTTAAACCTAGAATAAAATGATTCGCTTCAAAAGTCATACTTGCTCCTGAATTTGGATTTATCCAATTAACAGCTAATTCTAAGTCCAATACCTCGGGTAAATTGTCGGGCAAATCATAAATTACGCTAAAACTTTGATTTGCAAAAGCGTCACCCTGATGAATCAAATAACTAACTTCACATTCATTATCTGCAAGCATTTGAAAATACAAGATTTCAACTGAATCAATAGTATAAAACGGAACAAAAATATCTGTTTCCCCTTCCAAATTAAGTGATGCATAAAACGGCATAGAATTTATTGGCGCTTGCTGTGCAAAATCCACACGTAAATCAACAACAGAGTCTGGCATCATATAAACACGGGTTGCGCTGTCGAGAGAGCAATGTTCATCACTGATAGGATACATAACATCATGATATTCTCCCGGCATATTAAAATGTACAGATCCTCCATCAGGCAATGTAAACAAAATGCTAACAGCAAGTAACTCACCAAAATCAATATGTTCACAATCCGCAATTGCCACGCCCCAAGGTGCGATTAAGGGATAACCAAACACAGAATCCCAGGCTTCAACCGATGCAAAATCTCCCGTTAACGGTGTTGCTGCATCACAAACGCAGAGTGTATGTTCCGGATTTGAGGCCGGCAAAGTGCTGGTAAAACATAAATCTACGAGATCATTGCCTGCTTGACATGTTGCGTTTTCATCCGTTTCTTCACTACAACCTAAAACAGAAAAAGGAATTCCTGTCCAGCCGGGATGAGCAGCTTCAGACCCCCAATTAGACGCAGAGGGAAGCAGCTGTACCACACCATGATTTCCGGGTTCAATCGTATCTCCTCCCGGCGCTAACAGATAAAAACCCAAATCAGAAACCCATGTGTGATCAGCCGTAAAACAGACTTTCACATCAATTTCTTCATTAAAAACATGTTGTGCATAAATGGTAAATGACAACAAGAAAAGCATCAAAAAAAGGCTAAATTTTCGCATAGCATGATATAGTTTAATCAAATATACACAATTTTCATGAATAAAATGTATGTTTTTATAGAATTTTGCGAAAAACAAATTGTTTTTACATATATAAAACACACTATTTCCAAATGAGTTTCTTATCTTTGTAAAAATTTAAAATTTAATGACAAATTCAAAAGATTTGACACCAAGTGAATTGCTACGTGATACGATTAATGAAGCAATTCTTGAAAAAAAGGGCGAACAAATCGTTAATCTTGATTTACGAATACTTTACAATTCAATTACGGATTTTTTTGTAATCTGCCAAGCAAGTAACCCAACACAAATGGAAGCCATTGCAAATGAAATACGCCGTAGCTGTCGCGAAAAATTGAATGAAAAGGTGTTTTCCAGTGAAGGCATTAACGATGATACAGAATGGATATTATTAGATTATTTCGACGTTGTCGTTCACATTTTCTCTGAGCAGTCAAGACAAAAGTTTAATCTCGAAGCGGTTTGGGCGGATGCAGAAAGAAGTGATATCGATGATTTTGGAAATATTATCAAAAACAAATAATTGCAATAAGTCATCCAAATCTAATTAACATATTATTAACAACAAACACAGAGATAATCAGTCATCTATCAAAAATAATTTATTTATTTTAACGTTTTGATTGCCTGATTATAAAATGAATAAAATAAGCTAAACCAATTGACTATTTATTGGTTTACTAGAAAGAAAGAAAGAAAACGCTATGACTGAAAATAAAAAACCGGGATTTACCAACAACTTTGGGAAAAAGAAACAGCCCAACGGGAAAAAACCGGAAAACGGAAAACCAAAATTTAATACTTGGTGGATTTTTGCTGCACTATTTGTCGTTTTAATTGCCAGCGATTTGCTGAATATTGGCGGTAACCCACAGGAAATTTCTCGTCAACGATTTGAAAAGGAAATGCTTGCCAACAATGATGTTGAGAAAATTATCATCGTAAACAATGGGCAAGAACGCACAGCAGAAATTTATCTCAAATCAGAAGTAATTGACAAACCGGAATATGAGGATGCTAATAAATCCAGCACCGGGAATAAACCCAATTATCAATTTACCGTAGGAGATTTGAATTTCTTCGAAGAGCGACTCATGCAACTTCAAAAAGAGATTCCTGGAGAAGAACAAGTCACAGTAATCCATGAAACCCGCCAAAATATGAGTCAGATGCTTTATTGGCTTTTACCAATCGGGGTAATAATCCTTTTATGGGTATTCATGTTTCGCCGCATGGGAGGAGGCGGAGGACAAGGAGGCAGTCAGATTTTTAATGTAGGAAAATCAAAAGCCCAATTATTTGACAAAGAAAAAAACATAAAGACGGATTTTAAAGATGTTGCCGGACTTGAGGAGGCAAAAGTTGAAGTAATGGAAATTGTCGATTTCCTGAAAAATCCGAAACGATATACCGAATTAGGCGGACAAATTCCGAAAGGAGCATTGCTTGTAGGTCCTCCGGGAACAGGAAAAACACTATTAGCAAAAGCTGTGGCAGGAGAAGCCAATGTCCCATTCTATTCCATGTCAGGCTCTGATTTCGTTGAAATGTTCGTTGGAGTCGGAGCATCAAGAGTACGTGATTTGTTTAAACAAGCTAAAACCAAAGCACCTTGTATTATTTTTATTGATGAAATTGACGCCATTGGGCGAGCCCGCGGAAAAAATCCAAACATGGGTTCAAATGACGAACGAGAAAACACACTGAATCAGCTGTTAAGCGAAATGGACGGCTTCGGAACAAACTCCGGAGTAATTATTCTCGCAGCCACTAACCGTGCTGATATACTGGATAAAGCCCTAATGAGAGCCGGTCGTTTCGACAGACAAATTCATGTTGAACTACCGGATTTAAACGAGCGGGAAGCCATCTTTAAAGTTCATATAAAACCCCTCAAAATGGGAACTGATGTGAACATAACCTTGATTGCAAAACAAACTCCCGGATTTTCCGGAGCAGACATTGCAAATGTTTGTAACGAATCAGCCTTAATCGCTGCAAGAAATAAAAAGAAAGCCGTTGACAAAGAAGATTTTCTTGCTGCCGTTGACCGGATTATCGGTGGGCTTGAGCGGAAACATAAAATTATTTCAAAACTTGAAAAACGCACAATTGCATTCCATGAAGCCGGACACGCAACCGTAAGCTGGCTACTTGAACATGCAAATCCACTGGTGAAAGTCACGATTATTCCGCGAGGAAGATCACTAGGTGCAGCTTGGTATCTTCCCGAAGAAAGACAAATCACCACAACCGAACAAATGTTGGATGAAATGTGCTCCGCACTGGGAGGAAGAGCCTCTGAGGAAATTACTTTCGAAAAAATTTCTACCGGTGCAATGAACGATTTAGAGAAAGTTACCAAACAAGCCATTGCAATGGTAACGTATTTTGGGATGAGTCCGAAAATCGGAAATATATCATATTACGATTCCTCTGGTGAAGCCGGATACAATTTCACCAAACCATACAGCGAAACAACCGCCGAAACGATTGATAAGGAAGTTAAAAACATTGTTGATGCGCAATACAAACGAGCAATAGCTGTATTGAGAGAAAACAAAAACGGCCTGGATAAACTTGCAGAGCAGCTTCTGAAAAAAGAAGTTATTTTCAGTGATGATTTAGAAAAAATATTTGGACCTCGCAAGGGAAGTGCTGAATCAGAAAAATTGATCGGAAGCAACGGAGATAAAAAGGAAGACTCTGAAACTGCTGAAAAAATAGAGGATGCCAAAAATACACAGGATACTGAGAATACACAGGATACTGAAAATACAGAAAAAAAGCAGGAAACTAAAAAGCCGAAGACGAAAGTAAACAAATCGAACAAATCAAAACCCTCAGAAAAAAGCGATGGAAAACTGGACTAAAATATTTACGAGCAATAAAGAGCACCTCATTGCCATGGCAAAGCAAATGCTTGAAGGTGAGGGATTTGAAAGCCAATCGTTCAACCAGAAAGATTCAACCTACCTCTTTGGTTATATCTACCTTTATGTAAAAAATGAAGATGCAGCCGCTTGTAAACCGCTTATTGAGCAGTTTAAAAAAGATTTAGAAATTGAATAATCTGATAAAACGAAGCCTGAGTGGAATTGTTTTTGTAACCATCTTACTTGTTGCAATTTCTGCAGCTTGGTGGACATGGGCATTTCTGGCAGGAGTTATCAGCATAGGAATCAGTCTTGAAATTGCAACCATTTTAAAAAAATTAAGCATCCACAATGCAAATCCCGTACTAAGCATTTCAACAGGATTAATTTTTCTCGGAGCATTTTCCTTTTTTATCGGAGCTGGTTTTTACATCATCTCATTTTCAGTATGGATATTAGGACTCATGCTTCCGTTTATTCAGCTTTTGTGGGCAAAGCAAAGCCTTCAAAATGCAATCGCCACGAGTATTGCAGCAATTTACATCGGATTCCCTTTCGGTATGAGTGCACTGCTTTTATGGATAAATCAAAATTCGCCAATCAATAATCCCGAAATATTTAACAGCAATGCATTTCCTTACACTTTAATCAGCCTTTTTATCCTACTTTGGAGTTTCGACAGCTTTGCATACCTAACAGGCAGTCTGCTTGGGAAACACAAAATACTACCTAAAATATCTCCCAAAAAGTCATGGGAAGGATTTTTCGGTGGATTAGCTCTCAGCATAGGAATCGCTTTAATTCTAATGCAGATTTGGGGCATTATGTCAGCAGAAAAGTGGATTGGATTAACAATTATTATTGCCGTTTTCGGTAGCATCGGTGATTTTCTTGAATCAAAAATCAAGCGAATTGCAGAAGTAAAAGACAGCGGCAATTTAATTCCCGGACACGGCGGGCTTTTCGACCGTTTTGACAGTTTCTTAATGATAATTCCTTTCGCAACTGCATATTTGTTAATTGTATCATGAAAATTCCCGCTAAATATTAGCAGTTCATTAACTTTGTCAAAAAGTAAATTATGCAGGTAAAATTTCTTGTTATTCGTTTTAGCAGTATCGGCGACATTGTTCTGACAACACCTGTTATTCGAGTGATTAAAGAACAAGTAGATGGCGCTGAAGTTCATTTTTTAACAAAACCAGCATATCACTCAATCCTAGAACATAATCCTTATTTGGACGGCATACATCACCTAAAAAAATCCATGAAAGAAACACTGAACCCTTTGCGGGAAGAAGGTTTCGATTATGTGATTGATTTACATCACAATCTAAGAACCCGGCGATTAAAAAACCGACTTAAAGTTTTAGATTTCAGTGTAAATAAGCTGAATCGGGAAAAATGGCTGATGGTTAATTTTAAAAAAAACAAATTGCCGGACAAACATATTGTTAAGCGTTATTTGGATTGTGTTTCTGTTTTTGATGTGAAAGATGATGGAAAAGGTTTGGATTTCTTTATTCCCGAGACCGACAAGTTCGAAATTGATGAAATGCTGAAACCTCAATTTCTTGCTCTTTCAATTGGCGGACAACATGAAACAAAAAAATTACCACCGGATTCCATTCGCGAAATTGCAAAAAACATGGAGGCGCCTGTGGTTTTACTCGGCGGCCCGCAAGATAAAGCAATAGGTGATGAAATTGCAAAAGGCCTAAATCATGTTCGCAATTATTGCGGCAAACTAAATTTAAACCAATCGGCATGGATGCTTAAAAACTCAGCCTGTGTTATTAGTCACGATACCGGCTTAATGCACATTGCAGCGGCTTTTCATAAATCGATTATCTCAGTATGGGGAAATACCATTCCGGAATTCGGCATGACTCCGTTTATGGCAAATAAAACGTCAAAAACATTTGAAGTAAAGGATTTATCGTGTCGTCCTTGCAGTAAAATCGGATATCAAAAATGTCCGAAAAAGCATTTTGATTGCATGAAAAAGCAAGATTTGCAGGCAATTATTTCCGAAGCAAATCGCCTGGTAAAAAGCTAATAATTCAGTTTATCAAAACTTGTTTTGTCGTACGGTTCCTTCCCGATAACGCGGTGGATTTTCTGAAAACCATTCAAAAACATTAAATGAAATCCCAAAATTTATGTTCAATGGAATATAACTCAGACCTTTTGTGCTTAACAACTTAGAATAAACACATTGCACTTGGAATTTTGCCATTCGATGCCCAACTCGTAAAGTAATAGCCGGTTCAATAAAGGGATAAAAATTTTGATCAAGATTATTCAGGTTTTCTGATATTAATTCGTCTTGAGTATAATTCCTCGTAACAACATCAAAAAATCCAACTCCCATAAATCAAGTGCTGAAAGCGATTTCAAAAATATCATCACGGTAGGCAATTGAGGGTTGAACAAAGCTACGCCAGGATGCAGTTTGGTAAGTGTTAGTTCTCTCGAAAACATCATTATTATAAATATCGTAATCGAATTGATATCCACCGTATCCACCACCGGTATAACACTCAAAAACCGTATTCTCATTGAAATTTTTAAAATATCCCACCCCGGCGTCAATTGAATAACGACGTAAAAAATAATCGTTTCGGGAAATGCTATCAAAACTGCTTGACCATTCATTTTTGTTATGATGTCCGTTCAACATAATCCCAAAATTTTCGCTTAAGGCATAAGCAAACTGGTAATTATTATAAGACAAAGTTGAGCGAAAATCGGATTTCCCTTTTAGCATCGGAACATTTTGCATGATCGGTTTATACAAGGTGGTACAAGATGTGAGAATAAAACCGAGCGCAAGAATAAATAAAAGCTTAGTTTTCATGATTTTGACTTTATCCAAAATTAACAAAAAATTCCACGTATAAAAAGCTATTTTACCCAAGAGGTTATCCGTAAAATAATAGCATAAATGAAGTCGCTTTATATCAATCATTGAAAAAAACGGCTGTTATAAGTAAGTTGTGCTAATACTATTCTTCAGTTGTATTTGATTTTAAATCGGCACCTAATTTAGTCATATTTAAGGTAGGCAAGTTTATTGGTTCAAAACCTGAAAGATTTGTCAGTGTTGAGATATAAGCTCTTAGGTAAGGGAATAAGAGGGCAGGAGCATTAACAAAGAAAAAATTATTCAAATTATCTATATTTATTTCCTTTTCAAAGGTGTAATTTGCTATTGAATCAATAACAATTTTAAAAGCTTTATTTTCATCTTCAATTTTCACGCCTAAATGCAATTGAAATGTTGACTTCTCTTTATTAATAACACCTTTTGGTTTAAATCCTAATGAAATCTTTTTTGATATGTTATTGTCTTTTCTTTCTATTAATTAACGGATTATCGTAAACCCGATAAATTGAAAACCTGAATTTTCCATAATTTATGCAGCTAATGCGTATTTTTCATTTGATTTTATTGACTCAACTATTCCTGAATATCCTTTAACTTCAAATTCAATATTAATGTTATAATTATTAAAAGTAATTTCATCAATAATACCGAATTCAAGTTCAGCTTCTTTGATTTCTGTTAAAGAGTTTTCTGATATGAAAACAACATTCTCAGACGGGAATAAAGATTCAAATTCATCTTCAATATTAGATTCAGCAATTAAATAATCTTGATTACTTTCATAAAAACACAAAGGTGTAACTTCAATTAGATGACTATTTGTATTTATCCGAAATTCATATCTGATTCTAATATCCGTGAATAATGTTGATAATTCAGTTAATCTATTTATTATATATTCTTTTGCTTTCATACATTAAAATTATCAATTACTATACATTCTAATTTCATTAGCTAATCCAATAGCTTGCTGTGATTTATCCATATTTATTTCAATGTTTTCACAATCAGATTCAATACGAAATTGTTTTAAATCTTTTATTTTTCTTTTGAAATCCTTACTTTCTTTAAAATCTACATATTTCTTAAGTTCATTAGTAATATAATTTATAACATATTGATGAGATTTTTGTTTTAAACTCCTTATTTCTTTTGATTGTTGCTGATAACTAATACCACAAAATTTATTTATTGTATGTTTTAGTAATTGAAAACAACTATAATAAGCACAGTGTATGCTGGGAGCGTAAAGCGATTGACCTTCAAGTGATTTCGCTGCGCTTCACTCCACAAAGAGAGCTAAGGGTTGCGATATTAAGAATACATTAGTACTCCTGAAAGTTGCATTTACTAATTGAATTTTCGATAAATAAGGTTGAAATAAATTATTTATTTTCTGTAATGGATACTTTATAAAGCGAATGGAATAAATATTTCAATTTAATATATTTGAAACGATTGATAATTTTCGTATCTTAGTTTTCAAAATTATACAATTATGACTGACCCAAATGAAGCCTCACGGCAAATCCTGTCACAGTACGGTTTAAGTCCTCAAGAAGAGGTTTTGGAAGTACATCGAAAAAAGAAAAAATTCAGCATCGGGATACCCTGTGAAACCTCCATGCAAGAGGGTCGTGTTCCCTTGGCACCATTATCCATTGAATCTTTGGTGGAAAGTGGTCATAAAGTAATGATTCAACGAGCTGCCGGAAAACATGCCCATTTCCCCGATGAAAAATATGCACAATACGGAGCAGAAATTTGTGAATCAGCAGCAGAAATCTTTCAATGCGACATTGTCATTAAAGTAGCTCCCTTTACGGATAAAGAGCTGGAAATGATGCGGAAAAATCAAATTGTCATGTCGAATTTACATTCCGGTTCGCACACAAAATCATATTTCACAAAGCTGATACAAAAACGCGTTATAGCCATTGCATACGATTTACTGAAAGATGAACAGGATTGCTATCCGATTGTCCGTTCGATGAGCGAAATTGCAGGGCGAAGTTCCATTTTAATTGCTTCTGAATATCTGTCAAATGTAAATGCCGGAAAAGGAGAAATGTTAGGTGGAATGATTGGCGTATCGCCTTCAGAAATTGTAATTCTAGGTGCCGGAACGGCCGGGGAATATGCAGCCAGAACAGCATTAGGACTTGGAGCACAAGTTCGTGTTTTTGATCGCTCAGTACATCGACTTACACGCCTTGTAAACACCTTAAATTACTCCATATCCACATCAATTTTGCAACCTCAGGTTTTAGAACGTTCATTAAAAACAGCCGATGTCATTATTGGTGCCATGCGCTCAATCAACACAAGTGCTGCAGGCATTGTTTCCGAAGAAATGGTTTTAAAAATGAAAAAACACTCTGTTATTGTTGATATTAGCATTGATCAGGGAGGTTGTTTCGAAACCAGTAGAGCCACAAATCACGATAAACCAACCTTCATAAAACATGGCGTCATCCATTATTGTGTTCCGAATATTGCGGCACGTGTTGCCAGAACAGCAAGTTATGCCTTAAGCAATATTTTATCTCCGGTACTGCTTGAAATGGGCGAATCCGGGAATATAACGGGATATTTAAAAAATCATCGGGGCACTTGTAACGGAGTATATGTGTATAACGGGATCCTGACCAATCAAAAAATCGGAGATCAATTTGATATGTACTCAAGAGATATCGACCTGATTATCAGTGCAATGTAATTTTCAGAACAACTTTTATGGAACGAATTATCATCTCATACAATGTAAACGGCATCCGCGCGGCTGTGCGCAAAGACTTTAACGATTGGTTTAAAAGCGTGAAACCAGATATCCTGCTCATTCAGGAAACCAAAGCCTGGGAGCAAGATATTGATACAAACTTTTATGAGTCGCTTGGATATCACTGTTTCATCCATTCCGCACAGAAAAAGGGATACAGCGGTGTCATGGCAATCTGCAAAGAAAAACCGGATCATGTGGAATTTGGCATTGGTGAAGCCCGTTTTGATTTCGAAGGTCGGTTAATGCGCCTCGATTTTGGGGATATTACAATTATCAATTCCTATTTCCCGTCAGGAACCACCGGTGATGTGCGTCAGGATTTTAAATACGAGTATCTTGATGCCGTTCAAGAATACATTGACACACTAAAAAAATCACGACCTAAAATTGTTATTTCAGGCGATTACAATATTTGTCATAAAGCAATTGATATCAGCCGCCCAGAGAAGAAAAAAAATGTCTCGGGATTTTTACCAGCAGAACGAGCATGGGTTAGTGAGTTTTTAGATCGTGGTTTTATTGATACGTTCCGCGCATACGATCAAAGCCCTGACAAATATAGTTGGTGGTCGTACAGGGCAAATGCACGTGCAAAAAATTTAGGCTGGCGTATTGATTATCACATGGTAAGTTTGCCCCTTAAAAACCAAATGCGGGGAGCTGAAATTCATGCTGAGGCAGTACATTCCGACCATTGTCCAATATCCCTAAAACTTAATTTTTAATATGGATGTAAATAAAACAAGAGTTTCCTTTAAACCCGGCACAATGCTTTACCCCTTGCCGGCAGTTATGGTGAGCTGCGGTAACAGCCCCGAAAAATACAATATCATTACCATTGCCTGGACAGGGATTGTCAATTCCAACCCGCCAATGTGTTATGTTTCAGTGAGAAAATCTCGACACTCACATGCCTTAATTAAAGAAGCAGGCGGATTTGTCATCAACCTTACAACCGTAAAACTTGCACATGCAACCGATTGGTGCGGTGTTCGCTCAGGACGGGATTATGACAAGTTCAAAGAAATGAAACTTACAGCCATTCCGGCAGAACAGGTTAAAGCACCTATGATTGCAGATTCACCAATGAATTTGGAGTGCAAAATTCACAGCATTACGGAATTAGGCTCACACGATATGTTTCTGGCTGAAATCGTAGCAGTTCACGGGGATCCGCATTATATGGATAATGAAAATGGGGAGTTTTTACTGGCTGCATCAGAATTATTGACTTATGCGCACGGAAAATATTACAGTGTCGCGAAAAAACAAGGGAAATTCGGCTATTCCGTGGAAGGAACAAAACGAAAGAAGAAAACGTAGGGTGTTTTTAGCTTAAAAACTCCAGTTACCCCTCAAGAATGCATAAATTCCACAACCACCTTCTTCGGTTGGAATGTCGCTGAAAAAGCGTTGGGCGGTGATGTCAAACAATATGCATGAATTTGATTTAACCCGAAAAATTCACCGCAAATAGTTATACCGATTGTGAATCAAAATTGC
>Ga0307929_1000816_pt1 | contig 27673 bp, 21 predicted proteins | sample AceLakmetage1330_FD_203160 | JGI IMG/M metagenome (GOLD analysis project Ga0307929, IMG submission 203160) | Saline water microbial communities from Ace Lake, Antarctica - #1330 | ecosystem: Environmental > Aquatic > Non-marine Saline and Alkaline > Saline | place: Antarctica: Ace Lake...
TTATTCCTTCCGGGATATATATAGCGCTGCCGAACGGATATGAGGCCCAGTTAAGGCCCCGGAGTGGTTTGGCCTTGCGGAAAGGGTTGAGCATCGTGAATTCACCGGGAACCGTTGACTCCGATTACCGGGGTGAGATAGGTGTGATTCTAATTAACCTGGGGAGAGCGCCGGTAGAAATATCAAGAGGAATGCGAATCGCCCAGATGGTAATTCAGGAAGTGGTGATAGGGGAATGGGAGACAGTTGAGGAGTTAGAGCAGACCTCCCGCGACTCCGGTGGTTTCGGACATACCGGGCAGTGAGAAAGTGCCTAAAGGGAAAGAAGTGCCTAAAGTGCGCTAAAGTGCCTAAAGTTGAAAGTTGTCGCTTCGCCTCGCTATGCTCACTTTAACGGTAATATAGTTCCTTTTGCTAATTCAATGTTCCGTAATTTGTATATATACCCATCGGGCGCTCTGTTGAAGGTGATAACTTTAGGCACTTTAGCGCACTTTAGGCACTTACAACTTCCCCAAACCCGCACTTTAGGCACTTAAAACTAGGACTTAAAGAATGTTGCTTGAACGAAGTTAGGATTATGTTCTAAAGGAGATTTGTAAATGGCGGAAGCAAAGATTGGAATTATCGGCGGTAGCGGGCTCTATGATATGGAGGAGCTTCAGGATCGGCGGGAAGTCAATATTGAGACTCCTTTCGGTGAGGCTTCCGATGCGTACCTGCTTGGTACTATCGGTGGTAGGGATGTCGCTTTTCTCTCCCGGCATAGCAGGGGGCATCGGCTTCTACCCAGCGAACTTAACTACCGGGCTAATATCTGGGGATTCAAGAAGCTGGGGGTGGAATGGATAGTGGCTGTCAGCGCGGTGGGAAGCCTGAAGGAAGAGTTAAAGCCTCTGGATATCGTTCTCCCCGATCAGTTTGTTGACCGTACCAATCAGGCGCGGAAGAGTACATTCTTTGGAGATGGCGTTGCCGCTCATATCGCGTTTGCCGATCCGATGTCCAGCACCCTCCGGGAGATCATCTATCAGGTAGCTCTTAAAGCCGGGGCGACGGTTCATCTGGGCGGGACTTATCTCAACATGGAAGGCCCGGCTTTCTCCACCCGGGCGGAATCAAATCTCTACCGGCAGTGGGGGATGGATATTATCGGGATGACTAACCTCCCCGAGGCGAAACTCTCCCGGGAAGCCGGGATAGCCTATCAGACCATGGCGATGGTGACCGATTATGACTGCTGGAGGCACAATGAGGGGGTGGAGGATGTATCGGTCAGTACAGTGGTGGAAATTTTAGGGAAGAATGTATCTCTGGCCCGAAAGATTCTGGAGAACGTGGTTGTGCAGATCCCGAAGGACCCGGATCCCGACTGCGTCGATGCCCTTGAACATGCCATTATGACAGCCCCCGCGGCAATTACTTCACAAGTCAGGCAGCGTCTCGACTTGATAATTGGGGAATATATTAGAACATAGCGCCTTCGACGCGATGTTCTAAAGTGCCTAAAGTGCGCTTAAGTGCCTAAAGTTAAAAGATTCGCCTCGACAATGGAGCTGAGCATTAAATAATTTAATGCTCCCACTCTGGTTGTGCCCAGTGAGTATTTTACCGGGGTGGCAAGGCGCTTTTTTAACTTTAGGCACTTTAGAGCACTTTAGGCACTTCATAACTTTGCCCGAGCCTAAGGCGAGGGCTATATTCTATAGGAGGAAGACGAAGATGACGAAGTTACTAATTGTTTTAATAATCGCGGCCGGTTTTTTCCCTATCCTGATTATGGCTCAGGATGCCGATACGCTCAAGGTCGCTCTTCCTGATGGATTCAGCATCATCTCGGTTGACCAGGAAGCGACTCCCCTCAGTGCTAAGGTCCGGGGAACGGATGGAAAGGTATCCACCGTATATCTGATCAAATCACAGAGTGGGGAATGGACAGCTTCATCCAACCCGGACTATTATCGTCCTCCGGGCGATGTCTTTGTCCAATCGGAACAGCAGGGTGAAAGTCAAATCAAGAAGAACGAAACGCGGATGAAGAGGCGGTACGAAGAAGAGCAGAGAGATCAGGATATCGCCGATGATATCGAGGATGATCGCTAATAATCCCGTAGGGATTATTAGAAATCCATTATAATCCGATTCAGGAAGGCGCCGCGCTGGATTTCCTTTTTTCGGCGAAGTTTTTCTATATCTTCCGGGCTCAAACCGACTTCTCTTCCCAGATGGTGGATCACCTCCAGGATATCGGCCAGTTCGACCGGTTCCCGGCTCTCCAGGAACTCATTTACTTCCTCGGTAAGTTTTTTTAGGAGGAAATCGGAATATTCTTCCCGCTCGGCAATCCGGTAGCCGGCTTCCTCTCCTGTGTCTTCTTCGATAATCTCGGGTATTCTGTCTCTAACAAGTTTCTCCATTATTTTTTCCCTCCTTATTTTTTCTCCGAAAAAATAAGAATGTGCAAATATTTAACTAATATTGCAGGCATATTTAAAAGTTTTGGATAAGTTTTTTATCCACCACCGACACAAGGTCGGTGGTGGATATTTTCCAGGTGTAAGTTCTCCCGGATCTTTTTAGTTCCGTTTAGTTTTGGTTGGAGCTCAAGCGCCAGAAAGAAATTCTTTTTTGATTTTTCAATCTCACCGATCTGGTAATAGCATTCAGCGATCTTTTTAAAAAAGAAAGCTCGGTCTTTTTTGGGGAAGGTGTAGTTGTTCAGGAGAATCCGGTAATAACCGATGGCCCTTGCTGGATCTACTCTTTTTGCCAGTCTCCGGCAGTAGATGTCCCGGATCTGCTGCTGGATCTCGTGGCGGAAAAGGCGGAAGTAATTCCATTTGAGATCTTCCTTGAATACCGCCTCATAATGTCTGATAGCCTTATCGTAATGATTCATCCTCTGATAACCCTCCGCCAGGAGGAAGATACAGTCGAGGTAATCGGCGAAGCCGAGCAGGGCCAGGAGATCTACTCCACCCGGGTTGACTTTCATTAACCGTTCATAATTAAATATTGCCGTTTTCGTACTTCCATTGAGGAGATCATAGAAAATTAAAAGTCCCCGGGAGTAGGGGTCATCTTTGTGTTTTTCCAGTGACTCGCGGTATGAGAGACCTTCTTTGCTTTTACGAGCTTTAAAGCGGAGGTCATAGATCGATCGTTTTTCGGCATCCATCAGGATACGGTAAGCCTCCAGCAGCATTCGCATCCGCGCGGCCGCGCTCTCGGGATCGAGTTCGCTGGTATCGGGATGATACTTCATAGCCAGCCGGCGGAAGGAAGAACGTATGCTTTTGCGCGACGCATGTGGCCCGATGTTTAAGATACGGTAATAATTTTTAATCGCCCTCATAAATTTGCTCGTTATGCTCGCAACTTTATCCAGCTCCGATTGGATCAATCGGAGTAATAATTTTTATTCCGTAAAATTATTATGTTTGAGTTCTATGTTATTACCTGGACAACAAAATGCAAAAAATAAATGGAGTTAACATGGATTCCTGTTTTTACTTTTAAGATTAACATATAACGTAGGCTGAAAATTTGAACCAGTTATTTTTTTCCGAAGGCAAAAAATAAAATATTTACATGCTCAGAGGTTATGTTATCTTTTTGACTGACAATGACGGTAGCTTTTCTATTACTATTATTATTCTTGGCGATCCTGCTGGTTTTTTCCGCCTTCTTCTCCGGTTCGGAGACTGCTCTCTTCTCTCTCAATCGCTTGACAGTGGAAAAGTTGAAGCACACTCATCCGGAGCGCGGTTCCATCATTTCCCGCCTGCTCAGTAATCCCCGGCGTCTCCTTATTTCCATTGTGGTAGGGAATATGCTTGTTAATATCTTATCCTCTACCCTGGCTGAGCGGATTTCATTCGGAATATTATCATCCGGGCCGCTGAGTTCTCTGGCCTGGATTTTCTCCACTATCGCAATGACATTTGTTATTCTGATCTTCGGTGAGGTAGCCCCGAAGGTTCTGGCTATTAATCGGGCGGAGAGAGTATCCCTGGCTATTGCCCCGGCTATCTCAATCCTGGAAAAAGTGGTTACCCCGCTCCGGATAGTAGTTCATTTTTTCAGCGACTTGATAATATCTATTTTTCAGAAGAAGCCCCTGCAGAGTGATACTCCCTTGACCAAAGAGGAACTTACTACGGCTCTCTCCCTTGGTTCCCGGGAAGGAACTCTAAACGGAGATGAGAAAGAGATGATTTCGGAGATATTTAAACTGGGCGATAAGACCGTTCGCCAGTTGATGACACCCCGTAATGAAATAGTTTCGTTTGAAGTGGATATTCCCCTGGAGGATATTGCTGAGGTAATAAAAGAAAAAGAATATTCCCGGATACCGATCTACTCCGGCAAGGTTGAGAATGTTATCGGAATTCTCTATCCGAAGGATCTGGTGATCGCCCGCGCCCGGGGAGATGAACGCTTGGAACTGGGTAACTTCCTCCGCCGGCCGTATTTTGTCCCCGAGATTATGAAAGCAGCCCGTCTTCTCAAAGAATTTCTGGAGCGCAAAATTCATATCGCCCTGGTGGTAGATGAGTATGGTGGTATCTCCGGGTTGATAACCCTGGATGACCTGATCGAAGAGATCGTGGGAGAGATCAGGGAACGCGGGGAAGTTCCGCCGGAATACACGGTAATTGATGATGATACTATTCAACTAAAAGGGCGACTGGAGCTTGAGTTCATCAATGAAGAATTTGATTTAAATCTTACCGGGGGGAAGAATGTGACCCTGGGAGGGTTTCTCTGTGAATGCCTGGGTCATATCCCCCAACCGGAAGAAATCTACCGGGATGGAGATATTCAGTTTATCGTGTTGAGCTTAAAAAAGCGCAGGATCGATGAGGTGGCAATACACAGTAAGGGGATAGGGAGAAAAACCGATACAGCCTCATAATCTCAGCACATTTCACAAGTCCGCCAGAGTGCTTGTGCTCGCATCCCGATTGTTTCGGGGCATCCCGAACTTGATTCGGGGCTTTAGCGACGGCAGATCCGCAATAATCGCTCAACTTAGGTTAAAGTTAATAAGGGCTTGTTAGTAGTTATCTCAGTATTGTCTTGATCTAATACTAATAGTTGTTGTTCAAAACATAAAGAAGCGAACCCCGATTTTATCGGGGTAGACTGCGTGAGCTTATTTATATGTCGATAGGAATTTGCATAATAATTATAATTGGTTGCTTAATCTTGCATGCCTTCTTCTGTGCTTCGGAGATGGCCCTGGTCTCCGCCAATCGTCTCCGAATCCGGCATCTGGCCGACTCCGGTGATTCCCGGGCTCGGGTTATTCAGAAGTTGCTGGAATATCCGGAGAAGTTCCTCTCTACCACCATGGTTGGGATCAATCTTTTTCTGATACTCGGGGCGACCGTGGCTTCATATCTCTTCTCCCGCCGACTGGGTTTTGGCGATCAGGGACCATTTATTGCTACCATCATTATGCTCCCGGTTGTTTTGATTTTTGCCGAGATTATCCCTAAAAATGTGGTACGCCCCCGGGCTACCCGGATCAGCTTGATTTTGTGTACTCCCCTCCGGATAGCGTATTATATTCTGTACCCTTTGATAAGAACTGTTTCATGGATTTCTACCCACCTGCTTGGACTCTTCAGGATAGATTCCGAGGCGAGTAAGCTCTTCTCTTCAGTGGACGATATTCGTCTTTTAATGGAAGAAGGAAAGAAACAGGGGGCATTAACGGAGGTTGAGGAGCAGATGATCGCCCGGGTCTTCGAGTTTGGAGAAAATGATATATCAGAAGTTATGGTGCCGTTGATCGATGTCACGCTGGCTCCGGAAGATTCGACTGTGAAGCAGATCAGACGGATAATCAGCGAGACCGGTCATACCAGGATTCCGATCTACCGGGAACGAGTGGATAAGATAATAGGTACTGTTCAGGTCTCCGATCTGGTAATGGTGGCGGACGAAGAGGGGCTTGCCTCCATAATCCGGGAGCCGTATATTGTTCCGGAGAGTAAGCCCCTGGAAGATCTTCTGGATGAGTTGCGAAATAACGATATGAATATGGCGATTGTAGTGGATGAATATGGAGGTGTCGCCGGTGTTGTGACCCTGGAGAATATAATTGAGGAGATCGTAGGGGAGATACGTGATGAGTATGATCTAGATGAGGTTTCACTATTCAGAATGAAAGAAAACGCGGCGGAGGTATCCGGGCGGATGCGACTCGATGAACTTAACGACATTCTGGGGTTAGATCTGCCTGAAGATAAAGAGGAGGAGACTATAGCTGGTTTTCTGATCGATCTGACAGGTAAGATTCCGCCGGTTGGAGAGGAGATTGAATTCCATGGTCATCTCTCTAAGATTACTCAGGCCACCGATCGTCGGATTGTCCGGCTGGAGATAACCGGACCGGCGGTGGATGAAAAATTGAAGAAGAATGAAATGTAAGAAACATACGACATTGCTGGGATAAGATTGCGGAGAATATGTTGTTATAAAATTTAAGATCAGTCCGATCCGACGGATCCGTCCGATTGAAAAAAGGTACAAAAAATATGAAAAATAGCTGTATTATAATTGCGTTAGTTATCTTTTGTCTCACCGGTTCATTCACTTTCGCTGGAGTTATCGAGGATGTTGAGATGGAAGCCGGTCTGGAGATAGGAGATTTTCACTATCGGGAGTCGCATCTCATGAGGGAGGATGGAGTTCAGGGCGGCGTTTACGGCTCAATCGCGATCCTGGCCGCCCAGCCCTGGTACTTTCAATTTTATATGTCGATGGTTGGCGGGGATGTGGAATATGATGGAGGATATTCGTCAGGTGGATCCCTTAAGGGAGATACATCGAATTATATATATAATTTTCGAGGAATTGCAGGCTATATGATTGGGGAAGACGGAGTCTGTATAATGCCATACAGTGGAATTGGTTATAGATATCTTAATAATGATTTGAATGATTTAGGCGCAGGAGGTTATGAGAGAGAACAAGTCTATCTGTATATGCCTCTGGGCATTGACATTTCAGCCTCTATTGCAAGTAGTGGGCAATGGACGATCGGGTTAAAAAGTGAGTTTGACTGGATGTTCCATGGAGAAAACAAGAGTGGGGATATTGAATTTACCGGGCAAGACGGTTGGGGCATCAGATTTATCCCCTATATCCGTTATGATATCAACGATAAGATCGGCTTGAAGCTGGAGGCTTTCGGAGAATATTGGAAGATCAATGACTCTGATGTAAGTGAAGGGTATTTAGAGCCGGAGAATGCCAGTAATTACTACGGCGGCAAATTTGGCGTGGTATTTTAACGACAGACGTATGCCACAAAGGCACTAAGACACAAAGAAAGAATAAATTGGGGGGGAAGCTTTCAGTGAACCCCGTTGCCCCGTGCTCGTAGCGGCGACCTTCAGGTCGCCATCGTATGGCCTCGCCTATATCGGCAGGGCCTCTGCGAGCGAGTGGGTTTGCCGAATGCTTACTTTTTAACTCTTTCAAGCGACGTTAATTTTAGTGCCCCACCACTAAGTTAGCGCCGCAGGCGATAACTTAAAAATGGATCTGGAGAAGAAAATCGCGCTGGCCCGGGGGGAGGGGAAGGTTGATCTTCTTCTCTCGAACTGCCGGATGGTTAATGTCTTCTCCGGTCGGGTGGAGAGGACCTCGGTCGCTATTGCCGGGGATATTATTATCGGGATCGGCGATTACCGGGCGAAAAAAGTTATTGATCTGAATGGCGCTCACCTTGCCCCCGGTTTCATGGATGCCCATGTTCATATCGAGTCCAGCATGGTCACCGTTCCCGAGTATGCCCGGGCGGTTGTCCCCCATGGCACGACTACGGTTATCATCGACCCTCATGAGATCGCCAATATCTTCGGGGTGAACGGAATCCGCTATATGATCAACTCTTCCAAGGGCTGCCCGCTCAATGTCTTTATCATGCTCTCTTCCTGTGTGCCGGCTACGGAATTTGAGACTTCGGGCGCCGATCTGACCAGTCAGGATCTTGCCTTCCTCTGGGGTGAGGAGCAGGTTCTTGGGTTGGCTGAGATGATGAACTACCCCGGAGTACTTAACCGGGATCCGGAGGTGATGGCTAAGATAAGGGCGGCAGGAGGTTCTCCAATCGATGGCCATGCTCCAGGGCTTTCGGGCAAGGATCTCAATGCATATATTGTGGCGGGAATCAGATCCGATCATGAATGCTCGACACTCTCCGAGGCGCGGGAAAAGCTGGCCCGGGGGATGTTTATCATGCTTCGGGAAGGGACAGCGGCTAAGAATCTGAAAGCATTGCTTCCCCTCTGTACTCCCCGGACCTGTTCGCGTTGCCTACTTGCTACCGATGATCGCCATCCCGGGGATCTCATAGCGGAAGGTCATATTGATTTTATGATCCGGACCGCGATCCGGGCCGGAATTGATCCTGTTGATGCTATCCGGATGGGGACACTCAATACGGCCCTATATTTTGGTCTTTCTCATCTCGGAGCAGTTGCTCCTGGATACCAGGCTGACCTGGTGGTATTCGATAATTTTAAAAATTTTCAAGTGGAGCGGGTATTTAAGAGCGGTTGCCAGGTCGCCCGAAAGGAGAAATTAACACTTAAAGGCTGGGAGCCAAAGCTTCCTCATCTCCGGGGCTCGGTTAATGTGGATTGGCTTGGTCTGGGAGAATTCTCCATTAAAGCGAAGGATGGGAAAGCTAAGGTGATCGGTGTGGTCCCGGGGGAGCTTATCACGAAAAAGCTGATGCTCTCAATGAAGACAAAAGATGGATTTGCTATCTCCGATCCACGGCGCGACATCTTAAAGATCGCGGTAATTGAGAGGCATACCGCTTCGGGAAGAGTGGGATTGGGTTTTGTGCGTGGTTTTGGTCTACACTCCGGAGCTCTCGCGTCATCGGTCGCTCATGACTCTCATAATATTATTGTGGTCGGGACCGATGATAGCGATATGATGACCGCGGTTATCGAGATAGTCCGGCGGGGTGGGGGACAGGTGGTAGTTGATCATGATGAGATAAAAGCAGCGCTCCCTCTTCCCATAGCCGGACTTATCTCTCCCAAACCCCTACCTGAAGTTCGCCGTGCGATTACCAGGCTCAACAAAGCCGCCCATGATCTGGGCTCTTCCCTGAAAGACCCATTTATGACCCTATCCTTTATGGCCCTCCCTCCCATCCCTGCCCTCAAGATAACCGACAAAGGATTGGTCGATGCCGTTGAGTTTAAGATTGTTACTCTATATGGAGATGATTGATCTTGGGGTAGTTATAAGTTGTAATCATTAACAGTGATCGGCAATTAATGGTGAGTGGGCAAAGGGGACCTGAATATCCAACAAGGAATATCCAATGAAGAAGCCCACGAAACGAGTTCGGGGTGCCCCTTAATAAGCGGGATGCAAGCAGAGCACAAGCATTTGGATATTTAAAAATAGAAGGGAGGTTGGGGGGCTGAGAAATTGTTTCCTGCCTGTAAATTTTGAAATAAGCAGTGGCTTTCCGGGCTCGGCTTTGTTCGATGTTCGGTGTTCGAAGTTCGACGTTGGATGTTTAGTTTTTCAAAGGTCTCGGGTAGGGGGTTATTGGAAGTTGTATTACATCATTATATGTTATAAAGAATGAGCGCCATATTTTTAACAATTATCTCAATTGTTGGATTTCTGCTTTCCTACTTTCTCTATGCCCGTTTTCTCCAGGATAAGATATTCCGTCTTCTCCCGGACGAGAAGCTGCCTTCCCGGGAGCAGGAAGATGGAATTGATTTTGTCCCCACCCGCCGAAGTATCTTATTCAGTCATCACTTTGTCTCAATTGCCGGACTGGGACCGATCATGGGCCCGGCTATCGGGGTTATCTGGGGCTGGCTTCCCGCCTTCCTCTGGGTCTTCTTCGGGACGATGTTTCTCGGGGCCGCCCATGATTTCGGGGCACTGATTATCTCGCTCCGCAACCAGGGACGTCCCATCGGGGAGGTGGTTCGGGATTTGATTGGTTTCCGGGCCGGGACTCTTTTCATGCTGGTCATCTTCTTCCTCCTGGCCCTGGCGATGGGGGTATTTGCACTGATCATCGCGGTCCTCTTTACCAATTTCTATCCGATCGCTGTAATCCCGGTTATGGCCCTGATCCCGATCGCTATGTTGATAGGATATATGATGTATAAACGGCATGTCGCCCCACTGCTTGCCACCGGCATCGGGGTTATTCTGATGTTCGGGATGATCGAGGTGGGATTGTACCACCCGGTCCCTATCTACCAGAAATTCCTCCCCCCGGAGATTCAAAATCGAATTGTCGAAATGAAAAAATCCGGGATTCTTCCGGATATTACACGGCCCGGTTCGGTCGCGAAATATTTTCAAGAAGACGGGAAAGAGGAGACAGCTTTGCTATTAAAGAAGGCCCAGATCAATTCGATTGATCTCTGGATTTATATCCTCCTTATCTATGCTTTTTTCTCCTCTGTCCTTCCGGTCTGGTTTCTGCTCCAACCCCGTGATTATCTTAATTCATTCGAACTCTATATCGGCGTGATCATGATCTATATAGGGATCTTCATCAGCCGGCCCGAGGTAGTGGCCCCTGCCCTTCATCTTAATGCCCGGGGTCTACCTCCGATATTTCCCTTTCTCTTTATTATCATTGCCTGCGGGGCGATCTCCGGCTTCCATAATCTGGTTTCTTCCGGCACCACGGTTCGGCAACTGGGCCGTATTCGTGATGCTCGCATTATAAGTTATGGCGGGATGCTGGCCGAGGGCCTGTTGGCGGTGGTGGTGATTATTGCCTGCACGGCTACAATAGGTACCCGGGCCGCATGGCTGAGTCAGTATGGTGACTTTTCCCTGATGAATCAACTGGGGCCGAAGCTTAATGTCTTCATTGAAGGCTCCGGTGTATTTATCTCACGGTTGGGGGTGCCGAAGGATTTTGCTGTTGCTCTTATCTCGGTGGTGGTGGTTTCATTCGCCATGACCACTCTGGACTCGGGGACCAGACTGATGCGATACAATATTGAGGCCCTGGGATCTACCTTCCATATCAAGCCTCTAAAAAACCGCTATCTTTCCAGTCTGATCGGTATCATCGCGATCGGATACTTCGCCCTGATGAAAATCGGCGGTCATCCGGCCGGCCTGACCCTCTGGGAACTCTTCGGAACTACCAACCAGCTTCTGGCCGCTCTGGGGCTGCTGGCGATCTCGGTTTATCTCTTTCAGATCAGGCGAAGATCAATCTACTTTACCATCCCGATGGGATTTATGCTGACGGTTACCCTTACCGCCATGGTCATGAAACTAATAGATTTCTGGGAGAAGGGAAGTATCCCCCTGATGATCACCGGAGTCGCCATTCTTATCCTCACCATCTGGCTCCTGATCGAAGCCTTTATCCTATTCCGCCTCTTCCGGTCCGCTCGGAAAGAAGCAGCGCGGAAGAGTGCTGAGTCAGGTAAACAGAGATAAATGCGTTATAAATTTTCCATATTTGTATTTTTCGGTAAGTTAGTGCCGAAGGCGATAACTTATGAATGAGAAAGAATATTTGGTTATCCTTAACCTAATCCAGGGGTTAGGGACGGTTCGGATCCGTAGTCTAATGGATCATTTTGGTTCGGCGGTCGAGATTATGAACCAGCCGGCATACTCGCTGCAAAAGGTGCCGGGGATCGGTTCGCATCTGGCGGGGGCTATTAGAAGATGGGAGGAACTGGAATATCGGGAAGAGTTTCGGCTGATAGAGAATTTGGGTGTCACGATCATGACCATCTTCGACCCTGACTATCCCGCGAATCTCAGAGAGATATATGATCCTCCTGTTGTTCTCTATCTCAAGGGTAACTTGATCCCGGAGGATAAACCGGCCCTGGCCGTTGTCGGTTCCCGCCGGGCCTCGCATTACGGACTTCAGACCGCTCTGAAGATATCCCACCAGTTGGCCGCCCGTGGTTTTACCGTGGTTTCCGGCCTGGCTCGGGGGATCGACACCAGGGCTCATCGCGGAGCATTGCAGGCCGGGGGGAGGACGATCGCTGTTCTCGGGAGCGGTCTGGGGAATATCTATCCCCCAGAGAATGGGGGGCTGGCGAAAGAGATATCCGGCTCCGGAGCGGTTATCTCCGAGTTTCCCATCCGGGCGATACCCGATCGACAGAACTTTCCCCTGAGAAACCGCGTGGTCAGCGGGCTATCTCTAGGGGTTCTGGTAGTGGAAGCGGCGCAGCGGAGCGGCGCCCTGATCACTGCCCGTCTGGCGATGGAGCAGGGGCGGATGGTCATGGCGGTTCCGGGGCGGATCGACAGTTTTTCCGCCCGGGGGACCAACTCCCTGATTCAGGATGGCGCCAAGATGGTAGGTGGGATCGATGATATCCTGGAGGAGTTTGAATATCTCTTTCCCTCTAAATCGGTTTCTTCCCCTGATAACGCAGATCCGGAAGTCGTATTAAAGAATCTATCCGAGAATGAGCGGTTGATTTTTCAAGAACTTTCGGAAGAGGAGATCGGGATCGATCGAATATTTTCAGAGACCGGCCTCTCCTCACCGGCCATCTCCGCGGCCCTGATTTCCCTGGAACTCAAAAAGCTCATCAAGCGTCTTCCGGGGAAGTTGTTTATACGAACTTAGATGGGGAGTGGGGAGCGAACGCCCAATAACCAATGGCCAACTGCCAATTTCTTGCGGCTTCGGAAAAGTTGCCCGAGGCGAAGTTGAGGGCTAAGTTCCTGCTTCGGAAATTTCCCGATATCCATCGGGATCCCGATTTGTTCAATAATATTATCGGGACAATAAACTGTCTGTGGGAGGGGCTTCCAGCCCCGATAATCGCGGCTGGAAGCTGCTCCCACAGTTGCGAAGCTAAGTTCTAACCGGCTTGTCGGTTACCGGCACCGAACCGAATTTGGAAATTGAAAGTTGGCCATCCTCCTTCGCTAAAGCTATGGCGGACACGTTGGATATTAAAGAAAGAGGAGAGACTGAGTGTATAAAACCAATAAGTATAATCTAAGAAAGTGACAACTTTAAATCAGGACTGGATACTCAGACGGATCAGTCGAATTCGACCGATCCGTCCGATCAAAATATTAAAAACCAGAAATCCTGTGAATTTTTGCGCCCTTTGCGCATTTTTGCGGCTAATAAATAAGAAATTTTGCGGAGCTAACTTCTAATGCCGGCCTCGTTTGAATCATACATCGACGCCTTTATGCGCTATCTCCGGCTGGAGAGGAATGCGTCAGAGCATACTCTCCGAAATTATCGCTCTGACCTTAATCAATTCCAGAAGTTTCTAAATTCTCAGGAGATGCCAGGCGCGGTAAGAGTTAAGAAGATTGACCGTCTTACTCTGCGAAGGTATATGGCGTACTTGAAGCAGATTGGAAACGGCAAGCGTTCTCTGGCAAGAAAAATTTCTACTTTGCGATCATTCTTCCGGTTCTTGCGGCGGGAAGGTGTGCTGGAGAATAACCCCGCCCGCCAGGTCTGGACTCCCCGGCAGGATAAGAAGCTTCCGTCGTTTCTTGCCGCGGATGAGATAAAGGCACTGCTGGATGCGCCGGATACCTCAACTTTTCTGGGATTGAGAGACCGGGCTATACTCGAGACACTCTATAGCACCGGTATCCGGGTTGGCGCTCTGGTGGGGATAAATCGGGGAGATGTGGATCTGATCGGAGATATAGTAAAGGTGAGAGAGAAGGGGAAGAAGGAGCGCCTCTGTCCACTCGGAAGTTACGCGGTTCAGGCTCTCCGGGAGTATATGAAGAAACTCCCCCTGAAAGGCGCAACCTCAACATTATTTATTAACCGGTCAAAAGAAAGGCTTACCGCCGAATCGGTTAGAAAGCTGCTAAATAAGTATATCAAGCAGGCTTCGATCCAAAAAAAAATAACTCCCCATGCCATCCGTCATTCTTTCGCCACCCATCTCCTCGATGCCGGAGCCGACCTTCGTGCCGTCCAGGAGCTCCTCGGCCATGAGAACCTATCCAGCACCCAGATATACACCCATCTATCCAGAGAGCACCTGAAAAAAGTATACGACCGCACCCACCCCCGAGCTTAACGCCTAATAAATATAAAATATAATGAGACATATAACGTCGAACCTTATACGTATCATTATTTAAAAATGAATACGAATCAAAAGATTATTCTTAAAGATAGAGGGATTAAACGTTCTTTTTTCCCGCGTAAGAAGCTTAGTTTACCTGGCCTCATTTCTCATGTTACCCAGAGAGCGACAGGCCGGGAACCATTGTTCTTAGAAGACAGTGATTATCTATATATGCTCAAACTGATAAAGCGGACAGCAGAGGAATTTAAGTTGGACGTGCTTGCGTTTGCCCTTATGACCAACCATCTACATATATTATTTTTTCAAAACAAAGACAATCTCACCTGGGCGATGCATAACCTGTTTACCCGTTATGGGATATACTTCAATTCCAAATATGAACGAAAGGGGCATGTATTTGGTAGTATATTTCGGCAAGCCAGTTGCTTTGATAAACATTACTTATTAGGGATATCTACATATATTCATCTAAATCCGGTACGGGCCGGCATTGTCCAGAATTACTCAAACTATCGATGGACGACCTGGAGATTATATTGCCAGGATACCGATCCGGTTACTTTTGTGAATTGGCGGTTTATCCTGTCGATGATTAATCCTGATTGTACTCTGGCAAGAAATCGATATCGGGCTTTGCTAGATGAGGTGCGGGGTTTCAAAGTGGCAAATATTTTGGAAGATAAAAGAGTTTTCGGGAAGTTGGGGATCTGGATTAAGAAACGCTATCCTGGAATTTTAAAGAATGGAGATAATTCTCAATATGGAAGCCTTTTGGGGGAGGGTTATGCAGATGATAAGGAATTAGAAAGGATAGTGGTAAGTCTCAGAGAAAAGAACCGACTGCGGAAGCCGAGTGATATAAAAGCGAGAATATTTCTTTTCGAGCAGCTTCAGGCCCGGGGTTATGGGATAGATGAAATTGCCGAATATTTAGAGGTTTCTCGGGCAACAGTATACCGGGCGTTAAACAGGTTTAAGGTGGAATAGCTAATGCGACATATAAGGTTCGACGTTATATGTCGCATTATATAGTTGAGGTTTAAATTAATCAATCCTTAGACAAGATAGGACAATAGAGGATCTCTGAACAGTTGAAACTGTTTGGCCGTAATAATCTTGACATCATGGGCTATGTCATCTACCTTATTCCGCTTTACAATGATAGTTTTAACCTCTTTTTTGCGGAGCAAAAAAGAAAAAAAGGAGAAGAAAGATGAGAAAAGTTATTGTAATGGTTTCAATCGCGGCACTTATGGTAGTCGCGGTAGGCTGTGGCGGCGGTGGTAAGTATGCCGATGCAAAAGATGCCCTGAATACACAGGCCGACATGATGGAAGATTTTGCCGTTGGAGTTGAAAATGCCAAGGATTCCGCGGCGGTTGTGGCTGTTCTGGCTAAGTTCCAGACGGACGCGGCAGGGGCCAAAGAGCAGATGATGGCGATAGCGGAGAAGTATCCGGAGATGAAGGATCAGGCCAATCCCCCGGAAGAACTGAAGGCCGAGGCAGCGAGAATGGAAGAGCTTGGGCCCAAGTTTATGGGAGCCATGATGAAGATATCCAAGGAGTATGGTGGCGATCCAGCTGTTCAGGAAGCACTCCAGAAGATGCAGCAGGCGCTTCAGCCTTAGTATATCTCCGAATAGTTGAAACTGTTCGGACGGTTCCGGGGATATACGAACTGTTGACACAATTCATATGGTTCCAACCGTTCCAATCGTTCCAGGGATGTTGGAACGTCTGGAACGGTTGGAACGGCTGGAACCGGGATAAGGAGTTTACTCCTTATCCCGGATTTTTTTATCCCGGATTATTTTCTCCCCGGGTTTTTTGCTGGAAAAGATATAATATAGGACCGGAGAAACCAGGAGCGCTAGAAATCCTCCCCCGATCATGCCCCCGATTGAGACGATCGCCATCGGCGCCCGGAAACCACCTCCCATCCCCAGGCCGAGCGCGAGTGGTATCATGGCCACGACCGTGGACAGGTTAGCCATCAGGACCGGGCGGAGACGGACCTCACAGGCCCCGACGATAGCGTCCTCAATCGTTTTTCCCTCCTGTCGGAGGAGATTGCTGTAGTCGACGATGACAATTGTGTTGTTGATTACCAATCCTACCAGCATGACCATTGCCATCAGGGAGAAGATATTGATGGTGGTGTTGGTCAGAAATAGGGCCAGAAAGACTGCGACCATGGCCAGGGGAAGCGAGAGCATGATCATGGTCGGATAGCGGTATGACTCCAGGATGGCCGCCAGCATCAGGTAGGTAAGGACGATTGCCAGACCCAGCGCGATGAAAATCTCCCGGAAGTTCTCCTGCATCCGTTCGATCTCCCCGGCGAAGAAGTATCCGTATCCGGGGGGGAAAGTCACATCCGTATCGAGAAGTTCTTCCAGCCGGCTATAGACCTCCCCCGATGATGATCCCACTATGTTGGCGGATACGGTGACTATCCGCTCCCGATCCTTCCGGGTGATCGTGGTTGGGCCTTCCCTCTGCTCGATTCGGCAGACCGCTGTCAGGGGGACAACCTCCCCGTCCCCGGCCAGCATCGAAATGTTCCGGATCTGTTCCTGGAAGTTTCGGTCCTTCTCCTCCAGTTTTACCCGGATATCGAACTCGTCATCCAGTTCTCGATAGGTAGAGGCGACCGTGCCTGTCAGGGAAGAGCGGAGTATCCCGGCGATGCTGCCTACCGTAATCCCGTATTCACTGGCTCGGGCCCTGTCGGGGATGATCCAGATCTCGGGCTTACCCATCCTCCAGTCGGTATCGACATCCACCGCGCCGGGGATGGTCCGGGCCAGTCCGACTACCCGGCCCGCCAACCGGTTCAATGATTCGATCTCATCGCCCCGGATCTCCAGCTGGATCGGCTTCTCGGCTCCGGCCCCGCCCTGCTGGGTCTCCTGGAAAGTGAAGGTGGCGGCGGGGATCCCGGCCAGAATTCCTCTCAAAGAGTTCATGATATCCCGGGTGCTCCGTTCCCGCTCTTTTTGATCGATCAAATCCACATTGATCTCCGCCAGGTTGACCCCCTGATTTGTCCCTCCCAGAAAACCGCTAACTTTCCCCACCGTGGTGAATATCTTCTCCTGCTCCGGGAGTTCCCTGAGGATAGCTTCTACCCGGCGGGCGACCTTGTCAGTGGCCGAGAGGGTGGAGTTGACCGGGGTCTCGATTGTAACTTGAAATGATCCCTGATCTGTCTTGGAGAAGAACTCAAAACCGATCAGGGGAGGGAGGAATTTCATGGAGACTATGAAGATGAGAAGAGAGGCGATGATCACCGTCCATCTGTGGCGGAGCAGCCGGCGGACCAGGTTGCCGTAGCTTCGGGAGGCGGAGATGTAAAAATTATCCCAATGATGAAAGATGGAGGCTTTCTTCCCGGACTCTTTTAGATACTTAGCGGAGAGCATAGGGGTGAGGGTGTAGGAGATAAAGAGAGAGAAGATGGTGGAGAAGACGATTGTCATGGCGAACTGCCGGAAGAACTGGCCGATGATACTGGACATGAAGGCGATCGGAACGAAGACGACAATGTTGGTCAGGGTGGTGCTGGCCACGGCGACCGCGATCTCCGAGGTCCCGCGGCGGGCGGCGGTTACCCGGTCCTCGCCAAGATCCAGGTAGCGATGGATATTCTCCAGGACCAGGATGGAGTTATTGACCAGGATACCGACCGAGAGTGCCAGACCCATCATGCTCATCATGTTGATCGAGTAATCGAAGATATAGAGGAGGAGGAAGGTGGAGATGATGCTGGTCGGCATTGCTACGACAAGAATCAGGGTGCTGCGGATATTATGGAGGAATAAGAAGAGGCAGATGGCGGTGAGGATAAGCCCGATGATCATATTGTTCTGTACGTCATCCAGTGAGCCGCGGATGAAGGCCGAACGGTCCTCGGCGATCGTTATGGTAATGTCGGGGGGAAGTCTCTTCTTGAGAGATTCGATCCCCGCGATGATCCGGTCGGCCACTTTGATCGTATTGGCGTCGGCCCGTTTCTTAATGATCAGGCCGAGAGTCTCCTGGTTCTGGAACCGGGCCAGTTCCCGGATCTCCTTGACCGTGTCATTAACAATCCCCAGTTCGGTGATACGGACTTTGCCCCCGTCCGGGGTCGGGATATATAGAGCGCCGAGGAGATCCACTGTTTTGACCTTGCCGGCCAGCCGGACGGTAAATTCGATCCGGTCCTGGGTGATGTGACCGGATGGGAGTTCCAGGTTGGCCGCCGCGATCGCGGTTGTGATATCAGCGGGGGTGAGGTGATACGCGTTCATCCGCTGCTGATCTATCGCGATCACGATCTCCCGCTCCTGACCCCCGACGATCTCAACCTCGGCTACCCCCTTGATCTTGGCGAACTGGGGCTTGATCTTGTTATCGGTGAAGAGATAGAGAGACTGGGGAGAGCGTTTTCCTGAGACCGCCAGTTGGAGGATCGGCTTGGCATTGATATCAAATTTGCTGATCAGAGGTTTGTCGGACCCGTCGGGGAGTTCCGGTTCCACCAGGGCGACTTTATCCCTGACATCGGCCGCGGCGACATCCAGGTCCTTATCGAGATCAAATTCAAGTGAGATCAGGGAGATCCCTTCCTGGGAGATTGATTTGACGTGCTTCAGCCCGTCCACCGTGCTCAGTTCTTCCTCCAGGGGCTTGCTGACCAGGGTCTCGATCTCCCGCGGCCCTGCTCCCAGGTAGGTAGTGATGACCGTAACATAGGGGATCTCAACCTTGGGGAAGAGATCGACCGGGAGTTGAAGATAGGCGATGCCCCCCAGGAGCAGCATGATCAGAATGATCACGGTCATCAAGACGTGGCGTTTAATTGCGAGATCGGAGAGGAACATGGTATTGGTGTATTATCTATATTCTATAAATTTTTTATTTGTGGAAGAAGCTAATAATAAGGTAGTAATCAGTAATCGGTGATCGGTAATCAGTAAGCTTTGGCCCGCTGAGGCGACTGAACACAGATTACCGATCACCGATTACCTTTATCTTGCTTCCGTCCTCCAACCGGTTCTGTCCTGAAACAACTACCCGGCAGTCCCGATCAAGTTCGGATAGGATCTCGACCAGTCCGAGTTTTCGGATGCCGGGTGTGACCGGTGTGAACGTAACGGTATTAGTGTCACAGACAAGAAAGACACCCGGCTCGCCCCGGGCGTCTTTCACGATCGCTTCCTGGGGGAGGACCAGGACGTTATGATGGTTCTCCTTGATGATCTCAACCCGGGCGTACATCCCGGGGCGGAGGAGCAATCCTGGGTTCGCGACGATGATCTTGATGGTAAAGAGTCGGCTGATCTCCCGGGCGGTCGGGTTTATGGTAGAGATGCTCTCCTCCCAGACCCGGTCGGGGTAGGCGTCAAGGGTTATCCGGACCGGCTGGCCTATATGGATATCCTTGATTAGGGTCTCGGATATCTGGCAGTGAACCTCCACATTCCCGATATCGACGATCTCTAAGATGGCTTTCCCTTTGTCCGATAGTTCGCCCGGTTCCTTGTATCGCCGGGAGACCAGTCCGGTCAGAGGAGAGGTTATACTGGTGTCGCGGACTCTCTCCCGGCTGAGTTCATTCAGAGCGGTTGTCCGGAGAAGTGCCACCCGGGCCTGGTCTAGGTCCTGCCTGGCAATTGCCCCTGATTCAAAGAGTGCTTGCGCCCGCGCAAAATCACGCTCATCCTCCTCAAGTGCCGTCTGGGTGGCCCGGAGATTACTCTCAATCGATTCCTTCTCCAGAAATATGACGACGTCATCTTTTATAACCGGATCGCCTTCATCAACGGTGATCTTCTTGATGATCCGGTCGATTCGGGAAGTTATGATTGCTTTCTTCTCCGATCTGACGCTTCCATCCACCAGGATTATATCTTCCATATCCTGGATCATCGGCGCGATGGTATGGACCGGGATTCCTTCTTCCTTCTGGATCTTCTCAATTGACGGCGGCGGTTGGTAGTCTTTTCTCGCTCGATAGGCACGGATAAAGAGGATGGCAACCACCCCGATACAGACGATCAGAACTACAAGAAAGATCAGTTTCTTTTTTTTCACTGCTAAATATCCTGTTATTTCACCACGAAGGACACGAAGTTCACGAAGGAGGAAAAGAAAAATATAGTTCCATCTTTATATTTTTCTTCGTGTTCTTCGTGATCTTCGTGGTTATATGTTTAACTGTTTTTTGCCGGATTAATGCGATAAAACATTCTCAATTTGGTCGAGTGACAGTCCGATTGCCCGCTCGAGTTTGGCCAGGGCGATCCGGTAGTAGGCGAGCGCTTCCTGAAGCATGATGCTGGATTCCGAGAGGTTTAACTCGGATTCGGTCAGCTCTAGGGAAGTGCTGACCCCGTTCTCCCAGCGGATCCGGGCGATCTGGTAGGCCTTATCCGCCTGTCCGACCGTCTCCCGGTGGGAGTCGATCGCTTTCTCGGCGGCCTTGAGATCGAGATAGGCCTGTTTAATGCTCAAGAGGACCGTGCGGCGGGTATCCCTGGTCTCGATCCGGGCTTGCTCATACTGTCCCCGCGCTTCTTTGACACGTCCGGGTGTCATCAAGCCGTCGAAGATATTCCACTTCAGTGCCGCCCCGGCAGTCCATTCAAATTCGAACCGGTTCTCGGGTGGGACACCATACTGCGGCTGCTCGCCTTCATAGGTGGCAAAGAGGGAGAGGGAGGGCTGATAACCGGACGAGGAGGCATTCAGGTTCTGCTCCATAATCTCTTCCTGAAGAGTTATCTGTTCGATAAGGGGACGGTACTCCAATCCCAGCCGGTTGAGATCGTCCAGTTCCCCGTTGAAAGGGGTAAAGTCGAGGCTTCCCTCGATCTCATAGTCCTGGTCTTCCCGGCCCATCTCTTTCGCCAGGATCGTCTTGAGAATATCCACTCTGTTGGCCGCCTTGATCAGGGGAGGACGGGAGTTGGCCAGCCGGACCCGGGCCGTGATCAGATCGAATTCAGAGGCCGACCCCTGCTGATATTTTCTATCGGTGGTCTGGAGGGTATTGTCCATATGTTTGACGGTGGCCTGTCTGACATCCACAATCTTCGAGGCTAAAAGGAGTTGGTTGAAGATGTCCTTAACCCGAAAGGTAACCGTGCCCTCCGCCTCCCGGAGGAAGACCTCCGAGTACCGGTCATAGAGTTGAGCCGCCTTGATTCCGGCCAGGACCTTGCCGCCTTTATAGAGGTTTTGCTCCAGGGTCAGCCCGGCCCGGTAGTTATCATGAAGGTTGAGCGGGAGTTCTCCTTCTTCCGTCTCATAGCTATTGATGGTATTGAGATAGGTATATCCGGCTTCTCCCGTCAGGTGCGGGATGGCTTCCGAGAGTGCCTGGAGTTTTTTCCCGGAAGCGACTTCTATCTCCTGCCGGGCCTTCAGGATGACCGCGTTGTTCTTATAGGCCATCCGGAGACAGTCATCCAGTAAGTAGACCGGTGTCGATCCCAGTTCCTCCCCTGAAGATAATCCCATCCTGGCGAGGACAGAGAAGAGGATGATGGATGCTGTCAGCCGGGTTATCTTCATCGCTTTTCGATCCCCTCCAGAAAGGTAGATAAAATCTCCTCCGGCTTGCTCAGGGGGAGTTTGTCTTCATTATTGAGAATCAAGAGAATCTGGATATGAATCATTCCGAGCAATTGCAGGCTTAATTGGAGTGGATTGCCTTCTTTTAATAACCCGGCTTCTTCTCCCTCCCGGATAATTTCAGCGATCGATTCAACCATCGGCCGCCCGATGGTTCCTATATCAACATCGGGCAGGGAGGGATCACTTCGGTATATGGCCATCAGGATAAGTTTTACTTTCCGGGGTGATTCATGGCAGTGATTGAGATAGAACCGAACAACCTTCAGCAGCTTGTCCAGTGGAGGAAGTTTGGCGGATACAAGCAGGGCGATCTCACGGTTGAATCGATTGAGGATATCTTCCAGGATCGATCGATAAAGGTTGTCTTTACTCCCGAAGTGGTAGTAGAGAGTTGGTTTGGTTACCCCGCAAATCTCGACAATCTCTCGGGTGGAGGCACCGGCAAAACCCTTATCGGTGAAGAGTCGCAGAGCTGCCTCCATCAGCAAAATATTTGTATTGTCGGAAATTTCTTTCATTAGTATACCTACCGGTAGGTATATAATGAATTAACGTATAATTGTCAATAAAGAATGCACGAACTGTTGAAACAGTTATCCCGGAGTATTACTCTTTATGAAGCTCTTTTTCTATCGTCTGAAATTCTTCTCGGGTTTCAGCCGAAGCCTTCTCTATCTCTCGGAGAGCGGAATTGAAATTCTCTCTGGAGGCCTGAGCGGTGTAGAGTCCGACCAGGCGGGCGACCAGGATGGCCAGGTATAAAGCTCCGACGATGGCTTCCAGGTTGCTGAGTACCATGGTCAGTTCGTTATTGGGGATAATATCGCCGTATCCGAGAGTGCAGAGGGTAGTGAAGCTGAAATATTGCGCTTCTGAAAAGGAGATCAGTTCTATGCCGGTTGCTTTGATGATGGATTCGGGATTCATAGTACTCACCGCCGCATAGAGGCAACCCCACATCACTCCCATGAGGAGGTAAGAGACTACGGCACCGTAGATCTTATCCGCGGTGACTTTCTGTCCGGAGAAGAGGTCTTTGATGATAAAGATAATTAGAAAGAGGATCAGAAGACTATAACTGAATAAAGAGATGACATTGGTTACATCAGATAATTGGTCCGTCAATTCGGGAATCTTACCTCTCTGGATTAAAATATCCAGAATGATCCCAGTTATATCCGAGAGAAAAGCCACCAGGGCAACTATCCGGGGCAGCCACTTGATATACTTTCTTTTGGGTGTAATTCCTCGGGTAGAGATTGCCTTGAGAGAAGAGAGCAGAAAAAGGAGGAAAAAAATTGAGACGATAGAGCGGTCCATTAGACTCTGGCCGATCTCTATGAAAGGCATTACCACCATCAGGCCTAACAGTGTGAAAAGAAGACCGAGATAGGATTTAGACTTGAGTGATATCTTTATCATTGTAATCTGCTTGTTTTATTATTTATAGTATGCCAGATTAAGTCGTTGGTAAAAACATAAAAGTTGCCCGAGCTAAGTGAGGGCTAAGTTCCGGGTTTGGAATTTCTATAATATTGCTAAGATGGACAATATGCTGCCGGCATAGCTAGCTATTCCCTATTCTTTAATCCCCATTCCCTAAATTCTATGAAAAGAACCAAGATAGTCTGCACGATCGGTCCGGCCTCGGATTCGCCGGAGATGATCGAAAAATTGATAAAGGCGGGGATGGATGTGGCGCGCCTGAATTTTTCCCACGGGACCCATCAGGGGCACGCGGAGAAGATTCGGATTATCCGCGAGACCGCCGATCAGTTGGGACGGACGGTGGCTATCCTGACCGATATCGCCGGACCGAAGATCCGGGTCGGCGAGATCTCCCGCGGTTCGGTGGAACTGAAGAAAGGAAGGAACTTTATCCTTACCGATCTGCCGGTTCCCGGGGATGAGAAAGAGGTGTCGGTGACCTATCAGGATCTCCCCGGATTGGTCAGGAAAGGTGACACGATCCTCCTCAATGACGGAGCTATGGAGCTGAAGGTGACCGGGCGTTCAAAGAACCGGATCAACTGCCGGATAATTGTTGGAGGGATACTCAGTTCCCATAAAGGGGTTAATCTCCCCACCCGTTCCGCCGGGATCCCGATCTTAACAGAGAAGGATCACAAGGATCTTAGATTTATCGTCAAGCAGGATGTGGATTACATCGGCCTCTCGTTTGTCCGGACCGCCGAAGAGATCGAGGAAGTTCGGGCAATCCTGAAGAAGAGAAGGAGTAGAATCGCGCTGATCGCCAAGATCGAGAAGCCCGCAGCGGTGGAGAATATCGATAAGATCATTGAAGCAGCGGATGGAATTATGGTGGCCCGGGGAGATCTGGGAGTAGAACTACCCTTTGAGCAGGTGCCGGTTCTCCAGAAGATGATTATCAGAAAAGCCAACCTGGCCGGGAAGCCAGTTATCACCGCCACCCAGATGATGGAGTCGATGGTGGAGGCGTCCCGTCCGACCCGGGCCGAGGTCTCCGATGTTGCTACCGCCATCTTTGACGGGACCGACGCGGTCATGCTCTCCGAGGAGACGGCGGCCGGGGCCAATCCGGTTCAGGCGGTCCGGGCGATGGTCCGGGTTGCCCGGGAGGTGGAGTCCGGGGCGTTCTATCTGGACGCGAACCGGGAGTGGCTTTTCAGTCTGTATCGGGAGCAGGGGGAGCTGCCGGTGGAAGAGTCGGTCGCCCGGTCTGCCTGTTTCCTGGCCGACGGCATCCGGGCTAAATCAATCATGGCTCATACTGCCTCGGGGAGTGCCGCCCGCCGGGTGGCGAAATACCGGCCCGACCGGGTGATTATTGCTCCTACTTTCAGCCGGCGTGTTGCCCGTCTCTTGATTCTGGTCCGGGGGGTTATGCCGCTGATAATCCCGGAGACCGAGGATTTTTATGAGATGATAAGGGCCGCGGCGGAGTTATCTATAAAAGAGAAATTTCTCAAGAAAGGAGACCTGGTGGTGGTAACCGCCGGAGTTCCCCTGAATCATCCCGGGCATACTAATGTGATCGGGGTAGTTACGGCGGGGGAGGGCGGAAAAACTTTTTAAAAGCTGAACTTCGAACGTCGAACTTCCAACTTCGAACTTCGAACGACACAGGGGCCTGGCAACCAGCAACCGTCAACTGCTCAACGGAAGAATCAATTACATTGACCCATACCGATCGGAAGTACCGGGATATCAGTGCACCAAAATCACTCAGTCAGGGATTTTAACCAGGATTATAAACCATGGATTTTTCTCAGATAATTATATTTCTCCCGATTTTGCTCTTCTCGGTGATTGTTCATGAAGTTGCTCACGGTTGGGTGGCATTGAAATGCGGGGACCCTACCGCCCGGGATGCCGGCCGGCTGACCTTCAACCCTATTCCTCACATCGATCCGTTCATGACTATCCTTCTGCCTGCCATGTTAATCTTCTCCGGTTCCGGCTTTATCATCGGCGGCGCCAAACCGGTTCCGGTTAATCCCTATAACTTTAAAAGAGGGGAGAAGGATAATATGCTGGTCGCTTTTGCCGGACCGGCTTCAAATATTCTCCTGGCCCTGGTCGCGTTCATTCTCTCGATAGTTGTTGTTTATACCTGGCGTGTAACCGAATCGCCGGTCTTCCTCACCGCGCTGAAGTTTTTAAACATTATTATCTTCCTCAATCTGATTCTGGCCAACTTCAACCTCCTCCCCATCCCGCCACTGGACGGATCTCATATCCTGGCCTATTTTCTGAAGGGAGAAGCAAAGATTGCCTATCTGAAATTAAGGCGGTTCGGGTTTATGATCCTGGTCGGGATTATTATGCTGGGGGGTTTGCTGCCGATCCGGGGGGGACTCTTTCATCTCCTTCTGACCCCGAGCTTCAAGCTGATCGGGCTATTCAATAATTTTCTCTTCAACCTGTAAGATTTCTTCCACGATCCGGCGGACAATCAAGCTCGGATCATTGATGCTTAGCGGCTGAGGGATTTATCATTGTACTCCGTCTGCTAATCTTCTCAATTCCATTATTTATCCAAGAATTCAGGAGTAACAATCAAATAGTTTTTACGAAGGAAAAATTATTATGGCGATCTGGAGAGAAGAATCCATTGATGAGATAACGGCCCGGAGATTGTCCGGGGAAGTCGGGGTATTATTGCCGGTTGCCCGGCTCCTCTTGAAGAGAGGATACGGAGAATCGGAGGCGGCCCGTCGGTTTTTGAACCCCCAGCCGGTTCATCTCCTTGATCCTTTTTTGATGCTTGATATGGAGAAAGCGGTGGAACGGATGGGGAGGGCGATCTCAGGAAAAGAGAAGATCTTTGTCTTCGGGGATTATGATGTGGACGGGGTTACATCGATCACACTCCTCTGCGCGCTCCTCGATTGTGTGGGAGCTGACTACCGGCTCCATCAGCCGAACCGGCTCAAGGAGGGATACGGCTTGAGCCGGGAGGGGGTGGAGATGGCGCTGGATTTCGGCGCTGATCTCCTCTTCTCCCTTGATTGCGGGACGGAAGCCGGAGCAGCGATTGAGTATGCGAAAAGCCGGGGGCTGGATGTAATTGTTATCGATCATCATAAGCAGAAGGATGAACTCCCTCCAGCCTACGCTGTACTTAACCCGAACCGGAATGATTGTCCCTATCCATTTAAAGGCTTGGCCGCCGCCGGGGTGGTCTTCAAATTCCTCCATGCCGGTTTTTCAAGATGGAAGGTTCGTCTGGACTGGGAGCGTCTCTATCAGATAGCGGCACTGGGGACGGTGGCGGATGTAGCGCCTCTGGTGGATGAGAACCGGGTTATAACCAAAGTCGGACTCTATTTTCTGGGACGAAATCCGGATCCGTCGCTGGGCGGCCTGCTCCGTGTGGCCGGGATTGAACCCGGTAATCTGAACGCGGGCCACCTCTCTTTCCAGCTTGCTCCCAGGCTGAATGCCGCCGGCCGGATGGGGAGTCCGGAGATCGGTAGGGGGCTTTTATTGAGCAAAGATCCGGTCGAGATTCGGGAATTGGCCGAGAAGCTTGATCGAATGAACTATCAGCGCCGCTCTATTCAGGCGGAGATCTATGATCAGTCCATGGCGATGATTGACTCCGACCGAGCTAAATATCTGCGCAATGTGATTGTGGTCGCGGGAGAGGGATGGAATAAGGGGATTGTCGGGATCGTGGCCGCCAAGATTCAGGAGAGGTACTACCGGCCGACTGTGGTTATCGCTCTGGATGGGGATGATGGTTCAGGTTCCGCCAGATCAATTCCGGGTTTTGACCTTTTCTCCGCGATCAGCCGATCTTCATCGCTTCTCTCCAGGTTCGGTGGGCACAGGGCGGCTGCGGGTTTGAGCATAGATCGCGGGCGGATAGATGATTTTCGTGACGAGTTCGATCGGGTAGCGGGGGAGATGCTGGGAGGGGATGATTTGGTCCCGAAGCTGAAGATTGATGCCGAACTGAGTATATCCGAGGTCGGATTGAGTCTGATTGATGAACTGGAGAGCCTGGAACCCTTCGGGATGGGAAACCGGCGCCCGATATTTTCCAGTTCGGAGATCTCTATCTCCGGGGCTCCGGTTGTAATGGGGAAGAAGAAGGACCATCTTAAGATTCGGGTGGGGAGAGACGGCGATACCCGGGAATGCGTGGGATGGGGTATGGCCCACCGGATTGAGGAGCTTTCGGCGGAGATGATAGATGTTGTCTATCAGCTCAAGGCCGATGAGTGGAGGGATCGGCGGCGGGTCCAGATGGTGTTGAAGGATTTTCGGAAGTCGAATTTTGACAGGACGATTTAGGGACAGGACGATTAAAGACAAAAAGGAATTTAGGCAGGACGATTACAGGCAGGACGATTAAAGACAAAAAGGAATTTAGGCAGGACGATTACAGGCAGGACGATTAAAGACAAAAAGGAATTTAGGCAGGACGATTACAGGCAGGACGATTAAAGACAAAAAGGAATT
>Ga0307929_1000819_pt1 | contig 27622 bp, 20 predicted proteins | sample AceLakmetage1330_FD_203160 | JGI IMG/M metagenome (GOLD analysis project Ga0307929, IMG submission 203160) | Saline water microbial communities from Ace Lake, Antarctica - #1330 | ecosystem: Environmental > Aquatic > Non-marine Saline and Alkaline > Saline | place: Antarctica: Ace Lake...
TCCTCTGAAAAAGATATTTCCTTCTTATCATCCCGGGCTTGTTCAACCATGGATAAGATTGTGGATCGCTGTGCTCTCACAATCTATCCTTATTCGTTAAGCAACTTGCCAAAGATCTTAAGTTGCCTGGGTTATGGCAATATGAAGTGGCTGCTCTGATGTCGCAAATCGGGTGTATTACCCTGCCGGGCGATGTCCTACATAAACTGCATGCGGGCATCAGTCTTACAGCAGAAGAACTTACGATGTATGAAAATCATCCAAGAGTTGGCAGTAAGCTTATCCGCAAGATTCCCCGGCTTGAAAAAGTGGCAGCCATGATTGAGAACCAACTCCGTTCTGCTGATTCCTGTGAGGAAATTGACTCCCTTGATGAAGATGTCTGTCTTGGTGCTGAGATTCTCAAAGCGTCCATAGAGTATGATCTTTTGCGACAGCAGGATATTAGTCACTCGCAGGCAATACATGACATGCGGAAAAAGTCAGGAAAATATAATACAACAATTCTTGCTCTAATAGAAAAATATAAACCGAAGAATATGCATGCAACTGTGCGAAATATCAGCTTCAAAGAAGTCGTCCCTGGTATGGTCGCCGTGGAAGATGTATTTGCCAAAAATGGTGCCATGCTGATTCCTAAAGGACAGGAAATAACCTGGCCGGTTATTCAAAGTTTAATGAATTTTGAGAAACAGATTGGAATAGTTGAACCGATCCGGGTGCAACTGAATGAAGATGAAGATGAAAATAAGGAATAAAACAAACTAAAGATTAGCCTATGAATATAAAACGATATTTCATCATTTCTGCATTCTGCTGGTCGCTGCTTATGCTGCTTGCCATGGGCTATGAAATGCGACAAACCATAAAGGACAGTGGAAAACTTTCCTTCATTGAGGCACGAACTGCTCTTGCCAAGGATCTTATCTATCGAAAATGGGTGGTCTCCAAAGGCGGAGTGTACGCTCCAATATCTAAAAATACACCGCCCAATCCACACCTGCGTGTTCCTGAACAAAATATAACAACGCCTTCTGGAAAAGAACTGACCCTGGTCAATCCAGCCTATATGATCCGTCAGGTCTATGAACTGGAACGGGAGGCCAAAGGGATACTCAGCCATATCACCAGCCTCAAACCCATTCGTCCCCAGAACGTAGCTGATGCCTGGGAGATGAGGGTTCTGCGTGAATTTGAGCAGGGAATCACGGAGTATTCAGAACAGGTCGAAATTGAAGGACAGCCCTATTTTCGTTATATGAAGGCATTGACAGTACAGCAGGGCTGCCTTAAGTGCCATGCCGTGCAGGGCTATAAGGAAGGTGAGGTTCGCGGTGGCATCAGTATTGCCACACCCATGAGTGCCATTAATGATATTGAAAAAGCCAGCCTTGTCCGCAGTTATTTTGTCTATCTGTTCCTCTGGCTGGTCGGTATTGGCGGACTCTCCTACGGGGGCTATCATTTACAGCAACAACTCAATAAACGAAAAAAAACAGAGGTGGAACTCCAGAAATTTAAACAGACTCTGGACCAGACCCTTGATTGCGTTTTTATGTTTGATCCTGATACACTCCAATATATTTATGCAAATCATGGGGCCGTGGAGCAGGTCGGCTACAGCCTGGACGAACTGCTGGGTATGACAGCTCTTGATCTCAAACCAAATTACAGTGAAGAGAAGTATCGATCTCTTCTTGCCCCGGTGCAACAGGGTGAAAAACAGTCACTCACGTTTATTACCACCCATCGCACCAAGGATGGTGATGATCTGCAGGTGGAAATTGTCCAGCAATATGTTGAATTAAGTGATGGGCAAAATCGTTTTGTATCCATTGTTCGCGATATCTCAAAGCGGCTGCAGGCAGAAGCGGAAAAAGAGATGCTTCAGTCTCAGATGCTCCACTCCCAGAAACTGGAATCCGTGGGACAGCTCGCTGCAGGTATTGCCCATGAGATCAACACCCCGGCACAGTTTCTCGGCACCAATATGGAATTCTTAGAGGAGTCCTTTCAGGATGTGGAGAGTCTGATAAAGGAATACCAGAAGCTTGTTCAGACGGCCCAGAAAGGGACAGTAAATCCTGAGGTATTCAGTAGCCTAGAAGAAAGCGTCGAAGACCTCGACTGGGACTATCTGGCCGAGGAGATTCCACTTACTGTCAAACAGTCCCGGGAGGGGGTTGAGCGTATTTCAAAAATTGTCAGGGCCATGAAGGAATTCTCGCATCCGGGCAGCAAGGATAAGGCCCCGGTCAGCATCAATGATATCATCAATACTACCATGATTGTGGCCTCCAATGAGTGGAAGTATGTGGCAGAGATTAAGACAGATCTTGCCCCGGATCTCCCCTCTGTTACTTGTCTGGCTGATGAAATGGGCCAGGTCTTTCTGAATATTCTGGTTAATGCGGCCCATGCCATTGCTGACACACTGGGTGATACGCCAGAGGGAAAAAAGGGACTGATCACTATCAGCAGTCGTCAGGATGCGGAGTGGATTGAGATATGCATTAAAGATAATGGCAAGGGGATGACTGATTCCGTGAGGGAGCATGTCTTTAATCCCTTCTTCACCACCAAGGAGGTGGGAAAAGGTACGGGGCAGGGCCTGTCCATTGCCCATAATGTGGTCACAGACAAACACCAGGGCAGTTTGCAATGTGAAAGTGAAGAAGGTGTGGGCACAAGATTTATTATCCGGCTGCCAATGAACAGCTGATTCTCTCCAGGCCCATAGAAATAAACTGCAAAAAGGTGTGGTTCATGAAAAGACAAACAAAGATATTTCTTGTTCTCAGCGTTATTCTTGCCGGTTCAAACTGTCTCTTTGTCTGGATCAATTACAGCTCATCTAAAGAGGCCTTACAGCAAAGATTTGAACAAATAGGATCACAACTAAGGGCTGCCTTTCATACAACCCTCAGTGCCACAGAGACCCGTATGCTGCAAATTTCCACATTTATAAGTTATGACAAGCGGGTACAACAGCTTTTTCTTGAAGGAAAGCGAGCTGTTGAAGAAGAAGGAGGAGGGCCTGGTGGTGAGAAGGCTGCTGAAGTGCGTAAGGAGCTCCATACACTTATTGGTCCGAGCAGGGATAAACTCGCTGAGCAGTTTCAGTTCCGCCAGCTTCATTTTCACCTGGGGCCAGGATCCCTTTCTTTTCTTCGTGCCCATAAGGTGAGCAAGTTTGGTGACCGGATGGACGATGTCAGGTATACCATTGTGGTTGCAAATGAAGAACAGATACCAACCACTGGTTTTGAAACAGGCCGTGTCGTATCTGGAATCCGAGGTGTCAGTCCAGTCACTGCCACAGATCCTGACACCGGAGAAGACATCCACATAGGGGCTCTGGAGGCGGGTACTTCCTTTCAAACCATGCTTTCCTTTCTTAAGGAAAACGAAGATGCCCATTTTGCCGTACTTCTTACCCGGCAGCATCTTGAGGAAAATATCTGGCCGGATTTTTTAGCAAATATCCTGAACAAGAATCCTCTGCTTAACGGCTATATGGTTGAAGCAACAACATCTCCTGCAATTACCGAAATAATGAAACAGGGGCTGTTCCCCCAGTTGAAAGATAATTTCGGTACTGTGTTAACACAGTGTGGTGACACCCCCTGTGCTATTACCAGTTTTCCTCTCAGAGATTTTCTTGGAAAAAGAGATCCCGACCGTGCTGATGTGGGGATGGTTCTCGCCTGGCAGGATATAAGCAGCGAGCAGGCAGCGTTTAGGAAGAACTTTTCTACAAACATCCTTATTGCTTTGATCGGATTTGTGCTGATTGAGGTCCTCCTCTTTTTCGCTATCAGGGCCAGCTCCAAAAAACTGGAAGAGGTAATTGAGGAAGGCAAGGCTGAACTCAAAGAAACAAACAGCAACCTGGAAGAACAAATTCTTCAAAGAGTTGCCATGGAAAAAGAAAAAGAGAAGATGCAGGCACAGATGCTTCATACCCAGAAGCTAGAGTCCGTAGGGCAACTTGCTGCCGGCATTGCCCATGAGATCAATACCCCGGCTCAGTTTCTCGGCACCAATATGGAATTCCTGGACGATTCATTCCAGGATGTGGTGAGCCTAATACATGAATACCAGACCCTTATTAAGGCAGTGAAAAACGGTCAGGTACGCCCTGAACTTCTAAAAAAGATGGAACAAAGCGTGGAGGAACTTGACTGGGAATACCTTGCAGAAGAATTTCCTCTCACAATTAAGCAGTCCCGGGACGGGGTCCAGCGTATCTCAAAAATTGTCAAGGCTATGAAGGAATTCTCTCATCCGGGCAGTAAGGAAAAAACTCCGGTGAACATTAATGATATTTTGAATACCACTCTTATTGTGGCCTCCAATGAGTGGAAGTATGTTGCTGAGATTGAGCGTGACCTTGCCCCGGATCTCCCTTCAGTCACCTGCCTGGCAGACGAAATGGGCCAGGTCTTCCTGAATATCCTGGTCAATGCTGCGCATGCCATTGCAGATTCGCTGGGAGAAAATCCTGACGGCACAAAAGGAGTAATCAGTATCAGCAGTATGCGAGATGAAGAATGGATTGAGGTGTGCATTAAGGATAATGGTAGAGGGATGGCCGCAACTGTCCAGGAACATATTTTTGATCCCTTTTTCACAACCAAGGAGGTAGGAAAGGGGACAGGGCAGGGGCTGGCTATTGCGTATAGCGTTGTTACCGACAAACATCAGGGAACACTTAGCTGTGAAAGTGAAGAAGGCATGGGCACAAGTTTTAGTATAAGGCTGCCCTTGGTCTAGTGAAGGGATTTATTTGATATCTTTATAGAATTGGGGAGTTCATGGCTCGATTACAACACCTATCATTTACGCTAAAACGCAATGGGCTTATCATTGGAGCAGCATGGACTCTTGTTATCCTGCTTGGCTTAGGCTGGAATATTTTTGAACGTTACCGGAACGCCACAGCATCGGCTCATATTCAGGCCCTATTTACCTTTGAAAAAGACCTAGTCTACCGTCGCTGGAGTGCCAGTCATGGTGGCGTCTATGTACCTATAACAGAGAAGACACCAGCTAATCCTTATTTGTCACATATCGTCACCCGTGATGTGACAACAACAGCCGGCCAGCACCTTACCTTAGTGAATCCCGCTATATGACACGTCAGGTACACGAATTGGGACGAGAGCAATATGGTCATCTCGGTCATATTACCAGCCTCAATCCTATTCGACCTGAAAATGTCGCGGATACATGGGAAACAAAAGCACTTCAGGCCTTCAAGAGTGGCGTAAAAGAAGTTAGTGAAACCAGTAAAATTAATGGTAGTGAATATTTACGTTTTATGCGCCCCATGTTTGTTGAGGATAGTTGTCTGAAGTGTCATGGTCATCAAGGCTATAAAGAAGGTGATTTGCGTGGTGGTATCAGTATCTCGATTCCTATGGAGCCACTGAAAACATTGATGTACAGAAATATAATCTGGGTGATAGCCGGCTATTGTTTCGTCTGGTTAATAGGGCTTGGCGGCATTGAGCTTGGAGTTTTACGCACTGGGCAGCATCGGCAGCAGCAAGCCAAAACCCAAAAAGGACTGGAGGAGAGCGTAAGGCAATATAAAGCGTTGGCCAGGAATATGAGTGACGGAATGGCACTCTATTCAGCTGTTGATAATGGAATGGATTTTGTCTTCCGTGATCATAATCTGGCAGGAGAACGGATTTCCGGACTTACATATGATCAGGTGATTGGTTCTCGGGTAACTGAAGTCTTTCCAGGGGTCGAAGAGATGGGGCTACTGGAGGTATTGCAGCGAGTCTGGAAAAGCGGCAAGCCCGAGCATCATCCCACCTGTGAGTACAAGGATAAACAGCTTGTCTTATGGGTGGAAAACTCCATATTTAAGCTTCCCAGTGGAGAGGTCGTTGCTGTTTATCGTGATTTGACTGAAAATAAACAGGCAGAGGAGTCGTTGAGGCAGGCCAATACTATTATCAATCAAAGTCCGGTGGTGGCTTTTTTGTGGGAGAACACGGAAAACTGGCCGGTACGATTTGTCTCGGAGAACATTAAAGGTCTGTGCGGTTATTCTGCCCGGGAGTTTATGTCGGGGGAAGTTTTCTACAACGAAATTATTCACAGTGATGACCTGGAGCGAGTCGTCGAAGAAGTGACTAAGAATAGTTTGACTAAGAATAATTCTTTTGTCCATAGTCCTTACCGGATTATTACCAGGAATAACGGTATTAGATGGATACAGGATACCACCTATATCGGAAAAAACAGTCGGGGCGAAATCACACATTTTGAGGGAATAGTATTTGATATTACCGAGCGCAGGAAGATGGAAGATCAGCTTCTTATTTCAGAAAAGATGACCACTATTGCAGGACTAGCCGCTGGGGTTGCTCACGAAATTAACACGCCGCTCTCAGGTATCCTTCAAGCTGCTCAGCTTATTGAGATGGGTCTGGATCCGGGGGAAGAACAGAATCGTGTACTTGCCGCAGACTGCGGAGTTGACCTGGCCAAGATGCAGGATTATTTGGAAAAAAAAGAACTTGGTTTTTTTCTGACGGGTATCAGGGAATCTGCCGTCACTGCCGCTCATATTGTGGCAGACTTGCTCCAGTTCAGTCGTCCGCAGGAAAGAGTGGCAAGCGTGGTAAACCTTGCGCAACTGATAGATCGCTCCATAGAACTTGCCAAAACGGATTACAGCCTGAAAAAGGATTATAATATTCAAAATGTCACTTTTGTCAGACACTATAGTTCCGAACCACTGCAGGTAAACTGTCTGGACATAGAAATAGAACAGGTACTTATCAATCTCATTCAAAATGCATGTCAGGCCATGACAGGAACGCCCGACCTTACAGATCCGCAGATCATTCTGTGTACAAAGCAGAACCATGATATGGCAGTGATTGAGGTGGAGGACAATGGGCCTGGAATAGCTGAAGAAATCCGAATCCAGATTTTTGATCCTTTTTTTACCACCAAAGATGTGGGCCAAGGGACTGGTCTTGGGCTCTCTGTTTCCTATTCTATTATCTGTGATAAGCATGGTGGCACCATCCGTGTCGAATCAACTCCTGGCAAAGGAACACGATTTATTATTGAACTACCTATGGAAAAAAGAGGATGTTTGAGGTGAAAAATATGGATAAAGACAACAAGCTGCATCTTGGAAATATTCTGGTTGTCGATGACGAGAGTATTAACCGGTTAGCTCTTGTGGCCTATTTGTCTGAATCCGGTTACCAGGCCCAGTCTGTTGAAAGTGGTGAGGGTGCTTTGAATATTCTCCAGCATAAACTGCCAGACTTGATTTTGCTGGATTTCAGTATGCCTGGTATGGATGGAATTGAAGTGTGCTGCCGGCTAAAGGATAATCCTGAGACATGTGAAATACCGGTTATATTTCTTAGTGGCTTTGGGGAACTTGACTTGAAGGTACAGGCACTTGAAGCCGGTGCCATGGATTTTATAACAAAACCTATTGATCTTCCAGAGCTTTTGGTCAAAATAAGAAATCATTTACAGTTGTTTCAGCTGAAAAACAGATTAAAGGAAGAAATTGAGGAACGTAAACAAGTTGAGAGAAAACTCCAGGAGAGTAATGAACGATTTAAAGTAGCCTTTGATTTATCCAGTGATTGCATTCTTATTTGGGACGAACAGTATAACTATTTATATGCCAATCAGGCCGCAATTGATCATGTGGGCACAACTGCAGATAAGGTAATTGCAAAAAATATACGGGATGGCCTGGGGCATATCCCGATTTTCATGAAATTATGGATGGACAGGATTGACCGGGGATTTGCCACGAAGAAGGTGTCACATTTTAAAGATAACACCAGGATTAACGGGCAACAGTATCTCACTGAGTCCACAGCATCACCTCTCCCTGATTCGGACGGCAGGATTATGGCTGTCTGTGTTGTTTATCGCGATGTTACCAAACAACGAAAGATGGAAGAGGAACTGTTTTTGAACCAGAAGCTGAAAACCATCGCCGGTCTGGCAGCAGGAGTCGCCCATGAAATAAATACACCCCTTTCAGCAATTCTTCAGGCGCAGCAGCTTGTGGCGATGGGATTGTCTCCACAAGAACCATACAGTAAGGAGAAGGCCGCTGAATATGGCGTTGATCTGGAGGCCGTGCAGAGTTATTTCAAAGAGAAGGAGATGGATTTTTTTATGGACGGTATCCGCGACTCAGCACTGAAAGCCGGGGATATTATCAAAAGGCTTCTTGATTTCAGCCGCCCCCATGAGGGAAGTTTTTCCACGGTCAATCTCAAGGAGATTATGGAGAGCTCTCTGCTCTTGTCCCTGGCTGATTATGGCATGAAAAAGGAGTATGCAATAGCGAATGTACAGATCATCAAAGAGTCTGCCCCTGATCTTCTTCCCCTTGTCTGCGTGCCGGCAGAAATAGAGCAGGTCATTCTCAATCTTATTAAGAACAGTGTCCTCTCCATGGCAGCAGCGGATATGAAAGAAAAACCGTGTGTAACTCTGCGCATATCCACTACTGCTGACAGGGCAGTGATTGAAGTGGAGGATAATGGCCCTGGAATTGCCAAGGATATCCAGAGTAATATCTTTGACCCCTTCTTCACCACCAGGGAAGTTGGGACAGGAACAGGCCTTGGCCTTTCCGTTTCCCATGCAATCGTTGTTGATAAGCATAAGGGTGAAATTTGGGTGGAATCAGAGCCGGGACAGGGAGCAACATTTATTGTTGAGATACCACTGGTTCCCGAAAATATGACCATCAGTAGTACATAAAAAATGAAAAATAATACTGAACAAGCCATACAGATGATACAACTACAGAAATTTCCGCTATACTTTTGTTTTCGTATCGTCATGGCAACCGTAATCTTTGTAACAGCAGTTCTTTTTACTCATGACTCCGTTAGGGCAAAGCAGCTTTCTGTGAAAATAGGCAGCTATGAGAACCATCCAAAGCTATTTGTCGATGAGAACGATAAAGTTTCCGGCTTCTGGCCGGAACTTATCGAGGATATTGCAAAAAAAGAAGATTGGAAAATTGAGTATATTCGAGGCACCTGGAGTGATGGTCTGCGCAGGTTGCTGCAAGGCGAAATAGATATCCTGCCCGATGTAGCATTTACGGAAAAAAGAAACAAACTCTACACTTTTTCTCAGGCACCAGTCCTTATGAGTTGGTCGCGACTGTATGTCCATGCTGATAATACAACGATTCAATCTATCCGTGATCTGAGTAACAAAAGGATTGCTGCCCTGAAGAACAGTGTCAATTTTGAAGGTGAAAATGGGTTAAGGGATATCCTCAACAGATTCAATATTCAGTGTACATTTATTCCATTAGATACATACCAGGAAGTGTTTCAGGCGATAACTGACGGCACGGTAGACGGTGGAATAACTAACAGAAATTTCGGTAATAAACATGCAAAAGAATATGGTCTTAAAAAGACACCCTTTATGTTCCAGCCAATCAATATGCAATTTGCTTTTCCAAGAGAATCTGCCACCACTCCTCTTCTTGCTGAAAAGATAAACGCTCATATGGCTGCACTGATCGCAGATGAAAATTCCTTATACTATGAACTCCTTAAAAAATATTTTGAAGCAGGGATAGCTGAAAAAAAGGTTGAAATCATTCCCGACTGGTTGGCAACGCTCTTACAATTTCTTGCCCTGTTGTTTGTTGTGTTAATCAGTATCATTATGGCAACACGATTCCAGGTACAACGAAAAACCCGTAAAATCCGGGAAATGAACAGGGAGTTGCGTGTCAGTGAAGAAAAATACCGTTCCCTTGTCGATGAGTCGCCTGATCTCCGCTATCGGCTTGATCTTGAAGGAAAGGTTGTTTATGCCTCTCAGTCTATGTACAAATTATTTGGGTATACTGCAGACGAAGCCCTTGGCATGGATGTGACCGATGCCTATGTAAACCCTGAAGACAGAAAGAGGTTTTTGGCTAAACTGGAAAAGTATGGCTATGTGAATAACTTTACGACACAACTTAAACGAAAGGATGGTTCAATCTGGTGGGCAGCATCAAGTGCACAGTTTTACAAGGACCATGACGAAAATATTCTTGGCATAGATGGCGTTACCAGTGATATTACGGAACAAAAAGAGGCTGAAAAAGTCGTTCGCAGAAGTGAGGAACAGTGGCATAGGACCTTTAATTCTTTTCCGGATATCGTCACCCTTCAGGATATTGACCTGCGTATTGTTAAGGCAAATGAAACAGCATGCAGCACCCTTGACCTCCCCATTGATGCCATTATCGGTCACCACTGTTATGAGCTCTTTCATGGATCTGGAGATCCCTGTCAAGATTGCCCGATTCTGGAAACAAAGACAAGTTTTACTCCCTACAGTCGGGAGATAGTTCATGAAAAACTGGATAAAACCTTCTTGGTTTCGGCAGCTCCTGTCATGAATGAAGAAGGGAATCTCGAATATATCGCCCATGTGGCCAAGGATATCACCGAGGTAAAAGCGGCGGAGCAAGACAGGATACGTTTGGCTACTGCAATTGAGCAAGCCTCCGAAACCATTGTAATCACAGATATTGGCGGTCATATACAGTATGTCAACCCTGCTTTTACAAACCTCACAGGTTACAGCGCTGAAGAGGCATTGGGGCAGAATCCCCGTATTGTCCAGAGTGGTGAACATGATCAGGGATTTTATATAGAGATGTGGGCCACCCTACTGAGGGGAGACACATGGTATGGTCACCTAACCAATATGAAAAAAGACGGTAGCTTCTTTGAAGAGGAGGCCACCATTTCTCCGGTAAAAGATACTAAGGGCAGGATCTCTAATTTTGTTGCAGTAAAACGGGATGTGAGCCGGGAAAGATTACTTGAAAACCAGTTACGACAATCCGTAAAAATGGAGGCCGTGGGAACTATGGCCAGTGGTATTGCCCATGATTTTAACAATATCCTTGCTGCAATCCTAGGCTATGCTGAGTTTATCCAGCGTGATGTCAGTAAAGAAAGTCGGGTGGGAAAAAACATTGCAGAGATCCTTACTGCAGGAAAACGGGCTGCGGAACTTGTGAGACAAATTCTGATTTTTAGCCGCCAACAAGCTAGCGATAAACAGGCACTGCTGCCCAATTTAATCGTCAATGAAGCACTAAACATGTTGCGGGCAACTCTGCCTGCAACGGTCACTATAGAGGACGATATTGATCCAGACTGCAGAGCAATTCTTGCAAATCCAACTGCTATTCATCAAATTGTGGTTAATCTCTGTACCAACGGGTTTCAGGCGATGGCTGCCCAGAAAGGAATTCTTCAGGTGTGGCTGAAGCAACAGCAGCTGACTGTTGAAGATATTCCGGCGGGAGAGAAAATTGCTGCTGGTGATTTTGTTGTACTTACGGTAACTGACAGTGGCTGCGGAATGGATCAGGCGACCATGGGGCGAATTTTTGAACCCTACTTCAGTACCAAAGAAGTGGGGAGAGGGACAGGGCTAGGCCTTGCTGTTATCCACGGTCTCACTAAAGATTATGGTGGTTTTGTCCAAGTGAAAAGCAAGGTGAACCAGGGAAGTAGTTTCTCCGTCTACTTCCCGGTAACAGAAGAAGTTGTTATTCGACCTGTCATTAAAAAACTCAAAAAGAACAGCGAAGAAACTATACCCGTTTGCGCAAGAATACTGGTTGTTGACGATGAACTGTTGCTGGTAAAGATAAACGAGAAACGATTGCAAAGCATGGGCTATGATGTCACCTCACACACCGATAGCAAGAAGGCCCTTGAGGCCTTTCAAAACGACCCGGAAGGCTTTGATCTGCTGGTTACCGATCAAACCATGCCTGGACTTACGGGAGCGGAACTGGCCCAGGCCATCCTGAAGCTAAAACCGTCCCTGCCCATTATTATGTGTACCGGACACAGCGATATTGTTTCCGAAGAAAAGGCCATTGCCATGGGCATCAAAAAATATGTTTTTAAACCAGTGCAAGGTGATGATCTTCTTGATGCGGTGCAGGAGGTGCTGGCGGACCAACAGGTGCTGGTATGATAGAAGTTTTAGAACGGAATGTTTTTGATGGATAAGCGGGAATGGTTTCAGATTAGTCTTGAATATTGAAATGTAAAACGGGTTTTGGAGAGCGCTCTCCAAAACCCGTTTTAGTTGTGGAACCAAACAAGGAGTTAGCCGTGAAGCTTTCCAGGATGCATAATGTTTTGTTGCATATGTCGTAGCTCATCAATGCCGGAAACAATGATTTCCGGATCCACTTCCAGATTCTCGGCTGGTAGCTTTCCTTCGTACTCCACACTGGAAAGAAGAAATTTAATGCAGTTAATTCTGGCTTTTTTCTTCACATCGGAACGAATAATGGTCCATGGAGAAATGGTTCTATTGGTTTCAGAAAGCATTTGAAATTTTCGGACTGAATATAAATCCCAATATTTTTGAGCCAGATTGTCGACGGGGGATAACTTAAACTGTTTCAATGGATCAGTTTTTCTAGCATCAAAGCGTTCTTTCTGGACATCTTTAGAAACGGAAAAATAGAATTTAAAGAGTTTAATTCCATCTTTTACCAGCAGTTCCTCAAGCATTGGTGCATCCTTCAGGAATCGTTTGTTTTGCTCATCGGTACAGAACTTCATTACCGGTTCAACCATGGCACGGTTGTACCAGCTTCGATCAAAAAGAACCATTTCTCCTGCTGCAGGAAGATGGGGAGTGTAGCGCTGAAAATACCACTGGGTAATTTCTGTTTCATTTGGCTGGCTTAGCGCTGTAACTCTGGTGCTTCTGGGATTGAGATTAGCGGTGATTCGCTTAATAGTACCACCCTTTCCAGCAGCATCACGACCTTCAAAGATAGCAAGGATACGATCACCACTTGCCTTCATATGCTTCTGGAGTTTCATAAGCTCAATCTGAAGCATTCGAAGTTCTGCTTCATATTCAATATGCCAGTTTTTAACGCAGATTGAAGTTTTCCCTTTACCAGCTTTTCTGTCTTTATTCTTCAAGGCAGTTCCTTCAAGTAATTTGAATTTCTTGCAATCTATCTGCTTTTGTTCATCTTTTTTCTTTTTACTGTCTTTTCCTGACATGAGCGTTCTCCTTAACTTAACGGGTTACCAAATTTCTTCTTTTGTTTTTTCATTATTTTTAATTCGCGGGCTCCGGAAATAACGACATCCTGATCAATACCGAAGTCAAGTGTACGGCTTCGTCCACGGTATTTTACTGCTCCGAGGATTAACTTCATGGTTTCACGACGAGCAAGATGTTTGTCATCGGAGCGGATTATCCACCATTTTGAGAGCTTTGTATCGGTTTTCTGGATTAGGATCTTTTTCTTATCAGTAAATTCATCCCAGAGATCCTGGGCCTGAAGGTCAACTTCACTGAGTTTCCATTGACGTAGTGGATCATTCTTTCTTCTGTCAAAGCGTCGTGCCTGCTCTTCTTTACTGACAGAGAAATAGAGTTTAAGAAGGATAGTTCTTCCAGCATCAAGAATAAAATTTTGTTCGTATGATGTCACTTTTTTGAGAAAACGTCGATACTGTTCCGTGGTGCAGAAACCCATAACCGGTTCAACCATCGCACGATTATACCAACTCCGATCAAACATCACGATTTCACCGGCATGAGGGAATCGTTCGATGTAGCGTTTCATATGAAGTTCAGTCTTCTGGGTGTCGTTTGGTTTGCCGAGAGCTTCTACCCGATAACGCTTTTCGTTCATATAGCGTGCAACTCTTCGAATAGTTCCACCTTTTCCAGAGGCGTCACGACCATCAAAAAGGATAATCATCTTTTTGCCGGTACGTTCAAGGTGGGACTGCATCTTAATGAGTTCTGCCTGATAAGGTTTCAGTTCTTCTGAATTGTAATATTTAAGAAGTGCTGCCTCGACAATTTCTTCTTTACTGCTGTCTTTGAGTACCGAAAGGATTTTTCGGCTCTTTTCACTGGGAGCCTTGGATTTGAATTCCTTGTCGAGTTTACGAACAAGTTTACGGATAGTCGCGGTACTTCCCTGTGGTTCGAAGGTTGTCGATTTGTTCTTTTTAGGTGGGGTCATAATTGTCACTTGGAAATGGATTAGTCTTACCAGGAATGGTATCAGCAACGATAGTTAACATCAACTCTTAATTGAGTTTTCTTCCCAATTTATACATGGTTTGATAAATTTCTGGCAGGTTGTGGGATTTGAGGGCAAGAATGGTCTGTTGTATTGGCCACTGGATTCTAAAAAAATCCACATCAACGGTGTTGTCATCAAGTGTTAGAACAGCACATGATGCTTCAGGGTTTGAGTCAAACATTCTTCCAACACTTCCCGGGTTGATAAAGTGAGTGTTGCCAACTTGCAAATGAAGGGGAGTGTGAGAATGGCCACAGAGAATGATGTCGCATGAGCAGTGGTTGGCAAGTTCTACAAATCGTTCTTTGGGGGTGTCGGGGAAAAGGAATTCATTTGGGTTTTCAGGGCTTCCATGAAAGAGACATACAGACCGGCCTGCAAAGATACATTTTTTGGATTTCTTAAGGGAAAGAAGATGTTGTTTCGAGGATTCATTCAGCTGTTTGGCTGTCCAGTCATACAAAATCCGTTTTTCATGTTTTTTTGGTTTTTTAAATGTCTTCCCTTTCAGTAGTTTTTTTACTTTCAGGTCCGTATTTCCAATGATCGAATGAACCCTGTTTGATTGTAGCCAGAAAAGCGTCTCGTTTGGAAAAGGGGCATAAACAAGAGAATCACCGCAGTTGCATATTTCATCAAAGGGTATCTCTGTAAAGAAATCTGCAACGGCTAGCAGAGCTGGGAAATTACCATGGATATCTGAAAGAAGAAGGATTTTTGTCATATCTGTTACAGGAGTGGGCCTACAATAAGGGATGCGTTTTCAAAGAATGACTGCAGGACAGAACGCTGTTCAAAATCTTCAAGAGTCAGAGTTTTGGATTGTTTTTCATAGCAGGCCTGAACGTCACGCAGTTCTTTGGTGAACATCTGGTTATAGATAAAAAGAGTTGCCTCAAAATTCAGCCAGAAACTTCGCATATCAAGATTGACTGATCCAAACAGTGCAAATTCATCATCAACGGTGATGGTTTTTGAATGGAGCAAACCTCCGCCAAAAAGGAGTATGGTAACCCCATTTTCAATCAAATCTTTATAGCGTGCCCAACTTGCATAGTGAACAAGTTTTGAGTCATTTTTTTCAGGAACAATAATACGTACATCAACGCCACGTTGGGCTGCTGATTGTAGGGCGGTGAGAATTGACTCATCGGGTACAAAATATGGGGTGGTCAGTGTGATATTTTTGCGTGAAGCATAGATGGTGGTGAGGAGAAGGCTGTGTATTGCATCCGGAGAAAATCCAGGGCCAGAAGGAACAAGTTGAATCGGGACATCCCCTTTTATTGGCTGGTGAATAACATCTGCAATTTCCCTGACGTGTTTGATGTCCTGGGCAAGAGATCGTGAACGAATATTTTCGTTATCTGTTTCCAGAAACCAGTCACTGATAAACGTTCCTGCAAGAGCTTCCACCACCGGCCCCTGGATCCGAACCATAATATCAACCCATTGTCCAACTCCCGAATTTTGTTTGAAAAAGTGAGGGTCAACCATATTTTGACTACCGGTGTAGGCAACTTTTCCGTCGATAACAACAATTTTTCGGTGATTTCGAATGTCCACCCGGACAAAAAGTGCCTTAATAAAACCCGCCGGGAGTTCTTCCTCTATTTTGACACCGGCAGCTTCGAGTTCCTTGAATTTACGGCTGTTAAAAAAGTCCTTTGAGCCAATGGAGTCGATAAGAATCCTGCAGGTTACGTTACGATTTGCAGCCCTGATAACTGCTGCAACAACCTCATCTGCAGTACCTCCTTCGGACCAGATATAAAATTGAAGGTGGCAGGTTGATTGTGCAGCATCAATATCTTTAATAATGGCGCGCATAATCTGCTCGGGCTCTTCTATTAGCTCAAGATGGTTCCCATCCATTGCTGGAATTCCGATGAGTCTGTCAGCCTGATGGTGGATGGGAATGAGCTCCGGGTTGAGTCGTGACCAGTCTACGGGTGCTATTGTGGGAAGGGATTCCAGCCATTTTCTATAATGATTAAGGGATTCCTTGGCTCGTTTGGCTCGTGTTTCTCCAATTCTGTTTTCGCCAAAAAATAGATAAATGATTGCTCCCATAAACGGCAGGAGCAGAATAACAACCAGCCACGCAAGGGTTACACCGTATTGACGTTTGCGCATAATTACCCTGACTGAAAGGCCTAAACGCAGCAGCAGGTCGGCAAAGGGAATAAGTATGGTGAAAATGTGGAGAGTCCAATGGAGATTGTCTGGTTCCATAATATATAAAGACTGAAAGGAAAATTAATAGATTAAAGGTCTGTTACTCGTCTAATTAATTAAATCTACTCTGCTCCTGTAAAAATGTAAAATGGCTAATTTTTCTCTGGCATTCTCGATAGTGGGAATGGTAATGTATCAACCTCAATCTATTCATATTTACGAGGGCATATAAACAATGAAAATTAAGGGATTCTCAACATCTGCCGTTGCTGCAGGCATTCGCTACAGTGATCGGCTTGATCTGGGTCTTATCTATAGTAGTGTCCCTGCTGTAACTGCTGGAGTGTTCACCAAAAACCAAGTAAAGGCTGCGCCCGTTGTGATCGATAAGGATCGCCTGAAACAAGGACGTGCCCAGGCAATTCTTGTTAACAGTGGCAGTGCCAATGCCTGTACCGGAGCAAAGGGAAAGGACGCAGCTCTGATAACCAGTAAGCTGCTCTCTTCTCGGTTGAAAATTGATGATAACATGGTGCTGCTTTCATCCACTGGTGTGATTGGTGAGCAGCTCAACGTCAATGCCTTTCGTGCATCCATGGACAAGCTGGTTCTTGGTCTCGGAGAGGATAACTTTGATGATGTAGCAAATGCCATTATGACCACTGACACTGTACCAAAAGTTGTTAGCAGGTCCGTCACGATTGGTAAACAGAAAGTGAAGTTTATGGGCATGGCAAAAGGTGCCGGGATGATTATGCCTAATATGGCGACCATGCTCTCTTTTGTTATTACCGATGCTCAAATCAGCTTTCCTGAACTCCACGATTCTCTGACACAGGCAACAAACAGAACATTCAACCGTATTACCGTGGACGGTGATACCAGTACTAATGATATGGTTCTGGTTATGGCAAATGGGACGGCTGCAAATCCTTGGATTGATGAGGATAATCCAATTGACAAACAGGTTTTTCAGGATACCCTGGAAGGCGTTTTAAAAGAACTGGCCCTTATGATTGTCAATGATGGTGAGGGCGCGAGTAAGTGTATTACTATCCGTGTCTGTGGGGCGCGCAGTGAAGCCGATGCAGAACAGATGGCTCGAACCGTTGCTAATTCGCCTTTGGTAAAAACGGCATTTTTTGGTGAAGATGCCAATTGGGGTCGGATTATTGCTGCCATGGGTCGATCCGGAGTTCGCTTTGATCCCGATAAGGTTGATATTGCATTTGGTGATGTTGTACTTGTCCGTGACGGTTTGGCAGTGGGAGGGGATACCGAAAAGAATGCCACAAAACTGCTCAAGGAAAAAAAGATTGCGGTGTGTATTGACTTAAAAGACGGGGTCGGCTGTGAAGAGGTCTACACCTGTGATTTTTCACTTGATTATGTGAAAATCAATGCGGATTACAGATCCTAGGAGGCTGTCATGAATAGTATTGCATTATATTCAAGTAAGGGCGGCGTCGGGAAAACAGCAGCTGCTGTCAATCTGTCGTATGCCTGTTCCCGCAGAGGGAAGAAGACACTGCTTTGTGATATGGATCCACAGGGAGCAGCAAGTTTCTATTACCGAGTGTCTATTAAGGGTAAGTTTAATAAAAAACAATTCCTTAAAGGAAAGCTAAATAATTTTATCTGTAGCACCGAATATCCTGGCCTCGATGTTCTGCCAGCTCACTTTTCTTTTAGAAATCTGGATCTGGCACTTGATACAAATCAAACAGAGCAATTGAAAAATATCTTTGCAACAATTGCCGACCAGTATGATGTGCTGATATTTGACTGTCCACCCAATATGACACTGCTGTCTGAGAATATTATTATGGCTTCAGATCAGGTGGTTATGCCGGTTATTCCGACAACTCTGTCTATCCGGGCACTTGCACAGTTAATGAAATTTTTTGATAAGATGGGTGCTGATAGAAAAAAACTTCGTTCCTTTTTTTCCATGGTGGAACGTCGGAAAAATATGCATGTCGATACGGTGAGAACCTATCGAAGCAAAAAAGTTTTTTTTAGAACACTTGTTCCATATCTGGCTGATGTTGAAAAAATGGGAATTACTCGTGCACCGGTGGCGCTATCAAGGCCAGGATCCCCTGCAGCTATGGCCTATGATCGTTTATGGATGGAAATCTGGAAGCGCAGAGTTCGGAACTGAAGTTTTTTGTGATTCCTGATGAAATCCTCTTCTCTTTCCAGGGCCATGGGCGGGCTTCTCTTTCTTACCGGTCTGTTTTTCCTTAATTTTACTTCAAGAGTTATTTTTTCTCCTCTTTTGCCGCTTATTGAAGGCGAAATGGGACTTGATCATGCTCAATCCGGATCGTTTTTTCTCTTTATTTCTGCCGGTTACTTTTTCTCCATTCTCTCTTCAGGCTTTGTTTCCTCAAAATTAAATCATAAACGAACCATAGTTCTTTCGAGCCTTGCGCTTGGTTGTGCCCTGTTTTTACTTGGTAGATGCTCGACACTACTCAGTCTGCAGGTTGGCTTGTTTGTTTTAGGGCTTGGGGCAGGGTTGTATTTTCCTTCTGGTCTGGCAACTATTGCTTACCTGGTACCTCCTGCATATCTTGCCAGGGGAATGGCAATTCATGAGCTTGCTCCTAACCTTGGCTTTGTTGCTGCTCCGTTACTCAGTGATCTGTTTCTTGATTTTATCCCATGGCGTAATGGTTTGGCATTTCTTGGGGTGGTTATTATTATCACCGGTATTTTGTATGGTTTAAGCTCCTATGGCAGTAAAGAAAAAGGAACCGCACCGGATATAGCCGTTGCAGTCACGTTTTTCAAAATGCCTGTTTTCTGGGGAATGGTTGCGTTGTTCTCCCTTGGCATCTGTTCAACTCTTGGTATCTATGCGATGGCACCGCTCTTTCTGGTAAATGATCATGGAATGGAACCAGAGCGAGCCAATAGCATTCTTGCTTTCTCAAGGATAGCGTCTATTTTTATGCCCCTTTTTGGCGGCTGGCTAGCAGACAGATTTGGGAAACACCTTGTAATGGCCTTTGTACTTTGTATTACAGGACTCTTAACTGTACTTATGGGAATGGCAGGAGATGGCATATGGCTGATTGCATTGGTTGTTGCTCAGCCTATCGTTGCTGTCTGTTTCTTTCCTGCAGGATTTGCAATTCTTTCAAAACTTGGTTCGGATGAATTTGGCAATGTCTCTATAACCCTGTGCCTGCCACTTGCCTTTCTTATTGGAGGTGGCTTGATGCCTACATTTATTGGCTTGATTGGCGATATTTATTCCATTAGTAGTGGAATTATATTTGTTGGAACGCTTATGGCACTGGGAGGATTGATTTCCCTATTTGCTGCTTTAATCATTAGGAAAAAAAATGATAGTCTAGCAAAAGAATTTCTATGAAAGAGAAGGTTTCTCAATAGCTTGATGGTACAGAATGGCAGAGCGTCCGAGTTGTATAAAATGTGCACATTATTTTGTAACGCATGAGCCAGCAAATCCGTTTGGATGCAGGATTATGGGGTTTAAGTCGGCCCAGAATCCTGCTGCTCTGGTCTTTGCTTCTTCAGGGATTGAATGTCAGTTATTTAAAAGTAAAAACCCATCTAATCAGAATACATCTGGTTCGGGGCATTCCAGTGGCGGAATTGTAGCCTGACTGGAGGGGTGTAAAATATGAAATTATCAGGGTTTGGTGAACAGTTTACCAGCGGTTCAGGAATCTTAAGTCTGATGGAAGACTTAGGGCATGCGTTAGCAACCGGTGGCGATGATATGATCATGATGGGTGGCGGAAATCCCGGTCATGTTCCAGAATTTCAGGATATTATCCAGAAACGGTTACAGTTTCTGGCACAGGATACGGCATCATTTAAGAAACTTATTGGTGTCTACGATCCGCCGCAGGGAGAAAAGGACTTTGTTGATGCTCTTGCAGGGCTGCTGAGTCGTGAATATGACTGGAATGTTGGACCTGAAAATATTTCGCTGACTAACGGCAGTCAGGCCGGATTTTTCCTTCTCTTTAATATGTTTGGCGGACAGTATCCAGATGGAAGTTCAAAAAAGATCCGTTTACCACTGGCACCCGAATATATTGGATATGCCGATCTGGGCACACAGGATGATTTTTTTGTTTCCACCAGACCGCGTATTGAATTACTGGACGACAATCTATTTAAATATCATGTTGATTTTGACAATATGGACATGGGAGAGGAGACGGGTGCGCTATGCGTTTCCCGTCCGACCAACCCCACAGGAAATGTCCTGACCGACGAGGAGATTGCAAAACTCGATATTCTTGCCCGGGAACATGATATACCGCTGATTCTGGACAATGCCTATGGTGTACCCTTTCCAGGCATAATTTATACAGAGGCAAAACCAATCTGGAATGACAATATTATCGTTTGTCTTTCTCTGTCAAAGCTTGGTCTTCCAGCTGCACGAACCGGTATTATTGTTGCTCATAAGGATGTAATCGCAGCGGTTTCCGGAATGAATGCCATTATGAACCTTGCTACGGGAAGCTTCGGGGCCATGCTTGCTCAGGATATGGTCGCAAGCGGCAAAGTTCTCGAGTTAAGTCGAAATGTGATACGACCATTTTATCAACAGAAGATGGAAAAGGCCGTGGAGAAATTTCATACGGCACTTGAGGGAACCCCTTATAAACTGCATAAGCCGGAAGGAGCGATGTTTCTCTGGTTGTGGTTTGAAAATCTACCCATTTCAAGCCATGAGTTGTATCAACGTCTCAAGGAACGAAATGTTCTGGTGGTTTCCGGACACTTTTTCTTTCCGGGCCTGGAAGAGGAGTGGCAGCATCAAAAAGAGTGTATCAGGGTCACCTATTCCCAGGATGAGGAACAGGTTGCAAGGGGAATCATGATAATAGCAGAAGAAGTGAAAAAGGCGTATTGCTGATGAAAATAAGACAAATATACAAGTCAAAATGGAAACTGATAACCCTTATTTGCAGCAGTATGGTCTTTGGTCATGCAACAGTCTATGGCGAATGTATACAGGGAGACTGTAAAAATGGGGAAGGGGTTATTGTTCATGCAGATGGCAGGCGATACAGTGGCGAGTTTGAGCATGGAGCAATACATGGAAAGGGCGTACTGAAATATCCCAATGGTCGTGTGTATAAAGGAGAGTTTCAGGATGGACGATTTCATGGCACAGGTGTTTTAACGAGTCCCGATGGCAGGAAGTATGATGGTGAATTTCGCTCTAATGTAATCAATGGCAAAGGCGTCTTAACGTATAAAGACGGTAGAAGCTATGATGGCGAATTTTTGCTGGGAAAATATCATGGAACCGGTTCCTTTACCTATCCCGATGGACGCAATTATAACGGCGATTTTAGAAATGGCTTGTTAGAGGGTCAGGGCAAGCTTACCTATCTGAACGGAACGTATTTTGAGGGTGAATTCCATAATGGGCAACCTGCAGGAGAAGGTGTAAGGACCTATCTTGATGGGAGTCTTTATACCGGTGGGTATTACGGTGATGAACGACGTGGTCACGGCGTATGGGCAGATCTTGAAAAAAATCGTTATGAAGGAGGATTCGCAAGAGACTCCTATAATGGATATGGCACACTGGAATATGCCGATGGCAGAAAATACAGTGGTGAGTTTTATGATAACTACCGTCATGGCCAAGGGGAGTTGGTTTATACCGATAACACCCGGTATGTGGGAGAGTTTGAGAAGGGGAAAAAACAGGGTAAAGGAATTCTTTTCTTTTCTGATTCCAGTCGTTATGAAGGAGAGTTTAAAGACGGAAAGCGTTCTGGAACAGGAAAACATTTTTATGCCGATGAATCCTGGTATGAAGGTGAGTTTATTGACGACAAGCCAAATGGTTACGGAACATTAACCTTGAAAGACGGCACTGTGTTTACAGGACAGTTCAAAAATGGCCGACCTGTTAAAGAAAGCCTTCCAGATAAAGATATGGTTGCGCCTGTTCTGGTTGCGGATATGGATAATCAGGATATGTCCACTACCGTTACTCCCGCTAACGAGACTAAAACGGCTACGCTTTATACACCGTCAGAGCATCGGAGTTATGTATATTATAATGGAAGGGTCTGTCATCTTGAAGACAGATCTCCTGTGGATGGAACCGTGGAATATCTTTTTGCCGATGGTATGTTCTATCGAGGTGATATGAGAAAAGGTCTGATGGATGGTAACGGCGTAATAGAATATGCCAGTGGTGATGTGTACGACGGAGAAATCAGAAAGGGAAAACTCCATGGCAGTGGTGTATACAAATACTCCAATGGCCGGCGTTATGAAGGCTCTTTTGTTCGAGATGTCAAGGAGGGGAGTGGCGTTTTTACCTATCCCGATGGCTCTAGGTATGCCGGAGAATTAAAGAAAGATCATTATTCCGGAAAAGGAAGTTATTATTTTAGTGATTCCAGTCATTACGAAGGTGAGTTTAAGCTAGGGCGTTTTTACGGCACGGGTAAACTGACCTATGGTGATGGCAGTGTTATTACCGGAGAGTTTCAGGATGACATGCCCCATGGTGATGCTGTTCTTGTTTCTGCCGATGGCAGCAGGTATGAAGGAGAGTTTCAAATGGGTCGCCGAAACGGTTTTGGTAAATATACTACGAGTAAGGGGAAGGTGTATGAAGGTCAGTTTGAAGATGATAAATTCTTGCGTCCCTGATAACTAGACACTAACTATGATTTGCGGAGAACAAAATGAGATGGAGTTATAAAACCGTACATTTTAGTCTCAAGAAAGAAGGACTGCTTGGCAGTGCATTTCTGGATGAGAATGAGATTGAAATTTCTCTTAATGAATATGGGCGTCTTGGCTGGGAGCTGGTGTCGTTTATGGAAATAAATGATGGGCTTATTGCAATATTTAAACAGCCTTTTGCACAGGGATTTGCCTCAGTTCAAGAGGAAGAACATACAGTTAAACTCGCTCAGACAGCAGAAGCTACAGAGATTTCCCCTACTCCTTCGCCGGAGATCCCGGTTGCTGTTGAAAAAGAACCTACTCTGAGTGACGAGGCTGATGTTGGCTTAATCCGGATATTTTAATCTGTTCTCAGCTCTCTCGTGTTACTACCTATGTCAAAAGAAGCAAAACAGTTGTCCCCGCTAAGTCCTGAAAACCTCTCCTGGATGAGTGAAATCCGGCAGACCATACATCGGAATCCGGAACTCTCCTTTAAGGAGTATAAAACTGCTGATTATATCATAGCCAAATTAGCAGAAATTGGTGTTCACAATTATCGCAGAGTCGCAGGTACCGGAGTGGTAGCCGAGATCGGTGATTCTACTGTGACACCTGTTGTTGGATTGCGTGCCGATATGGACGCATTACCCATTGCAGAAAAAACCGAATTGCCCTTTGCCTCAACGACTAGTGGCATAATGCATGCGTGTGGTCATGATGGGCATGTCGCAATGCTCCTTGGTGCAGCTTCAATTCTACAAAAGCTAAAGCTTCCTGGCAGGGTTCGGCTTCTTTTTCAACCAGCGGAAGAAAAAGGGAATGGCGCAGTAAAAATGATTGAAGGTGGTGCTATTGATGGCATTGACGCGATTTTTGGCGGGCATATTGATACCCATTATGAGACTGGAATTATAACAGTTGATGAGGGTATTATCTGTGCCTTTGCCGATCCTTTTGTGATTACAATCCATGGAAGTAGCGGTCATGCTGCCCGACCTCATGAATGTAAAGATGCAATTGTTGCAGCAGCCGGACTGATCACATCACTGCAATCGCTTGTTTCCAGAGAAATTGATCCAAACCAGGCAGCAGTTTTGACCGTTGGTAAAATTCGTGCTGGCGAAATCCATAATGTAATTGCAGGCACTGCCGTTATGGAAGGAACTATCCGTAGTACCCATCCCGATGCCAGAAAAGCCATTCTTTCAGGGTTGAAGAGAATGGTAGCTAGTAGTGCTGATCAGTATGGGGTGGTGGCAGAACTTCAGTTTCCGGATTCTTTGCCTGCTGTGATGAATGACTGTGTCGGGGCGAAGTTTGCCCGGGAAGCAGCTTTGAACGTTTGTCCACGGGCGAATGTCATCTCCCAGGGGCCGTCAAGTCTTGGCGGAGAAGATTTTGCCTTCTATTTACAAAAAATAACTGGCTGTATGGTTCGATTTGGTGCCAGAAAATCTGAGACTACAGGCCCATCACACAGTCCTGATTTTGATTTTGATGAAGCCGTTTTTGTAGTTGGTGCAGCATGGTACGCCACGGTTGCCCAAACATATCTTCAAGACCGGTGTGTAGAATAGAGAGCCTGTTTCTGGCCTTTTCTAAAAAGTTACTGGAAAGAGCAATTACCACTCATATATAGAGGAATTTCAATGACCGCAGGAGCTGAACAGACTCCACTGACATTCGTTCCCAGTCCATCCTATAGTCTTGGAGTGGAGCTTGAATTTCAGACTCTTGATAAGGACAGCCTTAATCTTGCCCCCCTTGCTCCCATTCTTCTTGAAACCGCACCAGCCATTCTAAAACCTCGAATAACTCATGAGTGGATACGTTCTATTCTGGAGATCCGTACCGGGATCTGCCATTCTCTTCGAGATGTTGAAAATGATTTGCTTGAAACCTGCTCGATGGCAGAGGAGCTTGCAGCAGATAATAACTGCCTTCTTTTTGCGGCCTCCCTACATCCCTTTGCACGTTCCGGTGATCAACTGCTAACCAACGATGTCAGGTACGAGCGAATTATGGAAGAGTTGCAGATTGTGGGGCGACGTTTTATTTCACAGGGCTTCCATGTGCATGTCGGGATGATTGATGGTGATACTGCGGTAAAGGTCTGTGACAGAATCCAGCCATACCTTCCACTGTTTCTAGCCCTTTCTGCCTCATCGCCTTTTTTTCAGGGAGAGGATACCGGATTAATGTCCTACCGGACCAAACTTTTTGAAGCACTCCCCCTTGCAGGTATTTATGAACAAATTGGTGATTGGGATAGTTTTCTGTCGGATATGGATCAGCTGCAGAAAGCCGGAGTGATAGAGTCGATAAAAGATCTGTGGTGGGATGCAAGGCCGCACCCTGGCTTTGGGACTCTTGAGATACGTGCCTGTGACCTTCCAACTCAATTTGGTGATATCCTGGGACTTACCGCTCTTATACAATGTTTTGTGGCCACCCTTGCTGAATCTGAGATGACGATTAGTTCGTGTAATCAGCAATTCTTACGAAGCAATAAGTGGCAGGCGGTTCGCTACGGTCTGGATGGGAAATTTTTTGATCCTTTGGGTTTTTTAGGCGGTGGCAGGATGACTCTGCGTGAAGCTGTCTATAAACTGATAGAAAAGGTTCAGCCAATGGTGCAGCGTTTTCACTCTGAACGATATATGAATATGCTCAATCGGATTTTGGAGCATGGGCCAGGGGCGGATTGTCAGCGAAGAGCCTATCAAGAGACGGGTGATTTTAAACAGGTAATACAACAACTACATGAGAAATTTTGGGCATGAGTAAATATAATAAATCCATAGTGGCATCTGGACATCCACTGGTGAGCGAAGCTGCAGCAATCATATTAAGAGAAGGTGGTAACGCTTTTGATGCTGTGGTGGCTGCCGGATTTGCCTCCTGTACCGTAGAACCTGCTCTAAATAGTCTTGGAGGTGGCGGATTGCTTCTTGGTCATTCCGCAGCCAAGGGACAGAATATGTTTTTTGATTTTTTCGTTGATACTCCAGGTCTTGGTTTGCCAAATCCAGTTGACGATCCACATTTCTTTCCGGTGACTGTTCAGTTTTCAGGAAGTAAACAGGATTTTAATGTCGGCTTGGGTTCTGTTGCAGTTCCAGGAACGCTGAAAGGGTTACTCCATATCCATAAGCGGTTAGGTTTTATGGATTTAAAAGAAGTTGTGGCACCGGCGATTACATATGCAAACAGTCATGTACTCAATAGCAAACAGGCTTATTTTCTTAAGCTGCTTAAACCCATAATGCTTCTTTCTGTCAAAGGAGAGGAAATCTATAAGCCAACAGGCAGTTATTTACAGGAAAATAATATGCTTGAGAATCCAGAACTGGCAACTTTTATAGAAAGGGTTGCATTGGATGGTGGTAGGGATTTCTATCGGGGAGAAATTGCCGGAAAAATTGCAAAGGAGATGGCAGAGCAGGATGGTCTTCTTACCAGGGATGATCTTGCGGCCTATGAGGTAAAGGAAAAAAGCCCGCTCCAGGTTTCGTTTCGTGATTATACGTTTTTTACAGCTCCCGAACCGTCAATGGGAGGGGCGTTGATCGGTTTATCTCTTTCATTACAGTCTTTATGCTCTTCCAGTCTGCCTTCATATGAATTTGGCTCAGAAGAATATCTTATTCATACTACAGGGCTTATGCAGGAAGTTGAAAAAATCAGGGAAGCTGGTTTTTCCGATGCCTCGGATCTTGCAAAACTTCTTGGTTCTGGAGCCGCGGAGATCAACACTGAGAACATCAGACTCTTTTCACGGGGAACTACCCATATCTCAATTGCCGATAAAAAAGGAAATTGCGCCTCCATGACCTGTTCCAATGGAGAGGGCGCTGGATACTTTGCACCTGGTACTGGAGTGATGCTGAATAATATGATGGGTGAAGATGATTTGCATCCAGAGGGCTTTCATTCCAGTCCTTCAGGGCAGCGGGTAGGTTCAATGATGTCTCCATCTCTGCTCACCAAAGGTGATGATGTTAAACTGGTAATAGGCAGTGGCGGATCGAAACGAATCAGAACCGCAGTTACCCAGGTCCTTGGCCAGGTAATTGATTTTAAACGACCTCTCCAGGATTCTGTCGATGCTCCTCGTCTTCATTGGGATGGAGAAGTGGTTCAGGTTGAACCTGGATTTGCTGCAGAGGGAGTGGACTCGCTTAGAAAACACGCACAGGTAAATCAATGGGAATCAAAAGGGGTTTATTTTGGAGGTGTTCACGCTGTGATACCGGGTAGAGAAGGGGCGGCTGATAAGCGTCGTGGTGGTGAGGTACTTGAGATTGAATAAATTCTCTGCTTCCTGAGTATAAAATACTCACTCCGTCATTAAGGTGGGTAAAAAGGATACAGTCTTGTTGGTGTTTTTTTATGTCGTTACTATGAGTTTCTTGGGACAATGTAAAGAAAACAGTAATTTATATGATTGTTTTCTCGGTTGGCATGTATGTTGTAATAAGAAAGGGAAAATGAGCTTCATTTTTTCTGGTTCATCCGACTAAAGCGTACTTCGTTTCATGAAGGGCCATTATTTTCAGCTTGAAAAATTCATAATCTCTGAATCCATATGCTTGGCGTTTCATAGTT
>Ga0307929_1000821_pt1 | contig 27512 bp, 23 predicted proteins | sample AceLakmetage1330_FD_203160 | JGI IMG/M metagenome (GOLD analysis project Ga0307929, IMG submission 203160) | Saline water microbial communities from Ace Lake, Antarctica - #1330 | ecosystem: Environmental > Aquatic > Non-marine Saline and Alkaline > Saline | place: Antarctica: Ace Lake...
TTCATCAGCGAAGTTATAGCGTTTCATGCCTCAGCTGTAGCAAACGGGGCGGAACCTGTCCAGTCATTTAGCATACAAGTAATACAGGCCTGACTATACTCACTTCAGATGAAACAGCCCTGTGTTTGGGTGACTACCATAGGAGCCTTGCCAAAGTTAGAGTGCCGAGAAGGATGGTGGCTACGCCCACGCTTGCTCGCATGGCCCTCTCAGGAATTCTCCTAACCGTTAGCGTGGCAATTGGAACAGACATCAGAGCACCTGTTGTCAGCGGCAAGGCCATGCCCCAGTCTATCGTCTTTCCCAGTATCAGATAGGCTGTCAGTCCGACGAAGCACGTCAACGATTCTGCGAGAGACGTGATGGCAACAGCCTTTTTGGCCGATAGTCCTGAAACCACTTGACCTGATGTCACGAGAGGTCCATATCCGCCGCCACTCAGTCCCTTATTGAATGCTGCTACAGCCCCTAACGCAATGAGGTGGCCAGGTCGATATCGAAGTTGCTGACGAATTGTCGCCAGTGTTGTTAACCCTGTTAGTAGAATGACTGCGCCAATGAGCCCTTTGAGCCAGGAGCCGGGTATTCGCACGGCAAGTGTTACTGCGGCGATGGTGCCGACGACACTCAGCAGCGAAATCATCACCGTGGCCCGCTTTGCCTGTCCATCGTGTAGCAGGTCGACGTTTCCATCCCGGTGATGTAATATGAAAGCGGAAAGTCCACTCAGAAACTCACTCAGTAGCACGCAGGGGACAAGTTGAAGCGGTTCGAAGCCCGCCAACAGTAGAGCCGGAGTCAGCGTTGTGCCGTAACCCATGCCAAGGCTCGAGTCGACGTATTCACACACCATTGCAGCAAAGAATATTGCTAGAGCCACTTTTGGCGCGAGTGCCCAGCTTAGGGTTTGGTGTGGCCTGCATTCTGGGAATGCTGCTTGTAGACCGAGCAGAAGAAGGGTGGCGAGCACTGCTATGGCCCAGATGCGTACTCGCTTCCTCCTGATGCCCGGCAAACAAGACAATTTTCTCATCAATATTGTGATGCTCATTCTGTAGTCCTTTCCTTGTGTGTGCCCCCTGAGATTCTGTGAATATTTCTAGTCGACTGTTTTAAACGCAGTTGTTGTGCCAACGAGTTTCACGCGCTTAAAGGCGCCAGAAAGCAGCGGGCATAGTTGGCCGTTGGAAAAGTCCGTCATATATGGTAGACTCAATGTATTATATATGATAGCATTCCCGTTAAATATGAGAGGGTAGGGTATGCAAGCATTTCAATCTGTTCTTCTTGACGTGTGGCGTGAGGCATGTCGTCATACGGCGGTCAGCGAATCAACCAAGGCAATCGCCGCGCTGCTTGTCAGGGATCTTCCATTGGACCAGATTTTGATCCGCAGGGTCGATCCGATTGGGGAGTGCGTGGAGACGGTAGCCGTGGGGTTCTCGGGTCCGGAGCATACGCAGTCGCCGACCCGTACGGCACGGTCAGCCGATGAGATTCGCAAGTTGAAGGTGTGGTGTGATAAGGGTGAAAAGGTTTGTCATGGAACCGGCAGTTGGCAGAGGCGTCCGGTTTGCTTGGCGCTCCCGCAGGGGATTGGCGACCGAGATCTCCTTACGGGGTCGCTCTGCGTATCCGACGGGAATCACGGTTTTCTGGTTCTCATCGCAGGGCCGAATCAGAGCTTCAACCATCGTCATGAGTCCCTGACCAAGATTCTAATCGACCCCTTCTCTGTTGCGATGGAAAACGACCGATGTCTTCATGAGATCGCGACACTTCGTGAGGCCGCTGAGGCCGACAAACGCTCGCTGTTGACTCGTTTGGGACGTGTGCACATCGGCGACCCGATCATTGGCGAGAAAACGGGTCTACGAGAGGTAATGGAGCGGGTGAAGTTAGTAGCACGGTCGAATGCCCCCGTCCTTGTTTTCGGTGAGACAGGATCAGGAAAGGAGTTGGTTGCCCGCGCAATTCACAACAGTTCGCCCCGTGCAGAGGGCGCGTTTATCCGAGTCAATTGTGGGGCTATCGCGCCGGAGTTAATCGATTCGCAACTTTTCGGACATGAAAAAGGATCCTTCACTGGTGCGATCAATGAGCACAAGGGGTGGTTTGAGCAGGCGGATGGAGGAACCCTCCTCCTTGATGAGGTCGCGGAGTTGCCCCCGGCTGCTCAAGTCCGTTTGCTTCGAGTCCTTCAGGATGGCTGGATGGTAAGAATTGGAGGTCATGAACCCATACATGTGGACGTCAGAATTATTGCGGCTACCCACCGTGATTTGGCAGCAATGGTGGCCGAAGGACGATTCCGTGAAGATTTGTGGTACAGGCTGGCTGTCTTTCCCCTCGTCCTGCCCCCCTTGCGTCAGCGTCGCGAGGATATCGCCGACATGGCGCGCCACTTTGCCAAGCGTGCAGCGGCACGTTTTGGATTGTCTGTTGTGTTGCCGACGGCTTCGGACATCGCGTTGTTATCATCCTATGACTGGCCTGGAAACACCCGCGAACTTGCGGCCATCATGGATCGTGCCGCCATTCTGGGGAATGGGACGTGTTTGCAGGTTGCGAAGGCCTTGGGTGTCGCGACGTCGGTTGCCTCTGCCCTTCGAGGACTTACACAACAGACATCGTATGGGAGTCGAGCAGGTGTGCCGATTGTTTCTTTGAACGAGGCTATCAGGTCTCATATTGAGACGGCTCTGAGTGGTTCGCACGGCCGCGTTGAAGGGACAGAGGGTGCCGCTGCCCTACTGGGAGTTAATCCGAATACCCTTCGTGCGAAGATGCGGAAACTGGGCATCGACTGGCGTCTTTTTCGTGGTGGGTAACTGTACAACCACCCTTCCAAAGTTTCATGTTTAATCATGTCGTGGTATTTTGGTATGTGAAATATGTCAGAGTTGCATGTTGACTGTCACCTATCTAATCGCTGAACATGTGTCGGTGGAATCTGTACGCTAATTGTATGATGTATATGTGTTGGTGTGATTGTGTTTTCTGAACAAGGGGGCCGCTTTTGATGATGCAAGTGCCGTCTGATCTGAGCACGGGGTTGCCTGGGCTTGACGATGTGTTCCAGGGGTTGAGGGATGGGGATAATGTGGTCTGGCAGGTGGATGCCGTAGAGCAATACCGACCGATGGCGATTGCCTTTGCGGATGAGTCACTGCGTCGAGGCCGCCGCGTTGTCTACTTCCGGTTTGCGACTCATGAGCCGTTGTTGGAGCAAAAGGAAGGCGTGGTTATCCTCGAACTTGAGCCGGCGCGTGGGTTTGAGGTGTTTGTCTCCGACGTTCATGATGCGCTCATCTCAGGAGGACGGGAAACGGTTTGTGTTTTCGATTGCCTATCCGAGCTTGCGGCTGACTGGTGCAGCGATCGCATGCTGGGAAACTTCTATATGCTGATCTGCCCGTACGTCTACGACTACAGTGGCGGGGCCTATTTTGCATTGTTGCGTGACCGTCACTCTTTTCACGCCACCGATCCGGTCCGTAGTACGACGCAGATCTTGGTGGATGTGTATGACTATGGTGGGCGACTCTACTTGCATCCGCAGAAAGTGATGTATCGGCATACGAATACGATGTTCTCTCTGCATGTGCAACGGGATACCCTTTTTGTTCCTGTAGCACGCAGTTCGGAGATTGCCGATGTTTTCTCAGGCAAGCGCTGGAATCGACTGGACAGCCAGAGCTGGCGGCTAGGCTACTGGAGTAGCCTTTTTGCGAGGGCGGAAGATGCGGTTGCTGCGCGGAAACGGGGGGAGGCATCTGGCGAGGATCTTGAGGAAATCCGGAGACAGCTTTGTCGAATGCTCGTGGCCCGTTCTGGCCCGATGCTGATCTTGGCTGAACGCTATCTTGATCTGGAAGACCTGTTGGTCGTTCGAAGACGCATGATAGGGACAGGTCTCGTTGGGGGAAAATCGGTTGGACTGGTGTTGGCGCAGGCGGTGTTGCGTAAGGCCTCTTCAGATTGGGAGACCTTGTTGGAGGCGCCTGACAGCTTCTTCATTGGGGCTGACGTTTTCTATACGTTTCTGGTCCAGAATGGACTTTGGTGGGTTAAACAGCATCAGAAAGATCCGGACCATTATCTCGATGGGTTGCCGTTGGCCCGTCACCAGATATTGAATGGTGAGTTCCCCGAATATATCATGCGCCAGTTTGAAGATTTACTGAATTATTTTGGTCAAGCTCCCATTATCGTACGTTCCAGCAGTTTGCTGGAGGATGATTTTGAGAGTTCGTTTGCTGGCAAGGCCGAAAGCGTTGTTTGTACGAACCGCGGGCCATTGGAGCAGCGTGTCGAAGAGTTTGTCGCTGCCGTACGGCGCGTTTATGCGAGCAACATGAGTGCCGTATCGTTGGCTTATCGAGCCGCACGTGGATTGCTGGGCGAAGATGAGCAAATGGCTATTCTAGTTCAGCGGTTGTCCGGGCATACGTTCGGCCATCGCCATTTTCCGCATGTCGCTGGTGTCGGCCTATCCTTTAATCCGTATGTGTGGGATGATCGGATTGATCCCGAGGCCGGAGTCCTGCGGCTTGTCGTGGGTCTGGGCGCACGGGCGGTTGAAGCGCATCCGGATGACTATACGCGCATTGTTGCCTTGAATGAGCCGGATATGGAGCTCTGTGAGGTTGGCGAGAATGGCGTGCGTGAGACGCAGCAGCAGATGGATCTTCTGGACCTCGATTCAGGCCATGTGGAGAGCGTACGTTTTTCTGCTCTTGTGCAGTCTGGGAGTGACTTTCCGCTGCCGTACGTTGCTGTTCAGAATCGTCATCTTCAGAATCTGGCCCGGGAACACCCTCGCAGTGCCATCTGCCCGTGGGTGGTTGATTTTCAAGGACTACTTCATAAGACTGATTTTCCGCTTCGTATGAAGACGCTACTCGCGACGCTTAGCAAGGCCTATGGGAGTCCCGTTGACGTTGAGTTTGCTGCGAACATTGACCCCGATGGAGGCTGCCGAATCGACCTTCTGCAATGTCGACCCTTTCTCACGTCGGGCGTAGGAAAATCGCAGGGTGAGTTGGACTCAATCTCCACCGACCAGTGTCTCGTAAGGTCGACCGGGCCCGTGATTGGGCAGAGTCGTGAGGTTTGCGTCGATAGGGTGGTCTATGTGGTGCCCCAGACCTATGGTCTGTTGCCCGTCAAGGATCGCTATGCAATTGCGCGTCTGATCGGTATTTTAATGAAAGCCGAACACAACCAAGGGACGCGAACGTTGCTGCTTGGGCCAGGCCGCTGGGGCACCAGCAGTCCCTCACTGGGAGTGCCCACCACATATGCAGAACTCCAGGGGGCATCAGCAATTGGAGAGATAGCCAGTATGCATGAAGGGTTGATTCCTGATCCCAGTATGGGCAGTCATTTCTTCCACGAACTCGTCGAAATGGGGATACTCTATTTCGCCGTCTTTCCAGAAAGGGAAGGGCATAAGGTTGATGACACCTTTTTTGAACAGTCCGAAAACCATCTGACGGATTTTGTGCCAGAGGCAGAGCCTTGGACCGCAATCGTCAAGGTGTTTGAGCCTGCCCGCGGTCAACCCCCGCAAGAGTGGCACCTCGTCGCAGATTCCATGCAGCAGATCGCATTTTTGCGTTGCATGGAGTGAGGTTTCGCGACTCAAACCCTGCGAGAGTTAGTTTGGCTTGGTAATCGACTGAGGTGATTCCGCACACGGCAGGCATCGTGTTTGTCCCTTTGCTTGGACAGCGCGTGTTTCCATTATCTGCTCGCCGCACACGGCGCAGCGAGTGCTTGCATGGATGCTCGCTTTCGCGGGGGGGGGTTCCTGGGCTTTCGTGATGTGCAGAAGGTCTTGCTCTGGCAGAGACAACAGCAACTCTATTAACTGGTGTCTCTCGTCGGCAGGCGTAAGTGTTTTGGCTTGATCCCCGTCAGACTCATCCCGCTCGGGGGCTTCAATATAGATGCGGATGCCCTGCTTTTTCGTTCGATTGAAGAACGTGTAGGCCTGCTTGCCGTGGTCTCGAAAGATAAGGTTGCCCTTGCCGAAGGTACACCCGCATACGAACTGTATGGCATCGACGCTGCAGGCGTCATTTTCAACAATGGCCACGAGATCTTCATCTTCGTCGCGATTTACACGCAACTTTGATATGGCGGCGATAGCTACGCGATAGCCAAGGGCAAGCCCCGGGCAGGCATGGCCATGGAAGGCTACGGTATCGTTGAAGGTTGGTATTGTCAGCGGGGTGGCTTGATTGTCCATATGCTACTCCTTTGAATCGTTCCTGCTGTTCTGGTGCTCGTGTTCGTGCTGACCATGCCCGCCCTTATGATCATGATCGTATACATGGTCGTCAACTTCGTGAGTGTGTTGGTGCGGGTGAGGATGCATATGCGTGTGGGACGTGCCATTCGCATCGAGGTGCTGGTGCTTGTGAGTATGGATATGATGGTGTGGGCGTATGTCTTTGAAAAGCGGTACCAAAACGGGGATGCCGGCGACATCGGCGATAATGGAGTCGATGCCGTAGACCGCTTTGATCGTTTCTGGCGTCAGCACAGTCTTGTCACCTTGCGCCAGAACTCGGCCGTCCTTCAACATAATGAAACCATCGGCAAACCGAAGTGCACTGTTGAGATCGTGAGTTACTAGGAGCGAAGCCATGTTCATGCCCTTGGTTATTTCGTGTAGCAGACTCATCACTTCGATTTGGTTTACTGGGTCGAGGTGGCTGATGGGCTCGTCGAGTAGGAGAACCTGTGGTTCCTGGGCGAGTGCCCGCGCGAGAATGACTTTCTGCAACTCACCACCGCTCAGCTCACGCGTGGAACGCATCGCAAGATGATCGAGCTTCACCAGCATCAAAACGTCCTCGACCTTTCGCAAGTCGTCCACATCTGGCGCTCCTGCTTTTCGTGCTTTTCTTCCGAGCAGCACGGCGTCGAACACCGTACAGTCCACCGCCTCCTGCGTTTGGGGCATATATCCGACGTGGCGCGCGATCTGTTGTCGTGTCATGTGTGCCACGTCGACATCACCGATCAGAACACATCCTTTTCCGGGCTTTAATATTCTGTTGATTGTCTTTAGCAGTGTCGTTTTTCCAGAGCCATTCTGCCCCAGGATTGCTATAAGCCGACCTTCCTCTGCGCAACACGTGATGTCTTCCAACACCGGGAGTGTGCCGTACGCAAAATGCAGATTATCAACGCGAAGATTCATGCTCCGAGGCCCCCGCGTCGCACTAGCAGGTAGAGAAACAGGGGGACGCCTGCAAATGACGTCAAAATGCCTACTGGCAATACGACTGGTGCCATCACTGTTCTGGCAAGCGCATCCGATACAAGCAGAAGTAGCCCCCCTGCGAGCATTGAGCATGGCAATAAAAACCGATGGTCTTGACCGAGGATCATGCGCATGATGTGTGGTCCGATCAGCCCCACGAATCCAATAATGCCAAGAAAGGCTGTGGTCACCGATGCAATCAACGCTGCCAGAATCAAAGACACTAACCGCAGGCGGGTGACGTTGACGCCAAGCCCTTTGGCGGCATTGTCCCCCCATAGCAACGCATTGAAATCCCACCGTCGCCACCAGAAATAGGCTGCCGCTGGCAACAGGACAACGGATAGAACGATCAGTTCCCGCCAACCCGCTTTGCCGAGATCCCCAAACGTCCAGAAGACCGCAGCCGCTACCTGAAGGTCCGACGCAAAATATTGCAAAAGCATGGTTGCCGCCCCGAAAAATGAGCTCAATGCGACGCCGGCGAGAATTAGCGAGGCGGGTGAAAGCGCCCGCCATGCCGACAGGAGAAGGAGTGCTGTCACGGTTACGAGCGATCCGAGAAAGGCCATGCCGACCACAATATACGGACTGTAAACGATGACCTGCTCAGGTCCTGTCACTGAAGCCTTGCCTGCACCGAGGGCAATGATCGCGAAGGCGGCACCGAACGCCGCCCCCTGCGAGACCCCGAGTGTAAACGGCGATGCCAGTGGGTTCCGCAGGACGTTCTGCATGGCAACACCGGCCAGCCCTAGGCATCCGCCTGCCAGCAGTGCGGCCACTGCGCGTGGCAAACGGATGTTCAGAAGCACATGACGGATCGGCTCCTCGGCATGACCGGCGATCATCCGCCCCACATGGGCAAATGTCACGGGATAGGCCCCGATACAGAGCGAACATAACGCAACGATGCAGAGCAGCCCCACCAACCCAAGCATGATGATGGTTTTGCGGCGAAGATGCTGAGCGTATTGTGTCTTAAGAGTTTGAGCCATAGAGGGGCCTTTTCATTATTGAGTGCTTCCAGATTTTTCGGGTGTTTTCCAATTGGGTCATATGCACTCCATGTCCTGCCAATCCGACTAATCGAACTGCTTACGCGATTCCTTCTTACTGCTGGTCATAGCGGAATCATCAATAGGAAACCCCCGCTAATCCCTGAAGCATCCATTATTGTTGCCACCGCACCGGGCCCTGCTCGGGAAATGTGATAGCACGATATGCCGGGATATCAGCGGTTACCCGCTTGCCTAGAAATTCGTAAAGAATTTCACGAGCCTTCGTTTGGATGTCAAGATCCTTGAAGCGATCCGGGTAGAGACATTTTCCGATATAACACGCGTTAATTAACGCGAGCTCAATGTTGGTGTTGTAGTAATTATAGGGTAACAGCGCAAAGACGTTTTGGGTTCTCGCCGCTTTGAGCAGGCGGTAGAAATTGCGGTGGTCATTAAAATCCTGCTTTAGGATTGTTTGGCTGCCGATGTCTACAAAGATCACGTCTGGATTCCAGACAAGGATTTGTTCCTTGTCGACGAATAGGTGCCCTTTCTTGCCCAACCTGTTGGCCAAGTTCACAACATTGACCATGTCGGCGGGGGGGTATCCACTTTCGGTACTGGTTAGGCCGTGGGACCCTTTGAAGGAAATCCCGCCGAAATAGGCTGCGGGCATGCTGTTGGTTCCGAGTGCCCGAGTGCGCTCGTTAAGTTCGCGTTGCAGGTTTGCGATGTATGCATTGAGTTCCGCTGCGCGTTGTTCGCGTCCGAGGATCTCGCCGAGAAGCGTTAGGGACGCATGAGCCTCCTCACGCCAGGCGCCAAGTGCCCCGTAGGAAAGACACACAACAGGAACGCCTGTTTTGGCCTGCAGATTGTTTACCTGGGCGGTGTCCATCATCACGGTGACGATTACGTCCGGCTTGCACAATATGAGGCTCTCAAAGTCGGGCAATTTTCCGGGGCCCCCGGGGCCGACAACGGGTAGGCGAAAGAACGCCTCATCAAGCGTGTGGGCGTATGGTCGGAACCAAGGGTTCTTCACCATGCGCTTTTCCATGTCCTCGATCCCAACAACTCTATTGATGGCCCCAAGATAAGCCACAAATCGGAGAGCCCCGGGCCCTATGGCGATGACCCGTTGCATGGTCTTGGGTAGCGCTATTTCGCGCCCGGCAAGATCCTTGATGCTCCGTACATTCACGACTCGGTCATCGGCGCAAGTGACCGATGCGAGGCTCGCCATCAGTAGGATCAAGGGACGAATGTGAGACATTCTCATAGGACGCTCCATGTCATGACACCAGTCTGCCCAACGGTTTTCCGACGAACCTGACCCTCTTCGGCTTTTTGGTCTAGATATGCTGTGATCCGCTCCCGCAGCTCACCTTCCGAGTTGGACAGACGTTCGCGGAAGAAGTCGACAAAGAAGTCTGCGGCTTTATCCACCGGCTGATTGCGATCCCATCCAACTTGCTGAAACTCCATTGTCGGTGAGAAGCCCATGGTTCGTAACAGATTGAAGGCTAATGTCAGATCCCAAGCCATTGATGGCATCGGAGTCTTCAGCAGGTGTTTCCATAAACCTTCAAGCAGCGGGTCTTCGCGTTTGCCTGCCCACCCTTGAAAACAACAACCCAAACGACTGGCACGATGGAGTTTCAAGAACGACTCAGGCGTACGAATTGCCGGCGTCATGGCGGCAAATACAAGATCGAAGGATGTTTCCCACTCCTGTTCTGGAAGCACGATCTTATCCCAGTCTGCCTGAAGGATCTCTATTCGCTTGGCGATTCCCTGGGGGATGGCATTACGCAACCGCTCCAACATGCCATCCGAGAAGTCCACGGCCGTAACGTGTCCCCCTTGTTCCGCGAAGGGAATGGCCATTCGACCGGTGCCACAGCCAACGTCCAGAACGCGGATGCCTTCGTGGAACAGTCCACGGTCGCGCAATATCTGGATCATCGTTTCAGGATTGTTTGCTGTCGTCACCTTTCGAGTGGTCTCCTTGCCGTATTCAGGTGCCATACGGTTCCATGTGTGGTGGCTGGTATAGCCGTTTGTTTGTGACCATACGCTTTGTTCCAGCGAGTGGTTCCACTGCTCAATCCAAAAATCGGGTGATTGAATATCAACATTCATGACTAACCTCATCAAAACACAGCCCGCACACTAGCCAGAACTGTCGTGCCCGGCATCGGGTAGCCGTACTCCTCCACAATCTTTTCATCAAGGAGATTGTCCACCGCAATCTCGATGCGCACTTCTCTGTCTGCCTGATCCCGATAGACCGGATAGCTGACACGGGCGTCTATGTCGAAATAGCTGTCCATCTCCGTCAGGTAACTCGTCAAGTCGCCTTGCATTGACCAGCGCTTGTCGACATAGCCAACCTTGATGTCGGCGTGTAGTCCCTTGTCGTGAGCATAGGCTAGCATTAGGTTTATCTTATTTTCGGGCAGTTCCGGAAGATTATCCGTGAGCGTTGTACTGTTATCCAGCACATCACCGTGCTTTTTTGTCTCTTGATGCGTGACGTTGGCGGATACCTTCAATGCGCGAAAAATCTCGTAACTTGCCTCACACTCCACGCCGGTGAAATCCACCTGACCGATGTTGTAGACCACCCGACTCGGCCGATAGCCAAAGAGGGTCCGGATGTAATTGTCTACCTTATAGTGATATCCCCGCACAAGCACGGAGAGTTTCTCTGTGAGGTCCTGTGTCAGTTCGAGTTCATACTGGTCGGCCTTTTCCGAAGTGAGATCTTTCCGCGCCGCAGGTTGGTAGCCGGAGTACCACCAGTAGTATTCCGGATTTGTTGGGAACCGGTAAGCGTGTCCTATCCGTGCGGTGGCCCGACCGCCTAACCAAGGCGTTACGGAACATGCCAGCCTCGGGGCCGGACGAGTTTCCTCAAGCGCGATTGCATGGAATTCGGGTCCATCAGCTTTGTAGCTGTCTACGCGAACCCCGACCGTCACTTGGATAGTGTCAGAAAGGAACCATTGGTCCTGCACGTAGATATTGTGGAGCACAATGATTGGGTCACTCTTGCTCGGACTGTCAGTCGGCATCATTCTGAAATAGCCTTGATCGACCGACGCAACCTCCATTTTTCCATAGCCGAGATACTGACCACCAAGGCCGTATTCGAGAACGTGCGCGTCTTCTTTTCCCAAGCGGTTGCTGAAAGTTCCTTTCCACCCCCAGTTGTTCTTCTCCGGCTCTGAATTTCGCTGCAGTATAAGGTGCGTCGGGTCGTCGATGTCGTAGAAATACGCTTCCCGATCCTGATCCATCAAATAGACCTGTAACGCAAAATCAAACGTCTCGGATTCCCTCGATATGCCCACGTCGAAGTTCAGTCTTCGGTCCTTCCAGTAGCTCCCATTGCCCCAATCTAGGGGGCCTGTTTGCGATTGTCGTAACGCCACATAGGGGCCGCCGAGCTGAGATCCGAGCGAGTCTGGCATATTCCGATCATAGTCCCAGGCGTCTGGCATGTTGTATACGACCATTCCCGTCTCGTTCTCCGAGTATCGCAACCCCGTGCTGAGCTTGAGGTCCAATGGCAGCGAAACCCCCAGCTTGGCGGAGACCATGTCGCGGTCGGTAAACGCATTACGGAGATACCCATCCGTTTCATAGTGGCCTGCCGACAGACTGTAAGAAACCCGTCCCCGTTGACCGGACTCACGTGCTTGCACGTCCCAGGTTCCCAGGCTGCCGCCTCCTGCGCGAACGCTTGTTTTCGGCGTAGGGCCGCCTTCGGCAGTTGTAATATTTACGAGCCCGCCAAGGGTGTTTCCGTATTTCGCGGGAGTTACTCCGCGAATCAGCTCCACGCTTGCAACATCCTCAAGCGAAAGAGACGCCCAGTCCACGTAATATCCACCATATACCCCAGCCCCATGCAAGGAGCGTCCGTTGAGCATAATGAGCAATCGCGACTCGTCCAAGCCGCGTATGGAGAGGCGTTGACTGTCGCTTCCCGAAAAAGACTTTCGATTGAGATCGATCCCCGCGAAATGCTCGAAGAGCCCCTCAATGGTGGTCGAGGAACGCGCTGTGTCAATATCCGCCGGGCCAATCGTAAGGCCGCCGTCAAGCTTTGCATTCGTGGCGAAAACCACAATGTCGGTCAGTTTAACAACACTGCTCCGCGCTGCCGACGCCCCATTGATCGCCACTTTGGCGTCTGATCCCGCGCCATCTGCAAACGTGACGCTGCTTATGAAAACAATAATCCCACAGACTAATATCCCCATTATTGCCAGCTCCTGTTTCATACTGGTTTTCAATGCGTAACACCGTGCATGCAAAAAAACTCAATTTGGAAGTTACAAGACCATTGTTTGTGTTTCCAGCACGACTCCGTCACGTACTCTGTTTAAAGAACCGATCAAGCAGGTTGTTTAAGCGTGACTACCTTTGTCTTGCTCCGCTTACCCTAACGCCTTTCCCGTTGAACTCAACGAGAGACTGGTGTGCAGCACACCCTTCTGCTGCCGCAGGCGATTTGCCATCTCTTCGATTTCGCTTGCCTGCCCCTTTGTCAGAACCATTTCGGCGCACATATGTTCGTCCAGATGTACATGGGTTGACGCCAGGACGATATCGTGATGGTGGTGCTGCACGTGCGTCAGCTTCTTGCTCAGTTCGCGCGTCTCGTGGTCATAGACCAGTGTGATGGTTCCCACGACTTCCTGATCCGCTTGCCATTCTTCTTCGACCAGCTTCTCTCGCAGCATGTCACGAATGAACTCTGAGCGATTTGCGTACTGGCTTTTGGCGACCATTGCTTCTAACCGATCAAGCAACGGTTTCTCAATGGCCATACTGAATCTCTGAAGTGTGCTCATACTGGTTCCCTTGGTGCTACGATTGGCGGAAACGTATCACCGGTATTTTCCGCTGTCAATCGCTTCGGGAATGTGACAGCGGAACTCAGAATGGCGAATGCAACCGATAGCCTTCCGAGCTGCTTCTTGCGCGGGATTGATTTTCGAAACAATTTGAGTTGGGTATAATTAGACTATCGAATGGGATCTCAGTAATCAGGGGCAAAGGAGGCGAGAGATAAAGGTTTGGAAGAACAACAAGGAAAAAATTTGCGAGAGCCGCTAAAGGACACAGATATCTATAAAGACAATTCGACTGCTAACGATTGGCAACAGTTTCTCAAATAATGCGCTGACCTACCTCAAACGAATTGGGGAGGGGACGGATACGGTGTGGTTTAAGGTGGGGCGCGCCAGTCTTGGTGGGTGCTCGCTTCAGAAACACTGGAACTTGGCGGCCTATGCGGAGACGCATCCTGATTTCAAGCCCTACCAACTGGCAGAGGGCGACGATGGGGTACCCGTGAAGGCGAATCTTCAGGATGCGCTTGCTGCTGAGCAGTGGGATGTCATCACGTTGCACCGGGTCAGTGCCTGTCGCTGGCGACGGGAAAACCTTTGAGCCCCTCACGGGACTCAGCATTGACGACAGCCAGTTAGCCCCTGAAGAGCTTCAACCCGAAGATGCAGCCTTCCTGTGCGACGTCGTCCACGAGACAATGAAATATGCAGGTTAACGTGTGCCCTGAGGGAGTGTGTCGTCGCCGGGATCTATTCCGTCGCGAGGGTTGCATATGGCGGTGGAGGGGAGGGGAACCTTCCCCGTGGTGACAAGCGGATCGGACGTGGCATGTTGCCAGGTCGCGAGGCGTTGTTTCATGTCTGCCAGAACGGTGGCGTGAGCATTATCCTGTACGAGGTTGTTTGTCTCGTGGGGATCCATGACGAGGTCGTAGAGGGCGTCCGTCGCGGGGGCGTATGCTTGCCATCCATGTTCCACCCAGACCGTCTTGCTGAGGCCGGCATCGCAATTGGGCAGAACAGGTGCGTGGCGTGGATCGTAGCGGACGATATACTTGTAGCGCTCCGTTCGCACAGCGCGCATTGGCTCAAAAGCGGCATGATAGTTGACCTCGAAGAACAGGGCATCATTCACGCGATCCCGCTCGCCCCGGATGATTGGCATAAAGGATGTCCCCTCCAACCGCGCCGGCGGATTAATCCCAAGATAGTCGCACACGCTCGGGAATAGATCGATGTTGCTGATCATGGAATCGACTACTTTGCCCCCGCTGAACCCGTTTGGCCCGCGCATGATCAGCATGATGCCGGTCCCGGAGTCCTGTAGGTTGCACTTCATACGCGGAAAGGCTATGCCGTGGTCGGTGGTACAGATCACGAGGGTATTGTCGGTCAGCCCGTTGCAGTCGAGGGCGGCGAGCACCTGTCCTATCTTGTCGTCCAACGTGCGTGCGCTCTGTTTGAAGCGGGCCATGTCTTCACGTGTTTCAGGGGTGTCAGGCAGTGGCGATGGCGGCATCACGTAGCGCGCATCATCCTTAGGATGGTCCACAGGGAATACACGATGTGTGTTAAAGAAACCAACACTCAGGAAAAAGGGCTGCGACGGGGTATTATTTAGATACTCAATCGCAGCCGTATGGGCCTCGGCGGCGCCGCTGGCTGTGGGACACTCATCATACCCTATGGTTTTCCAGGGGGTGCTGCCTCCGGCAATATGCTGAATCCCGCATAGAGCAGATGTGTATCCCACTGTCTTGAGCGTGTGAATGATATGATGGCTGTAGTCATACAAGCTGAATCCGCGATGGGCCAATCCGAGCATACCGTTACTGTGCGCGGTCTGCCCGGTCAGGAGGCAGGCGCGGCTGGGGGAACACGTCGGGTTGGGCGTGAACGCTTGGCGGAACAGGACGCCCTCCTTCGCCAGCTTCTGCAGATTTGGTGTCTCAATGGCGTGCCCATAGGGTTGCACATAGCGCCCTGTGTCATGTGAATGGATGTAGAGGATGTTGGGTCGTTTTGTCATCGGTCAGTTCCTATCTTAGCTCTATTTCACAAAGTCGTGGCGGTACTGTCTTATCCTGTGGCCATATCGACAGTTCCCGCAGGCACTTCGAGCGTTGTGTCATTCACGGTGATCCAGACGGGGATGCTGCTCGGGTTCGACACTAAAGTGCGCTCGGCGCTGAAGATAAGCCGACGCTGGGCGGTGACATACTCAACGACGTCGATGTTGGTCGCAGCCCAGATTGCGTTGGGGTGTTGTCCCATGAGCGCACAGAAGGCATCGAAGGATTCCCAGCGATTCTGTTGTGGGAACTCGAAGCTGTGCCCCCATACGTACATGAGTTTCATCATGCCCCAGCGGGCTGGCTCCAAGAATTCGGCGCCTTTCTCGAGCGTGGCGCCGCGGTCGTGACACGTTGGGTGCCATGCCAGCCAGTCCTCGGGAAGTCCGTACCCGCCATGGCTTCGTACTGTCCGCCCGTAGGCAAGGCCTGCCGCGCGGGCGATGTCTATGACACGCGCATCGTAGCTGCCGAACGGATATGACATGCCCCTGATAACGCGTCCTGATGCGGCCTCAAGTTGCTTTCGATCCTCCAGGAACTCGTCCAGAACCTGTGCATCTGGCTGTTGAGTAAGTACAGGATGATTAACCGTGTGCGTGGAAATTTCGTGATTGGCATAGATGGTGCCCAGCTCATCCCTTTGTACACAATTCTCCCGTTCCAGATTGCCAGAGTTTAGATGAAATGTGCCTTTGAGGCCATACGCATCGAGAATTTCAATGAGCCGAATGTCGTGACGTTGGCCATCATCATAACTGAATGTGAGTGCATGCGTTTTGCCTTCTGGCCAGCGTGTGAGTGAGATTCGCTGCATTAATGTCTCCTGACGAATTGAGTTTCAGAAATGATAGTATTCAATCATACGATGGTGTAGACAGCGATGCAAAGGGAAACGCTGTGGACCGTTGGCGCGTAGTCATTCCTACCTTGAAGTTTTACCAGAAGTTGTTCAGTTCAAAACATGGGTTGGCATGCAACGTAATTGGAGATAGAGTAAAGACTTCACTATGAAAAATAGTTTACAACATCTCACACCGTCAGATGAGCTGGCCTTTCTCCGCGAGATCCACGGGGAGGGGAGCAGCGAGAAAATTTTCATTGCCCTGCGTGATGCTTTCCAAGTGTTGCAAACCCGTGCGCAGATCCTGTTGAGTTTGATTGTGATCTGTCTGACAATCACCGGGTTCTCCGGCAGGCAGATTGCTGCGTCATGTGATCTCGCTCGTGTTTTCCTGGGCTTGGGAATTTTGGCTGTGCTTGCATCGGCTCTGGTTCTGTTCGCGGGGCCGCTGCGCATTCAGTGGTTGACAGGGGCTCGAGCGGACACGTTGGACGCCACCTTTATTCAATGGTTGGGACGGCGTAACAAGCGTACGTGGTTTTATCATTTGGCTGTCGGCTTCCTCATTGTCGGCCTGAGTGCTTATGTCTTGGCCGTTGCCGCTTACCTGGTGGCTCCATGACGGAAGACTGTTGTATAGGATGCGTTGGGAGTGAAAGAGAATGATCTTGTTTCTTGCTGATAACCACTATGGCACGCATCCAGGGCGACTGTTGTATGAGTGCATTAAGGATGACTATGACATTGACTTCGTTGAGGATGACTGTAGTTGTCTCGACGCCGGTAATCTCCGGGGCCAATATCAACTCTTGATCCTCAACATGATTGGCGGCTGCTGCGATTTACCCATGCCCAGCGCCGAGGCCGAAGCGGCAATGTATGCCTATGTGAAGGGAGGTGGCAACCTGCTGCTTATACATGGTGGCAGCGCTGCCTTCTGGCAATGCGATTGGTGGCGGCCACTTGTGGGCTTCCGGTGGGTGCGCGGTGACGATACGGACGGCTTTGCGCCCAGTACGCACCCCGTGCGACCCTACACGGTGACGGTTGCGAAGTGTCGGCATCGGCTTTGCGGCAAACTACAGGAGATGGATCTACCCGAGGATGAGATTTACATCAACATGGAGCAGACCTGTCCCACTGTCACGCTGATGGAGACCACCACCGATGAAGGCACCTTCCCAATGTGTTACGAAGCCATGACACCATGGGGTGGTGGCCGCATCCTTGGATACGTTCCGGGGCATAGAGCAGATGTCGTCCAGCACCCGCACAACGTGGCAAACTGTCGTGTTCTTGTTGACGATTTGTTGAAGTGATTGCCATAGAGGATGCCTCGTTGATTCATAGTCCGGCGGAGGCACGACGCCGGGGGGGGGCACTGACCTGAAACTCCCTTTTTTCTTAGTTCTTTCACTCCTTGGTCAATTGAATATTGAAGACTGAAAATTGGGGATTGGGGAGAGGTGCGCTTAAGTTTTTCCCCTGAATGATCCGGGTACACCCGGGGCTCAACTAGCCTGAAACTTGACTCGTGTTACTCGTTCGTTTTGAACGTCCAACATCGAACAAAGAAAGAATCGCAAACTCCAAACCCCGATGTTCAATGTTGAGTGTTTGATGTTCATTCTCAAGTTTCACCCTTGAATAATCCGGATACCCCCGGGGGCCTTACTAGGCTGAAACTTCCCCGTTTTTCTGACGATTCCGCTCCTCATAGCCTCGGTCGCCAGGCGGCCAGGACGTGGAGTCTGCGTCAGAGTAGCTCAAACGGGCAGGGATAGAGGACTGCCGTTTATTGCCCGCCGCCAATTTCGGCAAGCAGCTGCATGAACCGGCGGCCGTATTCGATATAGGTGGATGCTTTGAGATCTTCCGTGGATACCTGATTCTTATCATGGTGCACCAGTGCCATGTGCGGTTCAATGGATATGCCCCCGCTATAGCCGTTGTTGACCAGATCTTTGACGATGCGCTTTACATCGCCGTCGCCTTCACCCGGAAAGGTGAAGTGTGACTCTGGAAATGTTTCTCCTGGCCGATCCGCCACGAAGGAGGCGTCCTTGATGTGAACATAGGCGACATGCTCTTTAACCTTTGAGTAGAACTCCCAGCTCGACTGCTTGGGATAAGGGGCAGGCTTGGTGCGGTCGTCGGTGAAGACGGGATTGCCTGTGTCGAAGACCAGTTTCAGTCCCGGTACATTATCAATAAGCTCCAAAGTGTGCTGATAGGACATGCCGCCATAATTCATGCAATTTTCATGCACGGGGGTGATGCCCGCATCAGAGAAAAGACGCACCATCTCGCGGAGGCGGCGAAAGCGCTCCTCTTTCATCTGGTCGGGACAATCGTTGTCCTGTTCGTCTTTGAGCACCGCGTAGCTCATGATTCGGATCAGTTTGCTTCCCAAACGCTGCATCCGGGGAAGGGTTCGCTCAATTTGAGTCAATGTCTCTTCGAAGGGGCTGGTAATCTGAGCGGCCCAGTTGGCAATGACTGATCCGAAGCAATTGACTTTGACGCCCGCCGCATCCAGTTTGATGGCCACGGTATCGAATGCCTCGTCGGACAGGTCGTGAATGTTCGTTCCGTCGATATTGCGGGATTCGATGTTGGTCCATCCCAGCTCCTGGGTTACCTTGATCTGTGCCTCGATGCTGGTGCCGCCTTCGTCTGCAAACCCTGTGTAATACATGATCTATTCTTCCTATATTGTTTTATTGCTAAACTGAAACCCATCCGTTAAGGCGGTGGGACTTGTATATGGCCAGAACCACATCAACGGCGTGACGCGCTGAGGATGCCTCGACAAAGGGAGCACGACCCTCGCGCATGGCCTCAACAAAATCGGCAATTTGGGCGGGATGTCCACTGCCATAGTAAGTTTTTCCGACTGAGACCTCGGGGCCGTCGGCTGCGGCATCCCACTCGGACTGAACCTTCTTGCCTAGCGTCTCGTCCTCAAATACCATTTTCACGCAATGCCCATTACGCACTTCCACTGAACCCACTGTTCCGTGAATGGACAGGGTGGGCTCCCAGGAAATATGGCTGGAGCACGTTGCCTCAATAGAGCCAAGAGCCCCGTTGGCGAACCGTAGGCTTGCCACGGCGGTGTCTTCAGTTTCAATACTGTCGCCGTGGGTTAGATTGTCGTAAGTGCCACACAATTGGCTCACTCCGCCCATCAGCCAGGCCAACATGTCGATGAAGTGAATCGCCTGATTAATCAGTACCGAACCTCCCTCTTGGGCCCAGGTTCCTCGCCAGCTGTCCGCCGTGTAGTATTCAGGCGTTCGCAGGCATCTAATCTGCACACCGGCCGTCAGGATCGTTCCAAACACCCTGTCTGTTACCCACTGCTTCAGTAGTCGATTTCTCGTATCGAAGCGATGTTGAAAGATTCCGGAGAAAACCAAGTCAGCGTGACGTTTGTGAGCGGCCAACATGGCGTCCAGACCTTCGGAAGTTGCGGCCAGAGCCTTCTCGCACAGCACATGCTTTCCAGCCTCCAACGCGGCCACGCAAATCGGCGCATGGGAGGCGTGGTCGGTGCAGACGCTTACACCGTCCACATCGCCCGCGGTCAGAAGCTGCCGATAATCCGCAGTGACATGGTTCACCCTGTATGTTTCGGCTAGGGCAAGGGCTTTCTCTTTGTTCAAATCACAGAGCCATGCAACCTCCACCTGTTCTTGCTTCTGGTAGCTCTCGATGTGGGAGGGTGCGATCACGCCGCAACCAATAATTCCAACCTTTGTTCGATTTTTAATGTCAATCACCCTTTCTCTATTGTGGTGAAGATACCCTAGTTGAACGATCCGCCGACGTCCACGGTTTGTGAAGACGTCGGTTCCTTCTTTACATAGCGGGAGGTCTTGATCCGTTCCTGAAGCTTTTCGAAGTACAGATCCTCGTCTACTGGCAGCGAGACCCATTCGTCGGTCCAGGCCGAAAGCAGCATGGCGTTGGACAGTTCAAGACTGTGGATGCCTTCGATCCCCGGCGATTGAAGTTTCTCACCCTTTAGAATGGCGTTGGTCCAATTTTTGAGAACACCAATATGTTCTTCGCCGTTTCCTTTGATGGGAATCTCACATGTCCAGCACTCTGGCATCTCGAAAGACGCTTCGGTTTCCTTGGAAAATTGAGCTACCCCGGTGCGGGTGCGCCAAAAGGTCAGCTTATCAGCCTCCATAATGATTTTGCCGCGATCACCGACGACTTCCAGGCGATTGGTCCCCGGAGCTTCTCCCGTGCTAGTAACGAAGAGTCCCGTGGCACCGTTCTCGTACTCGACAAAAGCGGTTACATCGTCTTCGACCTCGATATCATGGTACTTCCCGAAGGCGCAGAAAGAGCGGACACGCTTGGGCATGCCGCAAATCCACTGCCACAGATCGAGATTATGGGGGCATTGATTGAGCAGAACGCCGCCGCCTTCGCCACGCCAGCTGGCGCGCCACCCGCCGGAGTTAAAATAGGCCTGGGATCGGAACCAATTGCTGATGATCCAGTTTGTGCGCATGATGTTGCCCAGCTCTCCGCTGTCGATCAGCTCCTTGAACTTCTGATGAAGAGGGCGCTGACGCTGATTGAGCATGATGCTGAATACCAGACCGCTCTTCGTGGCCGCTTCGTTCATCTCGCGCACTTGCTTGGTGTAGACCCCCGCCGGTTTCTCAATCAGCACGTGAAGACCGTTCTCAAACCCCTTTATGGCCAGGGGGGGGTGATCATAATGGGGCGTGGCCACGACAATCGCATCCGAAAGTTTCGCCGCGAAAAGTGCCTCGGCCGTCTCGAAAACTTGAACCTTGTCACCCAAATTCTCTGCCGCCCACTCGCGACGCTCAGCCTTTACGTCGCAAACTGCCGTCAACACGGCTCCAGGAATCTTTCCCTCGGCAAACTGCTTGGCATGACTTCCACCCATGCCGCCAATGCCAATAATGCCAACTCGTACCTCGTCCATTTTCATGCTCTCCTAATATTCCGATGAGCTAAAACCGCCGTCGTCGGCTTCAGTGATTTTTTCTAGAACGTAAGCCTTACAAGCCTTTGCCGCGCAGAAAGTCGTAGCTGGATTTGAGACAGTCGAATGGGTCGCGCCGACAGGTGTCCTGCTCGATGCCGTACCAGCGTACCCCAGCCGCCTCACAGGCTGGAATGATGCTGTCCCAATCCATATTACCCTCGCCAATGGGCGCCATCACAGGTCCGTCGCCATCCACGACTTCCTTATCTTTCAAATGAATAACTGGCACCCGGCCATGACATCGCTCCAAAATTCGCACACAATTTAAACCGGCATGCTCAATCCAGTACAGATCCAGCTCCAGCATCAAATCTCTGCCGCCCTCGTCGATAAGAATGTCCTCAAGCGATATACCCTCGGCTGTGCGCGTGAACTCATGACTATGATTGTGATGCCCGAAGCGGATGCCAGCTGCCTTGTATTGCGGAATAACCTTGGATGCGTTCGCTATGAACTGGCGATAGGTGACTGGGTTGGTGTCGCCGATTCCGCCAAAGGCCGCATAATTGCACCCTAGGGTTTGGTGAAACTCAATTTCTTGATCCACCTTATTGAGCAGGTCGTCCAGGTTGCGGTGGGTGGCAATGCAGCTCAGTCCGTTGTCATCGAGCATTTGACGCATCTGTACGGCATCGACCTCTGGCGTATCGCCAGCCATGGCGCTGACCGCCGATACCTGAACAGCGGTGTAACCAATGTCGCTGATTTTCTTTAGCGTATCCACCAAGTCACTGGCCGTCTTGGCGAAGTCTCTTACCGTATACATTTGAACTGCGAGCTTGTCTGGGTTCATGTTTTCATTTCCTTGTCTTGTTATGGGGGTTCCTTGTTTAGTTATATGGCCGGGTGTCGACGATTTAGTAAAATTTGGGGAACCCCGCTTCGCGTCAGGCTGGCGATGGTTGCAAAATGTTCGAGGGATGGGTAGTGCCAAGCCACCCGGGCACCTGAGCGCATTAAACGATCATATACGTTCAGAATGTCATTAAACGACAATAAGCTAAAATTCACACGTCCGCCCACCTCTGTATCCAAGTCTTGCCAAAAGTCACCACCATTCGAAGATGGCTTATTGGGCACAATTACATAGGCATGGGGTGGGGTATTCTCCGGCCGCGGTGTCACGAACGTACCGGATTCGCGTTGGCTGTACACACCGACCTCTGTCAGCTGCTTGACGACTCGATCCACCGTGGCCCGGGCCACTCCAAAGCGCTGCATAACCTCATATCGCGTCGGCAGAGCAGAATTCACAGCAAATTTTCCGGAATGAATCTGATCAATGAACCACGTTTTGAGGCCGACTGCTTGCATAGTTGACGAGTTGCCTTGATTGGTGTGTTAGAATTGTCGATTAATAAGATTAAAATGTAACTACTCAGGTCGATTGCTGACAGGATTTACAGGATCGACAGGATTTAGGCAAGGCGGAAACCCTGGGTGATTCGGCTCCGCATGGATCAGGGATGGGGAGGAGTGCGATTAAGATCAGAAAGATGATCGCGCGTCTGTTTGGCCAGTCGCCACGAATCCGCCGCGCGATCAGCCCCAACATATGACTGGCCAAATGCGGGACCTCGACCCACGGCAACACCAGAAAGCGGGTATTGTTGGTGAGCCATTGCAGGTTGCGTTCGTGCGCGGTGCGTTCCCACTCGAGAAAGGCATCGCGGTCCACACTCTTCCCTGCCGCCGAACCAAACCAATTTCATCCGCCGTTATATGCCGCCCCTGTATGACCATGTCCTGTGTCATGGTTAATACCATAGAAGATCAGGCAGTCCGAGTTCAGCAGATATTTCGAGTGTTTTTCTGTTGCGATCGTGGGGGAGGGGAGACTACTCTTTAGTCAAAAGTAGCTCCACCGTTGCGCCACTTGTGTAGTTACAAAAGCCGGATAAGAAAGGTTGACTCCATAGCGAAAAAGCATGAGTCAGTTAGAGATGTAGATATGACTAGAAGACAAGCGGCTATCGGAGAAGCGCTCTTGGAGGCCAGACCTTTTCCTGAACTGATGACCAGTTATAGTGACCCGGCACTTGAGATCATAAAAGTTACGGACGATGATCGGCAGTTCTCCCATACGTCTGGCATCGGAGATCAGTGTTTTAGAATGTTTACCAAAGATTCCAGTCGGATGGTCTTTTCCCGGGAGACAGCTGCTGGTAGGCAATACTGGCTGTGTGAATTAGAGGACCAATTGAAAATCCGACGACTGACCGACGTGGGAGCACGCAGTGCTGTCCTCAATGCCGACGACAGTTTCCTCTATTACTTCGTGGATCAGGTTGATCGTTCACCTGTCCGTATCCTGTTACAGCGCATCTCGTTAAGGGATTTTCGAACCGAGACCGTACAGGTTTTTGATACGAAGATCAACGGCGTGGGCAGAATGCCCATAGGAGGGACCCGTTTTGGCAACCTGTCTGGAGATGGCCGTACTTTGGCGTCCGGCTTTAGTTTCGCTACCAAGGGAGATGAGCGGGGGTATTACGCTCCGATTTTCATCGATCTCGACACCTTCAAGATCTGGGGATTCGATTGGGAGTGGTACTGCTGGCGGGTGGGTGGTTCTTACTATATGGGGTCGGATCCGGACAAGTCCCATCATCTGTTAATGAGCAAGTTTCATCGGGACCAATTTGTTTCCGATGGGCCGGGATGGAAGGACGATATCCATCGAGTCACGATGCACGTGGTGAACGACCAGGGGGAGATGATCGGTACCATCCCGATGGGCGGTGAAGGGGAGGGAGTTGATCACGCGGGTTGGCGAGGCGGGCGCTATGAGGTGGTCATGCATTCCGTTTTAATCCAACCGAATACTCATTTTCGCATGGGTATCGTCGGTGCTACTCCGGTCGCCTGTCCTCCTGAGCAGGTCTATGACGGCAATAAGATTGTCGGAGGACAACGTTATGAGATGACCCGAAAAATATTTCGGCCTGAATGCTGTCATATGTCATGGAATATGGCTGGCAATCACCTCGTTTCCAACACGGAGGGCTACGACAAACTGTACAACACGTACCTATGGCTGGGTACTGTGATGGAAAAAGACGGGAATGATCCCGAAATCATTCCCAAACATCTGTTGCATACTAAGACATCGTGGACACAGTATAACTATTGGTGCGTTGATTCGCCCGCCCTTTCGCCCGACGAAAGGACGGTTTTCTTCAATTCCGACTACCTGAGTAAACCGGGCCACCCCCAGCTCTGCTGCGTCCGGGGCTTTTCCTTTCCGAAGTAAAGCTATGAAAAGAACGATTATCAGTGCGGCAACTGCCCCGCGTGCCTTCAACATCGGTGGACGACAACAAAACAACTGTCGATATGATCAAGGACCGTTTGAACACCCCCGGTGAGATTCGTCAGTTTTACGGCTATCTATCACAGTAATAATAAACAAGAGGCATATATGAATGAACACTATGATTGCTATCGTCAGTCAGATCAACCTCCCGCAGTCGTTCGAGGCTTTATCAATAACGCAAGCAGTCGGCCGGCGAGTGCTGACACCGAAGTCAGTCTGTCTTGGATAGGTTGTGAATTGCTGATACAGGCTCGATGTCGATGCAACGGTGAGGTCCTAACGCCCTCCGATCGGTTCGTCGTGGCATTTGATGCGTCCGGCCGAGAAGCTGATCTGATCACGATATCAATTACTCCGGACGGTACTTTTAATTGCACTCAACTCGGCACCAGTTTTTTCAATACTGATCCGACCTGGGCAGCCGAAGCCTATCCGTTTCCTGCCAGGGTTGAAACAAGGTTGCTCAATGATGGCTGGCAAGTCGAAGTGTACCTGCCATTGGTAAACATGTTCTCCCTTCGCGGGGGAAGAGTGCCGGATAGTTTCCGATTGAACATAGCGCGTATTTTCGCAGGTCGCGAATGGTCCTACTGGCCGCTTTCTGACGGTATCTGGGCGGAATATGCCTTTGCCTTTCCAACGATAGATCTCATCGATGAACCAGCGCCCTCCCGCCTGGCTGTCGTTCCCGTGGCTTCGGATGCAATCGAAACACGTTTACCAGAGCTTTCATTCTGCGCACTTATGTATGATACCAGTCGAGGAGCTATTGGTTACAACGCTGAGAGTTATGCACGCTTCGTCGATTTCCTGGCCGCTTGCGGCCATCGGAGCTTCATGCTTTATTTCGAGGACGGTTTCCGTTACGAGAGTCACCCGGAATTCGCTTCCCCAAATGCGCTGTGCGCTGCGGATATCGAAGTTATCGAGCGTGCCTGCCAACGTAATCAAATGGAACTGATCCTGGCGCAGACGACTTTCGGTCATATGTACGACGTGCTCCGACATCCAGCCTACATCCACTTAGCCGAAGACGGTAATCCCTATCAGATCTGCCCCTTGCACCCGGAGACACGCCCCTTTCTCTCGGATCTGCTCGACGAGATAATCCCCCTGTCCAAGTCCGCGTATTTTAACGTCAACTGCGATGAGTCACGCTTCCTGGGACGCTGCCCGCGTTGTCGCCAGAAGGGGGCCGATGCGGCTGGCAAAGAAAATATTTTCCTCGATCACTTGCTGTGGCTGCACGAAAAGGTCAGTGCTCACGGTCGACGCATGATGATCTGGGGCGACCATCTGCTGGGCATGCCATCTATATTGGAAAAGTTACCCAAGGACACGGTGATCATGGATTGGCACTACGTCAACTGGGCGGCCTACCCCTCGCTTACTTTCTTTCAGGATCAAGGATTCGAGGTTATCGGTTCTCCGAGTGCCCTCTATTCCAGCCTACGCAATTTCACTACGGATTGCATTCATCGTGGAGCCAAGGGCATGCTGCACACGGTGTGGGAGAGTAGGAACCTCCTTGGCTTTCACTGTCCGGGCGCGTATTTTTCCGCACAGATCGCCTCGGGACATGCGGGCCAAAGCGACACTGAGATCATGACCGGCTTTGAGAAGCTCGTGTGGCCGGAAGAGCAACCGGGCGTATCCTGGTTACCCCTCTATTCCTGGGGTACCGGGCTAGACGATAAACTGGCAGCCAAAGCCCGACGGGATGCCGCTACGGCGATCAGTCGTTGTCAAGCAGCTGAGCCTTATGGTTGGGTGGCAGAGCAACTACTACATGATTTGACAAAGTCTTGATACCGTATCTCTCCTGCATAATAAATGCTCGTGACTACTATGCCAAAGGTAGAGTCAGTTTCTCCGCCTTAGCGAATCAACCGTGGCTGAATACCGGCTATTCTCGTCGGACACGTTGGACAAGCTAGGTGTCAACTCATGACGGATAAAGCTGTAATTCGACATACAGCGAAAGAGAATAACAGAGATCACACGCCGGTTTAGAAGTGCTCATGCCTGTGATTTTTACGTTTTTCCGGCTTGTTGAGCCAGCAGACCGTACAGCTCCGGTCGGCGGCCCGCCGGCTTCTGTTTCCGTGTGTCCTTGAACTGCGTCCATTTTCGCTTGAAGTCCAGGTTCACCGGTGCCATACAGAATGAATCGCCGACCTGTCCGGTGCGGGCGGCGAACTTGCCTTCCGCGTCGATGATCACACCGCACCCATTCCACATGCCCACCACCATCGGTACCGCCCAGTCTTCGGCCCGCGACCGTGCGGTGATGTCCGCTGCCTCCGTCCAGTGGCCGTAGGTCGGCTCAAAAATGATCTCGGCACCTTTGAGTGCCAGCACGGCGAACGGTTCGGGAAAAACAATGTCCCAGCAGATCAGCATCCCCACGCGACCAAGATACGTGTCGAACACTGGCAGATCGTTTCCGGGCGTCAGGCACTGTGCCTCACCGCGTGGCAGGTGCGTCTTGTCGTATGTGGCGATAACCTTCCCTTCTGGGTCGATCATCACCGCTGTGTTGTAGTACTTACCGCGGCGCGTGGTCATCGTTCCGCCGATGATCGCCATCTCGTGGCGCCTACAGACCTCGCCGATGCGTTGGACGTATTGCTCGTAAGCGTGCTTGATCGCACGCTGACATGCCTTGGTGTGCTTCTGTTTGCTGATCATGCCACACAGTCGCAGGCAGTCTTCGCAGAAGACGGCGACATCTGCACCGCCGGCGCCGACCTTCTCAAGCAGATTCACGTGATGCGTCAGGAATCGCTCGATGTGCGCTTCGATCTTTGCCGGATCCTTCTGCTTCCCGGCGATCATGATCACTGTCTCGGGGTTGGCCCAGCGCGGTCCGATGTTGCTCCCCCGTGGCGCGCAAGCCGCGACGTTGATTATTCTCGGTGAACCCATGGTCGACCCTCCCCGTATATTTTTTCGTCTCTCGGTACAAATCGAAATAGTACTTCTCAACAGCGTATTAGTGCAAGGCGGATTTTCTGGTCATGATCAGCACAAAAGATTCATATTTGCCAATGTTTAAAGGGACTATCTTAAAAACTAAAATTTCAAGTTG
>Ga0307929_1000824_pt1 | contig 27464 bp, 22 predicted proteins | sample AceLakmetage1330_FD_203160 | JGI IMG/M metagenome (GOLD analysis project Ga0307929, IMG submission 203160) | Saline water microbial communities from Ace Lake, Antarctica - #1330 | ecosystem: Environmental > Aquatic > Non-marine Saline and Alkaline > Saline | place: Antarctica: Ace Lake...
GGGACGGGCTCCGCAAAGCGACGACATCATAAAAAGGCGGCTTTTTGCCGCCCGAGACACGAACCGAACGGATGCGGATTCCACCTTAAATTCGCTGGGTCGTGGTTCAAGATTGGGGGTAGGCGTATAGGGCGGCGGTGTCGCCGTCAAAGGTCTCATGTCGAAAAGGCCAAGGTCTAGGGGAAAGGGACCTGCGACATTCGACATTTTGACCTTCGACTGAATAGAGAGGAACGAACGTATGAAACCCTTTATGGATGCTGACTTTTTACTCCAGACGGAGACGGCAAAAACGCTGTATCACGACCATGCCGCGAAGATGCCGATCTACGACTACCACTGCCATCTGTCGGCGCAGGAAGTCGCGGAGGACAAGCAGTACGACAACCTCGGCGAGTGCTGGCTGGGCGGAGACCATTATAAATGGCGCGCGATGCGCACCAACGGGGTGGCCGAAAAATTTGTGACCGGTGATGCCTCGTGGCGCGAAAAATTTCAGAAATGGGCGGAAACCGTTCCGCAGACGATTCGCAATCCGCTTTACCATTGGACCCATCTTGAGCTTCAGCGGTATTTCGATATCGATACGCTGTTGAGCCCGGAGACGGCGGAAGAGATTTATGAGGAGTGCACGGCCAAATTGCGCACGCCGGAGTTCTCGGCCCGCAACCTGATGCGCAAGATGAATGTAAAACTCGTCTGCACCACCGATGATCCGGTTGACGACTTGCGCTGGCACAAACAGCTTCAGGATGAAGGATTCGAGATCAAAGTGCTTCCGACTTTCCGCCCCGATAAGGCGATGACTTTTTCCAAGGATTGGAAAAAGTATATCGGAAACCTTAGTCAGGTTTCCGAGGTGGAGATCAATGGGGCTGAGGCATTAATTAAAGCCATTGATCAGCGGCATGAATACTTTCATTCGGTCGGTTGCCGTCTGTCCGACCATGGCGTGGCGTATGTGCCGGATGCCGATTCGACGCCTGAAGAGCTGGAGTCCATTTTCCAGCGCGCGATGGCTGGCGAAGAACTTGCTCTTCCGGATCGTGAAAAATTCGAGGCGTGGTTCCTCTGTGAAGTTGGAAAGATGAACCACGCGCGCGGCTGGGCGCAGCAGTTTCATGTGGGCGTTTTCCGTAATAACAACAGCCGTCTGTTTGAAAAACTCGGCCCCGACACCGGCTTCGACTCGATTGCGGATTACCGTCAGGGGCCGGGAATGGTGCGCCTGCTCGACCGGCTCGATTCGACCAGCCAGCTGGCGAAGACGATTCTCTACAATATCAACCCGGTCGATAATGAGTTGTTTGCGACGATGATCGGCAACTATCAGGACGGCTCGTTCCCCGGCAAAATGCAGTTCGGCTCCGGCTGGTGGTTCCTCGATCAGAAGGACGGCATGGAAAAACAGATGAACGCGCTTTCGTCGCTCGGACTGCTCAGCCGCTTTGTCGGCATGCTGACGGATTCGCGCAGTTTTCTCTCTTATCCGCGCCACGAATATTTCCGCCGCATTCTTTGCAACCTCATCGGCAACGATGTGGAGAACGGCGAAATTCCGGCCGACATGGAACTGCTCGGACAAATGGTTGAAAACATCTGCTTCAACAACGCAAGCAACTATTTTGGAATACAACTCACAGGAGATATGGAATGAATATGAAAATCAAACCGGCGGACGAGTGCCGCTACGACATTTTATCGATGGGCGAAGTGATGCTTCGCCTCGACCCCGGGGAGGGGCGTATCCGCGCCGCCCGCAACTTCCGCGCATGGGAGGGGGGGGGCGAATACAACGTGGCTCGCGGCTTACGCCGCTGCTTTGGCCAGCGCGCCGCCGTGGTGACCGCCTTTGCTAAAAACGAAGTGGGCTTGCTGATGGAAGACTTTATCATGCAGGGCGGAGTGGATACTTCGCTAATCAAATGGGCGGAAACCGACGGAATTGGACGTACGGTTCGCAACGGGATCAACTTCACGGAGCGCGGATTTGGTATTCGCGGCGCGGTCGGCTGCTCCGACCGCGGCAATACCGCGGTCTCTCAGCTCAACGTCGGCGACATCGACTGGGAACACATCTTCGGCACCCTCGGCGTGCGCTGGTTCCACACTGGCGGCATCTTCGCGGCGCTCAGCGAAACCACTGGCCCGTTAGTGATCGAAGCCGCCAAGGCCGCAAAAAAATACGGCACTATTGTTTCGTACGACCTCAACTACCGTCCCTCGCTTTGGAAGGGATTCGGTGGCATTGAAAAATGTCAGGAAATCAACCGCGAGATCGCTCAATACGTCGATGTGATGATCGGAAACGAAGAGGACTTTACCGCCTGCCTCGGGTTTGAGATTGAAGGCGCGGACGAAAATCTGACTGATCTGGATGTCGGCTCATTCCAGAAAATGATCACCAAAGCGGTCAAAGAATTCCCGAACTTTAAGGCGACCGCGACAACGATGCGCGGGGTGAAAACCGCGACCGTCAATGACTGGGGCGCGATGTGCTGGTGCGACGGCGAGTTCTACACCGCCACCCACCGCTCGGAACTTGAAATCATGGACCGCGTCGGCGGCGGCGACAGCTTCGCCTCCGGCTTCATTTACGGACTGATGGAACTGGGCGATCCGCAGAAAGCGGTTGAATACGGCGCGGCGCACGGTGCGCTCGCCATGACCACCCCCGGCGACACCACGATGGCCTCGCTCGCCGAAGTTGAAAAAATTGTCGCCGGTGCCGGCGCGCGGGTAGACCGGTAGGGGCGACCTGTATGTCGCCCGTGCAACAAATGGAGAAAATCATGTTAAACGAACTTTTAAAACGACCCGTTATCCCTGTAATCGTGATTGAAGATGCTAAGGATGCCGAACCGCTGGCCGAAGCGCTGCTGGCCGGCGGCATGGATATCATTGAAGTCACCTGCCGCACCGCTGCCGCACCCGAAGCGCTGGCGCGCATCAAAAAAGAATTCCCGGAAATGCTGTTAGGTGCCGGAACGGTGGTAACGCCTGATCAGGCGAAAATGTGCATCGACACCGGGGTCAGCTTCGGCCTCGCGCCGGGACTCAACCCCGACACCGTGAAGTTTTTCCAGGACAATGACACGCTGTTCATTCCCGGCATCATGACGCCGTCAGAAATCGAGCAGGGGCTTTCGCTCGGATGTCGGATGCTGAAGTTCTTCCCGGCCGGTGCCGCAGGCGGCATCAACATGCTTAAAAACTTTGCGGCACCGTACGCTCCGTTCGGTGTCAAATTCTGCCCGACCGGCGGGGTGAACCTCGACAACATGAACGACTGGCTCTCTCTGCCGGTTGTCAGCGCGATCGGCGGATCGTGGCTCGCCACCAAACAGCAGATTGCCGATAAGCAGTGGAGCCTCATCACCGATCAAGTGAAAGCCGCCCTCGCCAAGGCAGGCTGAGGCAGCCTGCTTTCGATGTTTGGATCTGAGCCCGAGTACTCGGGTGAAAGTTCTTTTTGGTATTCCAAAAAGTAACAGAGTGAAGCTGTAACCCGAAAATCAGGGGGTTTCGCCGCGGAGTTGGCCGCGATAAGTAATTTTCTCATAACGGCAGTTAGGGCGGTCTTTTTTTTGGCAGTGATTTTCCTCTGCCAGATGTTGGTGAAAAACGCTCAGGTGAGGATTGCTGTGGGAGGCGCTGAGAGCGGCCGTATACAGGCAGGCTTTCAGGGTTTTGCGTTCACCGCAGATGTCGCGCCTTGAATATGCCGCTACGATCTGTCTTTGCGATCTGACCGATACTCTTTGCGTATTCCCTAACCCGTCCCGGATTAACGATACGGACCGTTAGACCCGCTCCAAGCATGTGTTATAGCCGCCTATAGACTCGAACACATAATGAAGCCCGTCTCCATGCTTCATGAGTCGGTTGATACCCTTGAGGGTATTGGCAAAACGAATTGTTTTACTTTGAATGTATGCATCCAGATGCTTCTTGGATATACTTTCTGGCCCGTATTCATTAGCACTCCTTCTAGTTAATTCGAGCTCGCTTAACCGGCTCTTCCTCAAAGACGGGGCTCAGCCAGTGAACTCCCGAACACCTCGCAGAAACGGCAGACGCTGTTGGTGGAGATGTTCTGTATTTTCCACGCGCGAAATTATCTCAATTTTTCCCTTGTTACAGCGCCAGTCACACGTTATACATCACACGTATGACACGAATTTTTTGAAGCAGAGCAGGGGAAAACAATCGATTTCGTGAATGCTATCGGAGAGGGTCGAAGGAAGATTCTTCCGAAGCGTTCGTTACAGAAAAGGGGCCGAAAACCGGCTCTTAAACTAGAAAGAAGGAGAAAAGCAATGAAGAGTACAAAAATTATACTGGCGGCGCTGATCGCGTTCGCAGTTTCACTGACGGCATCGGCCACCCTCATGGTGGACTTTGATGCCACAACAACGGTAGACACCGATGGTGTGGGCTATGCCTCCGCCCCCGATAACGTGCCTTTCAGTGACACAGTCGCCCGCAGCCCGGGGATCGGAGTGAATGGTTATGGCAATTCCCCTGATACCAGCGCCACTTTTTACGGAGGGGTCGATCATTCGGGAAGTGGCGGAATCAATGATGTACCTTACCTGGAGAGCACAGATGGCAGCTTCCGATATCGTCTGGGCGCGGGAATCGGCGACACGATGGGTGCCCTCATGCTCTGGAATAAGGTCGATTTCCTGAGCGCTGGAACCGTGGCGCTTGGCGCAGGATCTTCGTTCACTGTCAACACCGATCTGTTTAGTAGCGGAATCGGCGGCGAGGAAATTCGTTTTGTGGTTGAAGAAGGTGGCTTGATGTATATTTCCTCCTCTGTAAGCGCGCTTCTAGATGGTGATGTTGACTCGACCCTGATCAATCCCGGCACCGCAAGCTGGTTTGCGTATGACCCGGCGACCAACATGCTGGCGATTGGTGCTTCCGCATTGCCTGCTTTGAGCGACATTACTGCCGCAGGTGTATATATCGAGTTAACAGCGGAAGATGTTGGGAATAAGACGCTCGCTATTAATAGCTTCACGGTAGATGCCGTTCCGGAACCGGCCACCATCGGTATGCTGGGTCTGGGTGCCATCAGCCTCCTGGTCCTCCGTCGCAAGCTGAGAGCCTGAGGCTGACGTTTGAGTTTCCTACCGCCGCATCGATTCTTGCGATAAATAAGCAGAATGGATGCGGCGTTTTTTGTTAGAGATTTAGGTAGATAAAGGAGTTTTTGTGAAAAAGATTATAGCTACATCGCTTCTCGCATTGTTTGTTGTTTCGGTGTCGGCCATGGCTGGTAATGTCCTCGTTGATTTCACCCCTACTGTGGGTGAGAGGGTCGACGGAACGGGTTATTCGGGGGGTCAGGTTCCCTTCAGTATGGAGGTTGCGCGCAATCCGGAACTTGGCGCGTCGGGCTACGGCGGGGATAATGCGGTTTTTTATGGGGGTGTCGGAGCAACGGGCTCTGCCGCGATCAACCTGCACAAGGTGGAATCGGACAAAAGCGTGCGCTTCCGCCTTTCTGGGGCCTCTGCCGGCGATTCGGCTGCGGGCGTCTATCTGTGGAAGAAGGAAAACTTCCTGAACGGCATGGATGCCGTAAATGTCAGCCTGAAGCCAAGGGATGCAATCATCGTTAGGGTTCGCAAATTTGGTGCCGGTATTGCCGGTGAGGTTCGCTTTGTAATCCAGGAAGGCGACAAAATGTATATTTCCGCCAATGCGGGAGCGATCCCTGCCTCATATGGCCGGGTATATATCCCCAATCCCGCCAAGGCAAAGTGGTTTGAGTATACGCCTGAGGAGACTTCCGTGCAGACGATTGGCGCTGCCGCTAAACCCACGTTTCAGAATATCACCGCCATCGGCGTGTATCTTGAAATGAGGAAAAAAGATGGAGGCGGGAATATTACCGTGGCTTTCGACGATTTCAGGGCCAAGGGCACCCCGGTCGCTCCGTAAGCTGAAAGACCTGGCGGAATCCGTGATGGGCTTCGCCGGGGGAGTTCGATCCTCCTTTCTAAGAGAGTTGGGAGCCCTTTTTCTTTAGGTGGCATATGTCCGATCGAACGGGGGTTGCGGGTCCCGTAATTCATGCTGCCAGCGGATGCTGTTCTGAGAAATGGGTGGAGCGTGATCCGTGCCTCCGGCTTGGCCGGCTCCGGGGTTAGCGGGACGCACCCAAAATGCGTCCGGAGGTCGCGTTCCGCCTATATTCGACAAATTAAACAGAAGATGTTCCAACCTGAATAGATCAGGCTAACCCGGATATTGCACGAGTTTAAAATGGCGCAGCAGCACGGCGCGAAGGCTGGTTGTCGGGGTCACTGGCCTGAGGCGCAAGCTCTTCAGTCAAACCGTGTAAAAAGGTGGTCAGCAGCGCCGCGCGCATACCCTGCCCAACCACATCGCAGATAAACACACCCGTGTCATGTTCGGACAACGGAAGGATATCGAAAAAGTCACCGGCCAACATCTCGGCCGGTATATAACGGGGATAGAAGTTTATCCGAGCCTGTTCGTTTGTGGCATCTAGCGGGAACTGTTTAGGCTGCTCGGCCACTTCGCCTTTGCCTTCGACACTTATGACCAACGGTCCCAAATATCAGGAGTTAGCTCTTCCGAGCTGTACCCCGTGATCTCCTTGATATGTTCGCCCATGTATTCATAGATATCCGAGTCGAAGTTTCGGCGATATACAGTGGCAAAGCCTTGCTCAAGCGCGCGGCTGATCTCCCCAATTCTTTTCTGTAATCCCTTTTTTCGCAGGATCGCTCCCCACACAAGTAAGAGTATCCCCGCCTCCTGGGACGTACAATACCAGATCCAATGGAGCAAAAAAATTGCTTTTGAGAGATGGCGGGAACCCATCAGGTCATCTTAATGGCTGATTTTGCACTTAAGTCGTAATGGGTTCAAGAGGGCTGGCACTGCATTGCTCTTTTCTGATTAAGCCGGAAGAACGCTTAACGTGGTGGTCAGTTCATGGGTCATGCCGGGTTCGATACGGCGCATATCTTTCAGGGCATTGGCGGCTTCAATGCAGAGCATAGAGGGATATTCGTTGTCGCCGAAGTCGGCCATGCGTTTGGCTTTTTCAACCCACGGGTTCCAGACGATGGTGGAGGCGCTGCCTTCTTTCCCGATCCGGATTGTCCGGTGGAATCCGGGGTCGTTCAGTAGGATGTCGCTGGTCTGGTCGAAGTAGACGTTATCGGTTTCGCAGTCAAAGCGGATGTCGCCTGATTGAACTTTTTCCTCTCCGTCCAGCGTATCCAGACAGGGGCATCCGTCCAGTCCGCTCACCGACACATCGTTGATTCGGCTGACGCTGAAGTAGGTGTGCAGTGCCGAAGTGATTTCCAAGGGTTGGAAGCCGGTGTTTTTTGTTATGAGCGAAACGGTCAGCGCATCGCTGACGGTGACGCTGAGCCGCAGATCGAAGGCGTGATCCCACCCGCAGCGGGTTTCGGGCGAATCGTTCAGTCCGAAAATAATGCGCGTGCTACCGTCGCCTAGTGCGGCGGTTTCCACCACATCCCATTCCGAGATGCGTGCGAAACCATGGGCCGGGAGATCCGGGTTTTCCGGATGTCCGCCGAACCATGGCCAGCAGATCGGAATGCCGCCGCGGATGGCGGCGCCAGGCTTGAAATGGCTGGCTTCGCTGACCCACAGCAAATCCCGGCCGTCGGCCAGTTTGAACGAGAGCATCTGGGCTCCCTGCAAAGTGGCAAGGGCGGAGGCGCGGGTGTTCGTAATGGAGACGGACGGCAAGCCGCCCGGTCCGTTCACGAATTCGACCACGCCCGGGATGCCATGCCGAGCGTTCAGTTTATCGATTTTTTTCATGGTGCAATCTATTTTGTCGGTTTGTGGGGAAATGCCGTTTCAGGTTTTGCTGGCTGCGCAAAGCAGGTTTTGCCGACATCGTCAATGAAGGGCACGAGCGCCTTGTAGTAGAAGAGGACTTGTCCTTCGGCCCCGACGGCCCGCGAGGCCTCGATGCGTTCAATCACCTCTTCCGAGCTTTCCAGCCTCTGGTTGGAGGAGTGGATGCCCTGGGCGATGTAGATGCGTCCGTTGGGGTTGGCGCTTTTGGTGATCAGCCGAGAGCGCCGGCAGACATCGATGAAGGCCGGCAGGGTGCTCTGGTAACCGCTGATGCAGACAATATCAAGGAGTCCCATTTCGACCCATTTTGGCCAGTTTTGCGCGCGGTAGATAACCGAGGAATAGGCTCCCAGATACATCATGACGGGGATGTCGGGTTTCGCGTCGCGAATCAGCATCACGGCTTTTTCGAAAAGCGGGTCGATGGAGTCTTGGCGGAATTTTACGAAACGTTCGTCAAAGTCGCCGACGTCGTCGATAGATACCCCGTACTCCTTTTTGAACTTGTTCTGGCAATAGCGGCAAACGCAGGAGTTTGGCCGCTTGCGCTGGATCGACGGGTAGCGGAAATAGTCCAAAACCATGCCGTCGATATCATATTCCGAGACCACCTCGTTGAGGTAGGAGGACATGTGCTTCCATGTCCGGGGATGGTTGGGGCAGAGCCAGCCTACCTTTTCGCCAGCGCGGTCGACCATGGCACCGGACGGGTCGTCGGCCAGAATGCCGCGCAGGCGGTTCGGATGTTTTCCTTCCGGGAACAGGTCGAACCATGCATACACCTTGATGCCATATTTCTTCGCCTCGTCGATGGTGGTCTGAAGCGGATCCCAGTCGCCTTTAAACGCGCGGGTTTTACAGAACTTGGAAGGCCACCACGCATTCCCGGAGGTATCCTTGATTTCGACGGTGATCTGGTTGAAGTTGTTATCCGCTAGCCGTTTCATGGCCTTGGCGATCAGGCGTTTCCCTTTCCCTTCTTCCGGGCTGGCGGAACGGTTGTATAGGAACCACACACCGCGAGTTTCCGGCTCGACAGCTGGGGTTGCGGGCAGGTTGCGGTCAAAAGTCGAGGAGGCCAGGATGCTGAAATCCACCCCGTTGTAGAGCATGAGTTCGATGGTGCAGTCGCCGTGGATTTCCGAATCCAACTCCAGTGTTCCCTTGCCGTTTTTCAGCACCTTGGCCAGTGCAATGGGGTCGGATACCTGAACCTGCTCGCCCTGTTTGATGAAGGCGAGGATGAGGGGGTTGTCGCCGGGAACCGTATCGATGGAAAAAGCGATTTGAGTCTTATTCGCCGACAGCGGTTTCGCATCAACGAGTTGCATCGTTGCTGGTTTGGGCTGGCGTTCCTGCTCGAACACCAGGCGGGCAAACTTGTCGGGCTGGTTGAATTTGCCCTCTGTTTCCAGGGCTGCAAAGGTGCTGTATTCCATCTCTCCCGCGCGCCGTGTGCGGCAAAGGTTCATGGTGGCGTTGGTGGATATTCCTGCTTCCATGCTGGCCCAGGGAATGGCGGCTTCCACCACCCAGGAGCCGTCGCCCCGTTTCGCGGCGACGGTTGCGCCGGCACCCCATGAATAGTCCTGGGTGATGGTGAAGGTGTTGAACTCGGAATCGAATACGATGCCGTCGCTGTTGATGACCAGGCGATAGCTGATCTTCCCGGTGCCGAACGGATCGACATACAGTTCGATGCAGTCGTCTCGGCTCACTTCGCCATCATGCTCCTTGATGCCGGTCTTGATCTTTTCCATCTCCGGTTCGGTCATGACGGCGGCGACATACAGGTTCTCCGCGTCGTAGGCCATTTGGAACGCCGTCTGGAACGCGGCCGACTCGTGGGCGCGCAACTGGTAGAAGTCGCGGTTGCCGCGTCCGCTGCTCCAGCATGACTCGGCAATGGAGCCATCGATCTGCGGGGGAGTGGAGGCCAGGGCAGCAACGACATCCGCCCGCGGGGCGGCGGGTTCGGGCTCCTTAACGGGAATGTGGATGTCGGTGATTTCAACAGCCTTGACGTTATCGATGATGCAGTCGGTGTTTTCTCCGCTGCCGGTCATGCTCCAGCCGACGCGCCCAAGACTGGCTTCTTTGCTGCTGAACGGTTCTTCATCCCGCAGCGAATTCTTCAGCGCGAACAGGTCGTCGATATATAGCAGGACCGTGCTGCTTTCGAGCACGCGGGCGGCACCGTCTGGCCCGGTAATATTGTAGGCGTTGGTGTTGCTGTCATTCATGAACAGGGTCACTTTGGCTGGGGAGGCATTGTTGAACGGGGCGTGTTCCGTGGTTCCGCCGCCGTCGAGGTAGACGCGGCTGCCGTCCATTCTGAACTGCAGGCGGGCACCATAGTATTTTTCTTGCGGCGAGCGGCTGGAGCTCAGCGGGCTGACGTAGCTACGCAAGGTGTGGGTGCTCTCCCGCACGCCCTCGGCGATCTGCAACGTGTAGTCGAGTCGCATGGCGCTTACGTTGCGGGTCAAGTTGTATTCCAAGTTGGCACCCTTGGCCGTGCTGTAGTCGTAGATGCGGCCCGCCTTGCCGGATACGCTACTGTAGGGGCTGCTGTTTGGGTCTACCACCACCAGTCCCAGATCGCCCTTGGCCGGTAGCGCACTCTCGTCCCCGGTCGGCGCGGCTGGCGCAATGCGGATCGCGTCGGTGGGGGCGCTGCCGGCAAAATTGTTTTCAAAGTCGACCCGAAGCAGTTCTCCCTCTGCGAGCACAACGGGTTCAGGTTCCTTCCCGAGGGTCGTGATTTCCGTGGCGCTAATGTTGTCGATCACGGCATCGGTTTCGCTGCCGCTGCCGGTCATACTCCAGCCGACGCGCCCGAGGGCCCCGGAAGAGGTACCTCGGAGTGTTCCCTGCAGGGCGAGTTCGCCGTTGATATAGAGCAGGGTGGATTTTGTGCCAAGCTGACGGGCGCGTCCGTCGGGGCCGGTGATGTCAAATACGCTTTTTTTACTGTCGTTCATCAGCAGCGAAACCTTAAGGGGAGATGTGCTGTCGAACGGGGTGTAGTCCGATCCATCCCCTTCAAGGTAGACGCGGCTTCCGTCCATACGGAACTGCAGGCGGACCGCAAACTGTTTTTCGGTTGCGGTGTTGTCCCGGCGTTTCGGCGTAACATAAGTACGCAGTGCGGTGGTGTTTTTTAGTGAGGGGTCTGGAAGGTGCAGGTCAAAGTCCAACCGGGCTGCCGTTACGTTCTTACGGAAGTTGTATTCTAGGCTGGCACCGCTCGCGGTGTTGTAGTCGAAGATCCGTGCGGCGTTTCCCGTGCCGGCCTGGTTGCTGAACGGCTGGCTAGTTTCATCGACAATGCCGATTCCGCAACTGCTGCTGCCAGGTGCGCTAGTTAACCCCTTGGGTGAAGAGGGGAAGACCCGCGCTGCACCTCTGGGCGCAAAGCCGGTTGCCCCGGTTTCAAAATCGACAGAGAGTAGTGTTCCCTGTGCGGCTCCCAGTACCGCGAAAAACGCCGTTGCGAACCATAGCCATCTTTTTGTTTTCATAGTGTTTGTCTCCATTTTGCGCTCTTCGTTCCAAAAAAATATCAGTTCCGTTTCATCCCTGTATGCAGGCGCTATTACGCCGTTTTTTCGGTCGGTGAGCAATATTGATTAATTTTTTCCTTGTTCCGCTCCCACATCACACGTATAACGTCACACGTATGACATACATATCGCACAGCAAATTGATGAGGTCAATGGAAATTTTTTCGGATGTTTCACGCAGGGATTGGGCGTAGAATTCCCGCAGGTAGCAACGGCGTTAAACGCGGGATTTAACAAGATGGAAAAGGCGGCATTCGCAGCATGGAAGAGAAAGCGGAAATAGTAACAAGGAAACCAAAAGCAAGGAGAACATCATGAGTAGGAAAACGAAGAGTACGAAGGTTATTGTAGCGGCGCTTACGGCACTGCTAATCATTCCAATGGCAGCATCAGCCGTTACCACGGTTAATTGGGACTGTACGGTAACGGTAGATACCGATGGCGCGGGGTACTTGTCTGTGCCTGATAATGTGCCGTATAGTTTCACAACCGCCCGCAATCCGGCTCTCGCAGTAAATGGATATGGCGATGCGCCGGATACCAATCCGATTTTTTACGGCGGGGCCGATTGGTCCGGCACCGGAGTGGTGGGGCTCAACGATGTTCCCTATCATGAAAGCTCCGATCAAAGCTGGCGCTGGCGGTTGGCGGCTGAGGCAGGCAACAAGTTTTCTGCGGTGAACCTATGGAAAAAGGCGGACTTCCTGAACGGTCAGGATGCTGAAACGGTGGAACTTGATTCCTCGTCTTCTTTTTCCGTCAACACAGATCTGTATGCCAGCGACATTACCAATGAGGTGGTTCGCTTTGTGTTCGAAGATGCTGGAAGTTCGATGTACATATCCGAAGCCTTTCTCCTTCTCGATGCCGGTGCCACCACGACCCTGAGTGATCCGGTTGCAGCAACCTGGTATGCATATGATCCGTCGAGCGACATTTTTGCGTCGATCGGTTCCTCCGTAACGCCTAGTTTTAATAATGTGACCGCAGCAGGCGTGTATTTCGAGTTTGAGGTTGAGGTAACAAGCTTGTCGAGCAAAACCCTTGCAATGAATAACTTTCAGATGGACTCCATCGTTGCAGGAAGCGGCGGCGGATCCGATATCGTTTTAACGGCCCGCTTGCAGGAAACGGATGATCTGGTCAGTGGAACGTGGACCAATAGCGGACACACTGTGGAGTGGAGTGTTCCGAGCGGTTCGTCTAATAAGTTCTATCGTGCGTTGCTGTCGCTCTAAAGATACTTCGCAGGGAGCGCCCGCAGGGGTGCTCCCTCATTTTTTTTGTTCGGGAAAGTAGGACAGCCATCTTGGCTGTCTGACAGGCTGAAAGCCTGTTCTACATTGAAGAGGGAAACGGAGACGAACATGTTGCTTAACAAAACACTACTTGCAGATATCGGATCGGCCCTGCTGATCGGCTTGACCGCATCGGCTCAAAGCAATGTCTCTTCGCTCGTTTCCCAGGGACTGGATGGACGGCTGGACTACAACACCTACGCCAATGAGGGGCAGACCAATGCGGTCAACACGGTTCCTGATTTCTCGCGCAGCGGGTATCGGGGCGGCGGCGAGCCGATTCCTTTTGTTCCCGCCGCTGTGACCGTCACCAATGGGGGGGGCGACGATACGCTTCTGATCCAGAATGCCATCGACACGGTCGCGGCCCTTCCGGTCGGCCCCAACGGGTTTCGCGGCGCGGTATTACTGACGGCTGGGACTTATGAGGTGTCCAGTACTCTATTTATCACGGATAGCGGCGTTGTGCTGCGGGGCGCGGGGTCGCAGGCGATCGGTGGAACCAAGATCATTTTCACGGCAACGGTTCAGGATAACTTGATTGAGGTGGTTGGCAGCGGAACGCCAGCGGAGGTGGGTGGGACGCGCGTGGCCATTACCGACAGCTATGTCCCGGTCGGCGCAACCTCCTTCCATGTTAGCTCGGCGGCGGGCTTCGGCCTCGGCAATGTGATTCGAATTCAAAATAAGATCAATGATCAATGGATTACGGATTTGGGAATGGATGAGTTCGGGGAGTACAGTTGGACCTCCAGTGTATACCAACTGTACCATGAGCGGGTCATTACGGCCGTTACTGGCAACACGGTAACTGTCGACGCGCCGATCATGCAGGCGGTCGAAGACCAGTATGGCGGCGGCGACATTTTCAAGTATACAATGACTGCCCGCATTGAAAATGTCGGGATCGAGGCCTTGCGTTTGGAGTCCGCTTATTCCTCCGATACAGATGAAAACCACGGATGGGAGGCTGTAAGGTTGGAGTGCGTTGAAAATGCCTGGGTGCGGCAGGTGACGGCGCAGTATTTTGGGTTTGGCTGCGTGCGCATAGAGAATTTTGTGCATCAGATAACGGTTGAAGACTGCGCACAGCTCGATCCCAAGTCGATTACCACGGGCGGGCGAAAGTATGGCTTTTATATCGATGACAGCGACTATGTGCTGGTGCAGCGATGCTTTGCACGCGGCGGCCGCCACGATTTTGCGACCGGATCGCTCACGCCCGGCCCCATCGCCTTTGTGGACTGTCTGGCAACGAATACGTTTGCCGACACCGGCCCGCACCACCGCTATGCTACTGGGCAGATTTATGACAATGTTAGGGCAGGTCAGATCAACGCTCAGAATCGCGGGATAGCAGGGCCGGGCCACGGTTGGGCTGGCGCGCAAATCATGTTCTGGAATTGCAGTGCCGACTCCATAATCTGTGATGCTCCCCGGGGCGCCATGAACTGGTCGGTTGGAAGCATGGGAACCCATTTGCAGGGGACGTGGGAGCTGGAGCCGGACGGCATCTGGGATTCGCACGGCACGAACGTCATGCCCCGTTCACTGTATTACGCACAGCTCAGCGATCGTCTGGGTAGCGATGCCCTGCAGAATGTCATGTTGCTGGAACAGCAGGACGGGAGTATTTGGAGCCAGTTGGATGCATGGGCGGGCGACGGTTTATTGCTGGATGACGTGTTTGCCTGGTATGCCCCGTCCCTTACATCGTCCAATTCAGTCGACTTGCGCGGCGTGGTGCGTGACCTCACACTACTGGAAAACAACGCAACTTTACTGTGGAGCCTAGTCTCCGGGCCGGGCACGGTTAGCTTTAACGATGCGGCCTCACTGGAAACCACCGCAACGTTTAGCCTGCCGGGCGACTACACGTTACGGTTCATAGTGGACAATGGCTCCGTTCAGGAAACACACAATTTGTCCGTCACTGCTTCCGCAGAGGGCGGTAGTGGAGTAAGTATTGCTTTCATGGCAACCCTTCAGGAGTCGCTGGATCAGGCGTCCTGGACCAACACCGACCAGTCCGTCGAGTGGATTGTCCCAGCCACATACACCAGCCGGTTCTTTCGCGTTCAGCTGGCGCTGTAGGCTTCGTTGAATATGCAAAGCAGTCCGTCTGGGCAAAACGAAGCTGGAAGTTTCGTCTACATTGCAGTACGGATGTGCGGAAGCAGTCGAACATTTAGAAAAATACTTCGGTTCAGACCTTGATGCCCTCCGTTACCAAGGGAGTTGCCAATCAGCACCATACCCAAGGGCAGGAAATCATACCCTTCAATGGATTCTCGGAACTGGTCTCATTTTCTACTTGCCACAGGCGATGTCACACGTGTATATATCACACGTTTGTTTTCCTGTTTTATTGCCACTAAGAACGGGGAAAACCAGAAGTTTGCGTGCTACGGTGAAATGCATCGCGGCCTCTTCGGCCGGATCGGAGACGCAACCCGTCTTTATACAGTTGTTGATCCGGTTTGGATTGAAGAGCCGATAAGAATCAACAACGGGCTTCGGCCCAAACTGTTAGGAGAAGAATAATGGTCACGCAAAAAGACATCGGCAACGCTCTGGGCATTTCGCCCTCCCTCGTATCCCGCGTCCTCAGCGACAAGCTGGACGGCCTCTGGGTTTCCGAGAAGAAGGTGCAGGACATCCGCGAGATGGCCGCGAAAATGAACTATGTTCCCAACGCTTCGGCTCTGGCACTGCGGGGCGATTCCACCCATACGCTCGGCGTTATTGTCGGCGATTTTTCAAGCCCCTTCCTCGGCGACGTGCTGAACGCGCTCCAGGTCCTAGCGTATGAGAAGGGCTACACGCTCGTCTTCACCGGCCACCAGTCGCTCGAAGGCGAAACATCGGTTTCCTCGCTGCTCATGAAGCACCGGCTCGACGGAATTCTCTTCGTGGGTAGCGGCATTATCGCCAGCCTTCCCGATGATATTGGCGGGCACGATATTCCCTTTGCGCACATTGGAAGCGGCCCGCTCCCGAAAGGCGTTGCCCAGGTTTCGGTCGATGACCGCGCCGGCCTTTCCATGGCGCTCGACCATTTGCGTGGATTGGGTCATGAGACGATCGCTTTTCTTGGGGAGGGCCGTGAGGTCTACGAACTGCGCCGCCGCATTTTCCACGAGCTGGCTTCGGACCTCCGGGTTCACGACGCATACCTAGCGGATCGTTCCGTGGCGACCGTTAGGAAAACGATTTCAGACATGTTGAAAAAGGAGGCCCCTCTGCCGACGGCCATTATGGCTTGTGACGACGTGACTGCCTTGAGCGCTCAGCGCGCTATGTATGAGCTGGGGATACAGGTTCCCGCGCAGATTTCGGTCGTGGGATTCGATGACATCGTGTTTGCGCGGGAAAGTATCCCGTCCCTTACCACCATTCGCCAACCCTTCGTACAAATGGCCAACGAGGCGTTCGAATGGCTGACCGTCAACGCCGAGAAGAGCAAAGGTTCCGATGTCCCGTACATGGCCGTACAGCCGGAGCTGATCGTGCGCGAATCATGCGCCTTGGCTCCCTGAGCTGGTAAGGATGAAGCGTATGGTTCCAGTCATTGAAAATTTATTGAGCGGGTCCGCCTCTGTGGGACGACGCTTGAAAATTGGAATCATCTGCGCGCTGGCGCTGCCGTTGCTGGCGACGGCGGGGTCTGTCGGGCGCTACGAAACGGACGCGGTTGATACTCTGAACGTCCAAAAAGAAGATGTCATTGCAGTCCTATCTAAAGTTGCCGACTGGCAACTGGATAATCCAACGGGAAAAGAATTGTGGGTATGGGAGTACGGGACCTTTTATGCCGGGCTAATGGGCTATTATCGAATTAATCCACAGGATAAGTATCTTAAAGCAATGCTTCAAATGGGTGAGAGTCTGGAGTGGAAACTTAAACCACATCCGTATTTAGCGGACAACTTCACCATAGCCCAAACCTATTTGGATTTGTATGAAATAATCGGCGACCCCAAGATGATTGATAAGACTCGGTATGTGATGGATATGGAGTTTTACAAACGTCCTTCGAAACCGGATCTGCGATGGGTTGACAATCCTCATAAATTAAACTGGTGGAGCTGGTGCGATGCACTGTTTATGGCGCCACCCGCATTTGCAAAAATGAGTAAAGTTACAGGGGATGCCAGGTATATTGAGAGAATGGATCGCCTGTGGCAGTTGACGTACAACTATTTGTACGATCAGGACGAGCACCTCTTTTTTCGTGACGACGGCTATTTTGAAGCACGCACAAAAAACAATAAAAAGGTGTTTTGGTCGCGAGGAAACGGCTGGGTGATGGGGGGACTGGTTCGCGTATTGGAATCGATGCCTGATGACTTTCCCAATAGGGGCTTCTACGAAAACGTGTTTAAAGAGATGTGCGAACGGCTTGTCGAACTTCAATCGAAGGAAGGATTCTGGTACTCAAGCTTGCTCGATGCAACGGAGTTTGAAGTGAAGGAAACAAGTGGCACCGCGTTTTATTGTTATGCCCTTGCCTGGGGTATTAATAACAACCTGTTGGAAAAAGATCCATATCTCCCATCGGTCGAGAAGGCCTGGAAAACACTGGTAGAATCCGTTCAGCCCGATGGGAAACTGGGGTACGTGCAATTGGTCGGTGTTGGTCCTGGCAACGTTAAAGAAGAAGATACCGAAACCTATGGAACGGGAGCTTTATTGTTGGCTGGAAGCGAACTTTACAAGCTGTTGGATGATTAGAGGCCAATGAAATTATTTTGCAGCAAATGAAGCAGGCGCTGGACAAATAATTCTATAAATGAACCGCATGAAAACACTCAAAAACAGTTTCACCCTGCTAAGCCTCATTGTTTTAGCGGGGGGGTGTTCGGAGAAGCCGTTTCAAAAAAGGGTCATTATCCACAATGATTTAACTATTTCGCGGAAATCAGAAACCGTAACCATTCAAAAGTCCAAATTGGGTACTATTAAACAGAATGACTTTCTGTCGCTGGTGATTAAAGAAGCCGACAGGGAGGAGATTTTACCTTCTCAATTCATTGATGAAGACCAGGATGGGATGGAAGATGCAATTATTTTTCAGCCGGAGGTAGCGGCTCGCTCATCTATAAAAATAACGTTGATGGCGGAATTGGATGTAGAGCATGCCAGAACAAATGATTGGGTTGCTTATTCCCGTTTGGCTCCGGAAAGACTAGATGATTATGCATGGGAGAATGACAGGGTTGCTTTTCGAATGTTTGGGCCAAAAGCCGAAGAGCTTGTAACAAAAGGCATTCCCGGAGGAACCCTGTCCAGCGGAATAGACTGCTGGCTGAAGAGGGTACAATATCCCGTTATAAACAAGTGGTATAAAAAACATTCCGAAGGAACCGGCAGTTATCACAAAGACACCGGTGAAGGATTGGATAACTTTCACGTGGGCCGCAGTCTTGGATGTGGAGGAATTGGCGTGTGGGAAAACGATTCTCTCGGTACGTCAGGAAATTTTACAGACTTTACGACGTTGGAGACTGGCCCGATCAGAACAAGTTTCGAGTTGAAGTATGCCCCTTGGAATATCGGAGGGGTTGTGGCCTCCGAGACAAAACACATCTCTCTCGATGCAGGCAGCAACCTGACTCGCTTTGAAATAAGATTCGATAAAGACATCCGTGAGTTGGTCGTTGGTCTGGCCTTGCGCGAAGGCAAAGAAGATATAAATACAGATGAAAAAGCAGGGTGGTTCAGTTATTGGGCACCGCACTTTGATTCTGAATTAGGCTTGGCGATCGTTGCTGATCCAGAATATACGACCGGTGTGGAGAAGCACCGGGTTGAAGAAACAGATCAGAGCCATTTATTCATTCATCTGACACCCATAGACAACAAACTGGTTTATTACGCTGGTTTTGGATGGAAGAAAAGTGAGCAGTTTCAATCGTCGAAGGCCTGGCAGGAATACCTGTCTGAATTTGCCTTAAAGCTAAGCACTCCACTTCGCACAGAAATAAAATAACCAACGTGGTTCAATCGAAAACTCGCTCAAAATCCGCTAGGACAAAGTGCATTCAAACTTTTGCGCTAAGCATACGTCTCATCCCTGCGTTTATTGCCGTTCATCGCTCATTTCGACTTCCTTCATGAAATATTCGGGTTAGCTCGGAAGATCTCTCCTTTTAAGTTGTCCAGCTTGATGGGGTTCGATCAGGCGATTTCAATGCCCTCGTGAAAATAGATTCATTTTTTGACTTGCCATAGGCATGTCACACGTATATACATCACACGTATGATATAAAAAGTGCATGGGTCATTTACAACCAAAAGCTCTTGATAAATGGAGGCCGGTGAGTCGGAGGATGGTCATCGTTATTAAAAATTTAAGACCGGTTCGCCAGTCTGTGCCAGAGAGAATGCCGTAGGGTCGCCGGGTTTGTGGTGCTGGGATAACGATCTTTGTCTTGTGGTGCCAGAAAAACAACTTAACTAAGGAGAACGAATATGAACGTACATATCCATGACAACAAGGAAGCGCTCGGCAGCGCGGCGGCAGAAGCCGCGGCCACGGCGATTCAAAACGCTATTGCCGAAAAAGGGGAAGCCAACATTATTGTCGCTACCGGCGCCAGCCAGTTCGAGATGCTCACCGTGCTGGTCACGAAGGAGATCGACTGGTCGAAGGTCACCGCCTTCCATCTCGACGAATATGTCGGCCTGTCCGATCAGCATCCGGCCAGCTTCCGAAAGTATCTGAAGGAGCGCTTTGTCGATCAGATCGATGGCCTGAAAGAATTCAACTACGTCAATGCCGAAACCGATCCCGAGGGCGAGTGCGATCGCCTTGGCGAAATCATTTCTAAGATGCAGATCGATGTTGCCTGCGTCGGCATCGGTGAAAACGGTCATCTGGCCTTCAACGATCCGCCCGCGGATTTCGACACCGAAACCCCGTATCTTGTGGTCGATCTCGACGATGCTTGCCGTCGGCAGCAGCTCGGCGAGGGCTGGTTCCCGACTTTCGATGATGTGCCGAAGCGGGCCATCTCCATGGGCATCAAGCAGATCATGAAAACCAAGGCTCTCATCGTCAGTGTTCCCGACGAGCGGAAATCCGACGCAGTGAAGGGCAGTGTCGAGGGGCCGGTTAGCAATCTTATGCCAGCTTCCATCCTGCAGCAGCATGCAAATTGCGAGCTCTATCTGGATGCGGCATCGGCGTGTAAATTGAGCGAACAGGCCGTCCTAGCATGAGAACCAACGGCAAACTATTCGACTTGCAGGTGAACGGTTATCTGGGCGTGGACTTTTCCTCGCCAGAATTGACCGAGGAGACCTGTACGCAGGCGGTAGGGGGATACCTCAAGGATGGGGCGACAATGTTCCTGCCAACGGTCATTACTTCGGCGGAGGAGATTTATCAGCGGAATCTCGGCATTCTGTCGAAAGTTTGCCGCCAGCCGGAATTCCGGGACGGTGTTCCCGGATTCCATCTGGAAGGTCCGTTCCTTTCCGATAAGCCCGGAGCCGTCGGAGCCCATAACCCGTTGTGGACAAAAGTTCCAGACCTTGGAACTTTTGAAAAACTTCAGGAGGCGGCCGACGGTATGATCCGGATGATCACCATCGCCGCCGAAGTCGAAGGCGCGGCTGAATTCTGCAAGGCCGTTTCCGAACAGGGCGTCTGCGTCAGTCTCGGCCATCAGCTGGCCGGCTACGACGATCTGACCCGCCTGGCGGATGCGGGCGCCAAAGCGATTACGCATCTGGGCAACGGGATGCCGAATCAGGTGAACCGCCACGACAACTCGCTGATCAATGGCCTGATCCATCCGGATCTGGTGCCGATGATCATCACCGACGGACACCATCTCCCCGCGCGCCTCGTGGAAGGCATTATTCGCCTGCGGGGCGTAGATAACGTGGTCTTCGTAAGCGATGCATCCCCCGTTGCCGGCCTGCCGCCCGGGAAATACAACACGCTGGGAAATCCCTGCGTGCTGGAGGAAAACGGGAAGTTGCACAACCCCGAAAAGCAGTGCCTCGTGGGGTCGTCCTTCACGATGCAACGCTGTGCGGATTTTTTAAGTAACACTCTTTTAATAGAGGGGGAGCAAATCGAGCGTATGGGGTTCCAGAACGCTTTTAACCTAATCGGAGGCAGACAATGAAGAGACGAATACAGTTGGTGATAACAGGCCTGATTGCCTGCGCAGCGATGTCCACACACGCGGGTCAATACGATGATGTGGTCGACTACCGCAACCTGACAAAAGATAACCTGCCCCACATGCAGGTAGTCATTCAGGAGGCGATGGATCGCCGTTCCACGGGGCAAATGGACGCGCAAAAGATGAAGAAGAGAGTCCGCTGGAGCTATCTGCTTCCGATGGTGGAAGTACGCTACGGTAAAGCGCAGCATCAGGAGTACGGGTACGGGGACGCTACGATAATATATGAACGTGAGTATGATGACGGCAGGATGCTTATTGAAGAGAGAACCTTTGAAACCCAAACATACCAGACAGACCAATGGCAGCCGTTCTGGCACGTCTTTGCGGAATGGGAACTCAGCAAGCTGATTTTCAGCCGTGAGGAATCCTACAGCCGCTATGTCAGGGAGCAGCAATCCTTCTACCAGCAGCGCATGCTCAAGGAACTGGTTACGCTCTACAAGGAGCTGAAGGAACTGATGGACCAGCGTGTTGACGACGAAGACATTATGCTGGAAATTGATATCAGCGCGGTCGCTGTCAAACTCGATTTTTTGACCGGAGACTATCTCACCTTGGTGATCAGATCCACGATCCAGTCCGCACCGGCTTCCGGTCAGACGGCTGATAACGGGAACACTTCCTCCCCCGTCGCAGGAGAGGGTTCGGATGAGCTGTCGCGGTTGGTTCAATCGTTGAACAACGACGGCGGTAATGTGTTTACAGCCAAGACGGTACAATAACAATTGGAGAGGAAATATTATGAAAACAACAATTCTATTAATAAGTGCAGTAGCCGCTCTTGCTGTTCCTGTATGCGGGCAAGCAGCAACATCCCGGTCAGTGGACTATAGCAAGCTTAACGAAGGCAATATGCCACCTGTTCAGATTGTGGCGAAAGAGGTTATGAAAGCCAGCACTTCAGGTTATCTCGACATGAAGTCGGATATCCGGAGAATCCATCTGAGGAATCTGCTGCCGCGCTTCAGAGCCCATTATGGCGAAAACTCCACGCCTCATTATCAGTATGGAATAAAAGATGGATCGCGAACGTATGATTACTATTCCACGACTGGCACTCTTGAGTTCTACGACACACCCTCAGAAGAGACCTTCGGCCCGACCGGCACGACGTCGGAAGCCTATGGATTAGGGTATCTCCAGGGACGGTGGTACCTGAACAAGCTGCTGGTGGATCGCGAAGAGATCTATCTGAGGGAGGTCGGGGAGCGCATAACCTACTACCAGAACAATACGATGAAAAACGCGGTCGAAGCCTACACCAGACTATTCAAATTGCTGGTCGAAAGATCGGATCTCGGCTCCGATCCCTCCATCGAGTTCGATATCTCGGTGGCAGCGGCCCAGGTCGACTTTTATGCGGGCGGGTTTCTTGCAAGGCACGTTGCTCAGCTAAAGGATGCCTCGTCGGTTGAGACCACCTCCTCCGTGAGGGCCAGGCCGGCGGTTCCGGCCTCGGCCAAAGTGAAGAGAGAAGAGGATCAAGAGAAAAATGGCAATAATGAGGAGATGGATCCGATTGATCCAAGCAGCCCCTTGTTTCAACTTGCAGAGTAATGAGGCCGTCCGTGCCGGTTGCCCTGTCAAAGGAAAATGCAGTTTAGTCCAGTGCGCTATACGGAAATGGGCGGGTTGCACTAAGAATCATGTGCCAAAGGATTAGAATATGAAAATATTACAAATGACAATGGTTGCTTTGTTGCTCCTGCTTTCAGCGGGTAATGGAACTGCGGAAGCGGGTTCAAAACCCCCGGCGGAAAGGGAATTTCAGGTCAAAGGGTTCCATCTTGATTTGCGGGTTCAGGTCATGAAGCTGGAAGCGCTTAAAGAATTTGCCAATGAGCTGGCCTCTTTTGGCATTAATACCTTGATCATGGAGTGGGAAGCCACGTTTCCTTTCGAAACGCACCCGCTGATTCCAAACCGGTATGCCTATACCAAGGCCGAGATAGAGGATTTTGTTTCACATTGCAGAAGCCTGGGTATTGATGTGGTTCCGCTTCAGCAATGTCTGGGCCACCTTGAATACGTACTTCAGCATGCCCGTTATGCGGAACAACGGGAAGATCAGAAGGATGTTTCCCAAATCTGCCCCTTGAAAACAGAGCTTAATAAACAGCTGTTCTCCGACCTTTTTAAAGAGATGGCCGATATGCACCCCTCCAAATATTTCCATATCGGAGGCGATGAAGCCTACCTCTTTGGAAAGTGCGAGCGGTGCCGTGAGGCCGTTGCGCGCGACGGGAAGTCAAAGCTGTTGGCCGATCACCTGAAAATGGTTTGTGACCTTGTGGTTTCCCTGGGGAAAACACCGGTTTTATGGGCCGACATCGCACAAAAATACCCCGATGAATTATCGCAACTTCCCAAAGAGACCATCTTCCTGGTGTGGAACTATGGCTGGGCTCTGGATCGTTTCGGCGATCCTGAAAAAATCGTAAAAAAGGGTTTCGAGGTTTGGGGTGCGCCGGCACTGAGAAGCGCTCCGGATAACTTTTTCCTAACGCGGTGGGATTACCACTTTAATAACATCCGTGACTTTATCCCGATGTGCCGGAAGAGCGGCTACAATGGAGTGATTATGACTTCGTGGTCAACCTCGGGTGTTTATTCAACAGTCATTGAAGATGCAAGGACTATTTCCGAACTGATCCCGGTTCGAAATGTCTACCCCATTTCCGGATTCCGGATTCTGCTGGCGGCCTACGCTCAAGCCCTGCAGCAGGCGGAGGGATTGGATGTTGAACAGTTTGTTATTTCATACTGCAACGACCGCTATGGGTTCAGCAAAGAGCAGGCGCTTCAGTTTTTGAAAGCCATTCGGGGAATGCCGTATGAAATCGTCGATGGAAAAGTTAGAAAACAAAAAGACCTGACGGTGAAAATAATGCTCGGTTCGGCACGGCAGGATCAAGTCGTGCTGAACACCCTGACTCCCAAAAGAAATTTGGAGGAGTTTGAGCATTTCAGGCTCATGAAAGACATCCGCGAAAACTATCTGGCCTTCAAGGACGTTGAAACGGTTGTGAACAGTGACGGGTTCGAAAATCAGATGATTCCCGATGTACTGAACCGGTTAAAAACCATTCTAAAAAAGGATGATGCGATCAAGACCCGGTTTGCTGAAATGAACAGCGGGTTGTTGCACCCCGCACAAATAGAAGAAGAGAATTCGGTCCGGATTAAAAGGGTTCGGTTGCTGTACGACCGACTCTCGAAAACCCGATAAATCAGAACGGTTAAGAGGAACTATTATGAAACTAAACGGATTAGATGGATTGGTCATTATCGTATTTTTTGTGCTGATGGTGGCCATTGGGGTCTGGGCTTATTTTAAGAATAGGAACGCGTCCGACTTTTATACCGCAGGCGGTAAAATTCCCTGGTGGTTGTCAGGGATTTCCCACCACGTTGCAGGGTATAGCGGTGCTGTATTTGTAGCCTACGCCGGGCTTGCCTATACCCACGGATTCTCGATCTATGTCTGGTGGGCTTTAACCGTGGCTTGCTCAATCATCTTTACCGTTAAAATATTTCCGGTGCGATGGGTCAGGTTGCGGCAGAATTTCGGTATCCAGTCTCCCCTAGAGTATTTATCAACCCGGTACGACGTTCCAACGCAACAGGTCATGGCGTGGAGCGGGGTGTTGCTTAAGCTCTTCGATCTCGGGGCAAAGTGGGCCGCCATCGCCGTGCTGCTGAAGGTGTTTACCGGAATACCGATAACGTACGGTATCCTTGTGTCCGGACTCATCTCGATCGTCTACATCACTTTGGGCGGTTTGTGGGCCGTTCTCCTGACCGATTTCATGCAGTTTCTTGTTCAAATCGTAGCCGGGATCGCCATGTTTATTGCCGTAATAGCAAAGCTGGGCGGTTGGAACTCCATCGTCACCGTCTGGGATCAGTTGCCCGAGGGTAACAGCCAGGCCTTTAACGATCCGTATACGGTAGGCTTTGCCTTGGCGATTCTGTTCATCAATACCTTAAGCTACAACGGCGGCACTTGGAGCCTAGCCACCAAATACATATCCTCCTCCAGCGAGAAAAACACCAAACGGGCCGCAATCCTGTCTGGATCGTTGTATTTGATCTGGCCGTTAATCCTGTTTTTCCCGATGTGGGCCGCTCCGGTCTTGCTCCCGGGTCTGGCCGACCCGACGGAATCGTACGGACTGTTGACGCTGAAGTTGCTGCCTGCCGGTCTGATCGGGCTGGTGCTTGCTTCCATGTTCTCGGCCACCATGTCGATGACCGCTGGCGACATCAACACCATCTCAGCGGTCATTACGCGAGACATATTGCCCACCCTATCGAAGGGCTTCAAAGAGAACGATCAGAACAAATCTTTGCTGATTGCAAGGGTGGTCACCTTCGTCTTTACGGCGTGTACCATTCTCGTTGCCTTGCAATATGAGTATTTTGGAGGTGTGCTGGGGCTGATTATTTCCTGGTTTGCAGCTCTCGTGGGTCCAATATCGGTACCGATGCTTCTGGGACTGCTCCCGCTGTTTAAAACCTGCGGACCGAAGGCGGCCATCTTCTCCATCATCGGTGGGCTTCTCGCCTTTGTCATCACAAAGACCGTTCCCTGCCCGTATTCGCTTGAGATTGGTGGGCCGTTGCTGGTTTCCCTGCTCATCTACTGCCTGTCCGGTTTCTTTAACCGGAAAAAAGAGGTATCCCCCGAGGTTGTCGAGCTTCTCCGAGCGATTTCGGTGAAGCATAACGGTTCTAATGATTAAAATTAGATCCTGTAAGTTGACGGGCGGTGATCCGCCCGGCGACTATCAGGATATGCTACTCGAAGAATTTGATGCCGCACGTCTGGAAGGGCCGCATTAGGATCGATAAGTATCTGTTTCCAACCCTTGGAAAAACAGATCAGTCGAGCTGGGCGCAAATCCCTTTTTCGCTGTGCGAAAACGGCACTTTAATGAAGGCGATCTTGCGGCCGATTTTGTCGACCTCCGCGGTGTGCGCGGCGTTGAGCGCTTCTTCTTTCAGCTCCATGTCGCCGCCGCTGGCTTTGATGGCCGCCTCAACCACCCGGAAGCGGGTGGTTTTGATAATCTCCGCCATCTCGAACAGACCGAGAATCAAGTTGGCACCGTAGCCGCGTCCGATGAAGTCGTAGCCGGGGCGGCCGATTCCGTGGTCGGAGCTCGGCGCGTGGTCGGGGCGGAAGACGCCCTGCCAACCGAGGTCGACCAACGTGTGCACCACTTTGGCCAGCTCTTCGCGGTGCTCGGCGTGGTGGCCTTCGCGGAAGTTTTTTCCGTCGGTTTCGATCGGGCGCAGATGGATGTGCGGGAAGATTTCGTCGATGGCCATTCCCTTGGCGAGGCCGTATTCGGCGATCTCGCGGATGACGACGGTAATGTCGCGGTTGCTCTCGTTCGCCATCAGCGAGCCAATGCAAAAGTTCGCGCCGCACCCATGGTCCAGCAGGAATTTATAGCCTTCCGAACTGCCGACGGCGCGCGGTGTGCCGAGGAACGGCGTGAACGCCGGGTCGTCGGAGTGGCAACAGAGGCGGACGCCTGCCGCGTTGGCAACGGGGACGGTGTGGTCGAGAAAGTAGGCGATGTGCTCATGCAATTCTGCCTCATCCATATTCGCATATTTGGCGACGGCATCGCGGAAGTCTTCAAGCGTAAAGCCGGCCTGTGCACCGGGGAGTCCGGCGGTGATTATATTGGCGAGCTCTTTCTGCCGTTTTGGATCGTTCTGTAGATATTGCTCCCAGTAGCCGCGGGCCGCTTCGATTTCTTCGGCGGAGAAGGATCCGTCGTCGATATAGCCCTGTTCGGTGTTGTGGCGCTTGAGTAGATAGATGTCGAAGGCGGCGAAGGCGGCATGGATGTATTTCAGGCTCTTTGAGCCGTCGGGCAGGGTGGCGGTTCCGGTGCGGGTCCAGTCGGCCACGAGCATAAAGTTTCCGACCACATTGGTGACACCAAGGCGGCCGAGATTGCGCAGGCTTTCGTTGTAGTTGGCGATATGCTTGTCGCGGTTCGGGCTGCCGTTTTTGATGTCTTCAGTAAAAACCAAGCTTTCGGCGGTATCCCAGACCAGGCCGGTCGGGTTTCCGTTGGCGGAGTACCAGTTGAAGAGCGCCGTGCCTTCGAGTTCGACCGGGGCATCTGCGCGGAGCAGAAATTCCACTTCGATTTTTCGTTTAGCAATTTCTTCTTTCGTCCAGACCTCTCCGGCCGGGATGTGGTGCAGGGCACTAATCACATTGGTGACGCCCGGGGTCTGCCGGATGTGCCGGATGGTGACTTCGTCCTCGGGGCCGAACCAGCGCATGCCGGCGCGGACACGTTCACGGTTCCAGTTCTTGTTGTAAATTTCGCTCATGGTTCGGCTCCTGAATTTTTAAAGCGGGGTATCAATTTAACGCAAGTTGAGGTTTGATCACCCCAAGATGTTGTGGTTTCTGCCTACGATTTCTTTATAGGTAGTTGGAGGAGATGCGGCGGCCTGCTGTATAAGGCGATGAAATA
>Ga0307929_1000831_pt1 | contig 27395 bp, 31 predicted proteins | sample AceLakmetage1330_FD_203160 | JGI IMG/M metagenome (GOLD analysis project Ga0307929, IMG submission 203160) | Saline water microbial communities from Ace Lake, Antarctica - #1330 | ecosystem: Environmental > Aquatic > Non-marine Saline and Alkaline > Saline | place: Antarctica: Ace Lake...
TCAACAGCATTTTGTCAATAATCCCGCTCGCAAAATCGGAATTTGAGGTTTTGGTGGATTGATGGGCTATTCTAATTCTGCGGCTTTTTGAGGGCGGGACTATTGATAAAACGCTATTAGTTGGGCTTTGGAGAAAATATGAATCGGAAACAACAATTTTATTTAGAATGCGACCTTTTTCTTGGTAAATCATCTTCAGAAATAAAAGAAATTTTTTTCGAGGTGAAAGAGCATACATTGGCTCTTAATGCTGAACTCTTTGAGCAAATTAATAAAAGTATGCTCACTATAAAAACAAAGGGAAGAAGTAGGGCGAGAGGTGTTATATGGTTAGAGCCTGCAGTAAATTATTTGAAAATTTATTTCACCAAAGGAAAATATCACAGCAACTTATTTGAAATATTTCCTAATGGATGGGGTGGATATCCATATATAAAAGTCAACCCTGAGAACTATAATATTGAGCAAATACTTAAATTAAATAGTGTTGCACTCGAACGAATACAAGCAATCCTTTAGATTGTTCAATACAATTTCCCAACCAGCCATCCCACTATATCCGCAAGCAGCACAGGGCGGTGAACTTAACGTTGGGGCATAAAAAACAAGGATCTTACATATGCCATTAAAATTCGAGTGGAATCCAAATAAAGCTAAAAAAAATATTGAAAAACATGGAGTATCATTCGATGAAGCTGCGACAGTGTTTTCCGACTCACTGTCAATGACATATGATGATCCAGACCACTCTTTGGGTGAAAATAGACACATAATAATCGGCATGTCTCATCATGATAAATTACTCTTCGTTTCTCATTTGGAAAAAAATGATATAGTAAGGATTATAAGTGCAAGGCAATTGACACGAAAAGAAAGGAAGCAATATGAACAACACATATAATGAAATGGATGATGAGCTGCGCCCTGAATATGATTTATCAAAATTAAAAGGTGGCATTAAAGGAAAATATACTTCTAAATATAAAAAAGGAACCAATGTGATTTTATTAGCGCCTGATGTAGCTGATATTTTTAAAGATAATGAGTCTGTAAATGAAGCTTTGAGATTACTAATCAAAATCGCTGGAAAAACATATTCAAAGACCGCCCAACCAAACACTTAACCTGACCGCGAGAACGGGAGTCATTTTCCGCGAAGGCTGTTGGTGCGGCAGTTTAGCTTAACGTTGGACTATTGATAAAACACTATTAGTTAGGTGCTATAAAATCCATAAATGTTGAGGACAACACAATGTCAACTGAAACTCAGTCAAATCAGAATTTTGATGCTGAAGAAATTATAGAAGAACTAGAAGAAGATGATGATGATAGCCCCCTCGAAGTGGCACCTGAAAAAAGACGTGTTAAAACTGACAAACGGGATTTACCTATTGAAACTTTAATTGGTTGGGTTAAACGTGGAAAACTTGACCTCCAGCCTGAATTTCAACGTAATTATGTTTGGAATAAAGCCAAAGCGAGCAGATTAATAGAGTCTCTTCTTTTTGATATTCCGATTCCTGTTATATATGTGTCTGAAGAAACAAATAAGACTTGGTCTGTCGTAGATGGTCAACAACGCTTGACGAGTATATGCTCATTTATAGATGGGTAGCTGCCAGATAACCAAGACTTCAAACTATCTGGTTTGCAGATTTTAACAGAACTTAATGGTAAACTGTTTTCGGATTTAGAATCAGAACTGCAAGAAGTAATTTTAGGCGCAGTATTACGCTTGATAGTTATTGAGCAGGATTCCGACCCAGATGTAAAATTTGAAGTTTTCGAACGTTTAAATTTAGGGGCTGTTAAACTCAATGACCAAGAATTGCGGAATTGTGTATACCGTGGAAGTTATAACCGTTTGTTACGAAATTTAGTCAAGAACAAGTATATGTTAAAGATTATGAGGGCAAAAAGACCTCATACCCGCATGGCTGACAGACAACTTATCTTACGTTTCTTTTCTATGTGTCGTCAGGGTCACTTAAAATATAAGTCACCTATGAAACAATTCTTGAACCGAGAGATGGAGAGTTATCGAAATGCAGAAGAGGGAGACACCTCTAAAATGCGAAATGTTTTTGAAAACTCTATAGAAATGGCTTATACAGTTTTTGGACAGAATGCATTTCGCAGGTTCTATCCGGGTAGCCAAGATAACCCCAATGGGTATTGGGAAAAAAGAAAGTTAAATATTGCTTTGTGGGATACTATTCTTTATTCATTCAGTTTTTATGACAAGAATCAGATATGGGGTGTCCAAACCATCATATTCCTTTGCTCAAGATTTGGCACCTCCCTCAGAATTTAATCTATGATATAGCAATCGGGGCGTTGGCAAAGAAAGTATAAACTCTTGTTGGCCTTTAATAAATCTATAACTCTCAAAAAGAAATCAAATATGTCTGATAATGAAAATCACTTTTTAGATCACCCTGAAGTAAAAAATCATTTTAAAAATGTACTTCCAATAATAATCGAAGAGTCTGATAGAGGTGCTGTTTTACTGGCAGCTTCACAACAAATAATTAGTTCGGTGTCATACAGCTAAAAAATATTCTCTAATAGAAAGAAATACTTGACATGGTGACACCCTATGAGTTACACACAAAGCAATGTTTTTCAATCTCCTTTTAATAACAACAATGACGATACCGCCAACAATGCCTGACTCAACATGATGGATTATGATAAAAACATTTAAGCATAAAGGACTCGAAAAGTTTTTTGATGATGGAATATCAAAGGGCATTCAGGCAAAACATGCTGCCAAATTAGCCCTAATTCTTGATCTCCTTGACGCTGCGGATATCATTTCAGTCATGGATTTCCCTGGTTCTCGATTGCATCTGTTGCAACCGAAGAAGGATCAGCGATGGGCGGTTAACGTGTCAGGAAATTGGCGAGTCACCTTTGTCTTTCATTATGGAGATGCGTATGACGTCGATTATTGTGACTATCACTAACAATCTATACCGTCCCGTTTATGAGACACAATAGATGGGAGTCACAACAAGTAAATACCACATATGACGGCGAGGAAACGTCTCGTACACAACGACTCCAAAGAGCAAGAAACGTACGCCTCCCCCCTTATCCCTTGTTATCAGAGAAACGAAAAGTAGACATATAGTATACAGTGAGGAATGACACCATGAAGACTATGAACACCAGACAACGATGTCCAACACATCCGGGAACTATCTTAAAAATGCTGTACTTGCAGCCCTTAGAGATATCAATTAGCCATTTTGCGGAACAAGTCGGGGTTTCACGGAAAACAATGTCAGCGATTGTGAATGTTCGAAAATCTGTGACGCCAGAGATGGCTTTGCGACTTTCCCAGGCTTTTCCCAATACAACGCCAGAAAGTTGGCTCACACTCCAACGGAATTATGATCTCTGGCAGGTCGCGCACACGACATCCGACTGGAAGATGGTTCCGGCGATCTCCACGGAATTATATAAAAAGAATGAAGCGAGCCTTGCCCATCAATAGGGACGGGACACCGAACTGCCGAATGATGCCTCTGCAAAGTCTGGTCTGAACAAATCTATTGCTGACAATAGGTCCCCTCCCCTGGCAGTTCATGGCCCAGGAGGGGAGCATTCACGCAGATGACAAAAACTTCAGAGTTTCCCCGCCACCCCGGCATCATCAAAGGAGGCCATCTCACACATGATTTTACAAGCGGCTTCGGCGGTGTCCATGGTCAGGGCGGCACCGGTTCCCTCGCCCAGTCGCATCTTAAAATCAATGACAGAGGTGATATCCATGTATTCCAGGGCTGATTTCTGGGCCACTTCAATGGATTTATGACCAGAAATAAGATAGCCACGGATGTCAGGATTAATCACACAGGCCACCAGCCCCGCAGCGGTGGAGATGACTCCATCCAGCACCACGGCACATCCCCTGGAGGCGGCGGCAAGAACGGCACCGGCAATCCCGGCAATTTCATACCCGCCCACCTTTTCCAGAATATCCAGCCCATCCCTGGGATCTGGCTGTTGAAATGCCAGGGCCTTTTCAATCACTTCGGTTTTGTGGCTTAATCCTTTGTTGTCGACACCAGTTCCCCGGCCCGTTGCCTGACCAGGGGTAATACCACAGATGGTGGCAATAATGGCCGAGGCCGACGTGGTGTTGCCAATCCCCATTTCCCCCACCCCCACAATGTCCATGGGTGAGGCGTCGTGGCTCTCCAGAAACACAGACATGCCATATCCCAGGGCCGTGAACATCTCCTGCCGGCTCATGGCAGGTTCCAGGGCAAAATTCCGGGTGCCCTTGCGAACTTTTTTTACAATGAGGTCGGGGTGGGGATCAAAATCAGCATCCACCCCCATATCAACAATTTTCATGTCAATGTGATGATGGTGGCACAACACATTGATGGCAGCCCCGCCATCCAGAAAGTTTTTCACCATCTGCCGGGTTACCTTCCGAGGATAGGCAGAGACACCTTCTTCGGTGATGCCATGATCCCCAGCAAATACAAACAGGCCCTTTCGATTAATGTGAGGATTAAGATTCTGCTGGATAATGCTCATTTGCAGGGCCAGTTGTTCAAGGGTTCCAAGTGCCCCCAAGGGCTTTGTTTTATTATCAATTTTTTCCTGGGCTGGGGCCTTGAATGCCGGGTCCACAGGGGCAATACTTTTAATTAAATTCCGACAGAACATCTCTTCTGGCAGGACGATTTCCATGGACAGGTCTCCGGATATTTTTTCTGAAACAGGTCCTGGAGAATCCAAAGTCCTTGCCACAGCCCCTTCAGGTGTTGCATGGCCATGAACATCACCATCACCACCACTTCGGCCAGTATCTTGGATACTACCGATATCTGAAACATTTCCCACATCACCTGGAGTGTCATTCCCGTTACCTGTGCCCTGAAAGGCAAGCCCCCGGCCCAGATAAAGACCGGTAAAATCAATGATATACTTCAAATCTTTGCCAGCTACCACACCTTGCATGAGGCTGGGAACGGTTTCTGGGGCCACACAGGCTTCCACCAGCAAGGCCAGTTGGTGCTGATATTTTTCCATAAAGGGCACCCCATCCACCATATTTTTCCGGGTCAATCCATAGGAACCAGACACCACGGCCTCTTTATAGTGGATAAGGTTGAGCAGGTTGCTTTCAATGTGTTCGTTCTTGGTGATTCCACTGAAGAAACAAACCCGGCTGCCCTTCCCTGCCTTGACAATGCCAAGGCTGAAGGCAATGAAATCAGCGCAGGCATTCACCACCACATCAAACTCGCTCTCCACAGTATCCTTAAGGCAGGAAATCCCTGTGGCCCCAAGAAAGGGAGCTATCTTTGATCGTTTTTCTTCACTTTTTTCAATGACAAGGACCTGGCCACCGGCATCCTTAAAAGCCAGGGCTGCAACAAGTCCCATGGTGCCACCACCATAGATGATCACCCGATCGCCCTTTACACTCCCCACTTTATCCAGAAGATTAAACACACATCCCACGGGTTCGGCAAAGCAGGCAATGGGATCAGAAAGCGCATCTGGCAAGGGCACAAGGCTTGATGCGGGAACCACCACCTGTTCTGCAAATCCCCCATCCGTATGAAATCCCATGATTTTCATCTCTTCACAAAGATTTTCGCGTCCCTTAACACAATAGCGACAATGGCCACAGCTCTGTCCCGGCCATACGGCAAAACGATTGTCAGCCTCGTCGGTGACCACCATTTCGTGACCCGGTACTCGGGGCAGGGATAAATCCCGGTGCCCCTGGGCCCACATCTTTGCGTCGGTTCTACACACGGCGCAACAGCGTACCTTGAAAACAGAATCCTCCTTTAAAAGATCACTCTCTGGAATATCCATATATTCAAGCCGTTTCAAACCAGCAAGTACCAATTTCTTCATATATCCCTCTTTTGCCCGTTCACATATGGACAACTCCGGTTAAGACGTCACATGGGCGTTAAACCGGGACTTTGACAATTTGGGGGTGATCATCACATCGGCCAGTCATCATACTTGGTGGGGCCATGTTATAAGCAATCCCCAAATGTATATTTAAACTACAATGCATCTTCTCTGAGAATAAGACGGCGTATGGTTCCCTTCCATCCATGATTTTTATCCATGGCCCTCACATGGGCTTTAACAATCTCCAATTTTTCCATGGGAAAAACAGAGGCTTTATCAAGCCCACACACGCTATAAAGTTCTTCTTTCACCCGAATATAATCATTACCGATTTTGATAATCAAAAGTTCAGTTTCCATGGAAGTTTCCATTTTTTTTTATATGAAAAGGTAGCCTCCAAGGTTACCTCAGCAGAGCCCCCGGGGAGGGGTAATGGAACAGACCAATTGGGCTGTCTAACAGTTCCGGGTCGCTTCCATTACCCCTCCCCGGGGGCGGCATACAGCCCTTTGGCTCCGCGTCTACGACCCTATATTCGTTGTGTCCATCAGGGCATGGGTGTTTATATGAAAGAGTAAGCACGCCTAACATTCTTTCATGCTTCGTTGTGGGTAGGCCGGGGCCAGGATACGGTCTGCCCGTGGCAGTTATATAAGAGCCTCTAATTTTTTCAATCCCTGTTCAGGTTCCGTGTTCTGGGAGGACACCCAATTTTCCAGGGCCTCAAATGCCCCATTGCCATCCAGGGCCTTTGCGGCAACTTCAATCCCGGCATCAATGGTGCTAACCTTACCGGCCACATAAAAAATCAAGGCGGCATTTAAAATGGCGGCATCATACCGGGCACCCTTTTCTCTGCCCCGGATGAGATCCACAAAACGGACCGGTTCATTGATGATATCCGCTTCGGGTGCCAGAGCCTCAGGATCATGGCAATCCAGGGAAAAGGCTTCTGGCAATAGCTCATACTGGTTAATATCACCATTTTCAGCAAGCTCCGCACACCAAGTGCTGCCACACACCGACGCCTCATCCATGCCCTTATCCGAACCGTTGATACCCCCATGGATCACCATGGCCCGTTTAAATCCAATGGCCTTCATCACCTCAACCACCGGAAGGATCATCTCCTTTGAATACACCCCCCGGACGGCCCGGTCCGGCATGGCCGGATTGGCAAGGGAGGCGGCAATATTCAGAGTGGAACCAAAGGAAATCTGGGAAAGAATCCTGCCCAGGGCCATGGGATGAATCTGGGGACTCATGCCGTTGAACAGACCCAAGCCAGAAGTTTCGATACTTTTTGCCACCACATCCACATTGCACTCCACATCTACCCCCAACGCTTCTGCCAAATCCACAGTGCCACACCGGGAGGTGATGGCCCGGGCACCATGGCGGGCCATGCGGATGCCGCCGGAAGCCGCAATGATGGAGGCCGCAGTACTGATGTTAAACGTTTTAAAGGTATCCATTCCCGTGCCGCTGTTCTCCACAATGGGACTTGAGCCGTTGAGGTTCACCTTGTTGGTATCCAGTTCATAGATGGCTTGCCAGCTACCTGCCACCTCATGGGCCGTCTCCCCCTTGGCCGTCAGAGCCGCCAGAAAGGCCCCCTGCTGCATGGCCGTAACCTCATCATTTAATATATGGTAAAAGGCCCTGTTTGCCTCGTCCCTGTCCAGATTTTCCTTCCGAATAAGACGGGTAATCAGCGCACCAAATTCTCTATTTAACTCCAACGCTTGCATATTCACTGCTAATTGCTCCTGAAAAGACATAAATTCATGGGGCACCTCTCATTTCTGATTTACCCTTTCTCAAGGTGATGACCCATTTTATGGTGTGCATTCTAAAAAAATATAAAGTACTTCTGGGTTTCATAATTCTAAATTTATTTTCAACGCTACCCATACCGATAATTTGTTGATAGACAGGCAAATTCAGGTCTACCATTCAACGAAACCCATTTTATGAAAGCGTATGAAACATTGCCATAAGGGCCTGTGCCACTGCATCAGGGGATTTTGACATGGTGTCCACCTGGAGATATTGGCCATATCCTTTTTTACGCTCCGACAGAAGGCGCATCAACGTTTCCATGCCATTGGCCTGCTTCAGAAGAGGCCTTTCCACACCAGAATCTCTTGAAACCCTGGCCATGATTTCCACGGGATCTGCCACAAGACAAAACACCGTGCCGCTTTTTTCCAGGACATCCTTATTGGCCTTATCCAGCATCATCTTTCCCCCGGTGGAAATCACCAATCCCTGCCTGTGAGCAAGATCCTGGGCAAGATCTGCTTCCATCTGCCGAAAGGCTGCCTCTCCTTGATTTTCAAAAATTTTAGCAATGGTGCAATGGTTTTGGGACATGATGTTGGCATCAGTGTCCACGAATTCATATTTCAGAATCTGAGCCACACGCTTTCCCACCGTTGTCTTTCCTGTGCCCATGAACCCTGTTAAAATTATATTTCTTTTATTTTTCATTTTGTTTTTATATGAAACTCCACCTAAAAAATTGGAATAATAATAGTTTTAAATTTTTTCATGGTTGCTGGTTACACCATGTATGTTTTTTTATAAGAAAGTCCTGGCAAATTTGACGGACTTTCATACTTCGTTGTGGACAGGCCGAGGCCAGAATACGGTCTGCCCGTGGCAGTTTATAAAAAAATAAAACTTCCGGGCAACCTCAGCAGAGCCCTCCCCCCGATGGGCAATAGGAACCGGCCAATTGGGCCGTCTACGGTTCCGGGCCGGGCCCATTGCCCGTCGGGGGGAGGGCGGCATAATACCATTTTCAATATTCGTTGTAGCAGACCAATCTACCATATGGGCCATCTATGGTTTACCTGAATGTTTCCATAGCCCTCAACAACACAAAAATTTTTATAATATTTATCATTTAACATTTTAGTCAAGCCATTTTTAGATGATAGCGTCCATGGAAAGGATGGATGCCTGGGTGACTGCATTTTATGATGACTGGCAGATGCTATGAGCAACTCCAAAAAAATCAACAAAAAACACAATAAGCACCCAAGCATATATTTATAGTAAATATTCGGCTTGGTACTGTAAATGTTTGGCCAGTGCCCCATATTCGCTTAGTTGGGACTGCGTAGCATACTAAGTACTCGGGCATATATTCCTCAAAATAAAACCCATAAATATCAATGGAATATGTCTGTGGAATACCAAAAAGCATCTGTGTGGGTGTTTAGAACAAATCTGACCCCATGGCCCATGAAATGCCTTGAGTACCCAAAATTTAAAACACCCGTTAAATTCGCCTTGCTCTTATCCTTTTTTGATGTTAATTTTTTAACTTTCCATGCCTGCTTTATGCAAAACCAGTGAAACTCCGTCAAGATCCACAGCTTCATGGAACCCAAGGCAGGCAACAGGTTGTTGAGAACGTGTGCATGATATGCTCATGGGCTGCCGCAATCATTACATATTCGTATACAGGGAAATTCAATCAGACCTCTGATCTCCCCCGTAGACACGATATTATTAAATTATTGCGCACTATTTACATATCCTACATGCACCGTTTTTTTAAGTTATTTCAATCCATTAACAAGGAGACTGTTTGTGAAAAAGATTTTCAGTTCTTTATGTCTTGTGGCTATCATGTTTGCCTGTGTACCCATGGTATTTGGTCAAACCATTAAAATTGGATTCAACATTCCATTGACCGGGGAAATCCCCAAGGTGGGTGAAGAGTCCAAGTACGCCGGGGAAATGCTGTTAAACGAAATCAATGCCCAGGGCGGTCTTGAAGTGGGTGGCGAAAAATATATGCTGGAATTTGTCTACGAAGACAATGAATCCAAGGCAGAATCTGCGGTAACCGCAGCCTTGAAGTTAATTGAAAGAGACAAAGTCCTTGCCATTGTGGGCCCAAACTCCAGTAAACAAGCAGTGCCGGCAGGCCAGATATGCAATGACAACCGCACCCCCATGATCTCTCCCTGGTCCACCAACCCTGACACCACCAAAGATCGTCCCTGGGTATTCAGAGCCGCCTTCCTTGACCCCTTCCAGGGCCCTGTGGCCACGGATTTTGCCATTAAAACCTTTAAGGCCAAAAAAGCGGCGGTTCTCTATGCCCTGGCCAATGATTATAGTAAAAACCTGGCTGAAATATTCCAGGCTGACTTTAATAAAAAAATGGGTGAAGGGGCCGTTGTGGCCTTTGAAACCTATGGGGACAAAGATCAGGATTTCAGTGCCCAGCTCACCAATATCCTTGCACAAAAACCCGATTTTATCTTTCTGCCCAATAACTACAACGAAGTGGCCCTGATCATAAAACAAGCCCATGACCTTGGCTGGACAGGCCCCTTCATGGGTGCTGATGCCTGGGGGAATTCAGAACTCATGACCCTTTGTGGCGATGACTGTAAAGGTCATTATTTCTCCACCCATTATGCCGCCGCTGGTGCCACCGGTGCCACCAAGGAATTTATTGATAAATATACCAAACTGTACGGATACCAGCCTGCAGATGTGGCAGCTCTTACCTGGGATGCCATTAATGTGGTTCTGGCAGGCATCCAGAATGCTGGAGAAATCACCGGAAATATTCGAAAAGACCGCAAAAACCTCAAGGATGGTATTGGGGCCATCACAGAAGTTAAAGGTATCACCGGCAACATGAAATTTGATGCCGAGGGAGATCCCATCAAATGTGCTGTTGTGGTTAGAATCAGTGACAAAGGTGAGTTTGAATTCACCGAGTCTGTTTGTCCCTAAAACGGATTCTGACCATCCATCAACTACCCAAGCCTGAAAAGCTTGGGTTCTCTCCATGGGGAATAAAACAAAGAAGGATCATTGAGAGATAGCCTTAGATTTAGATAAATGTTATAATATTTGGCATTCTTCAAAAATACTTTACACTTTTTTAGATCATGCCACATTTGCAGGTACTTTTCTTTAAAAGACTGTAAAGTAATTGAAGGATGCCAAATTTTACATAACACAATGGTCTAAATGTGACCTTCAACAAGGAGAGGTGATATGCATACTGTCCAGGAAATAACAGTCGCTGTTTCAAAGTTACCCAAATCAGACTTGATTAGTTTTAGAGAGTGGTTTGAAAAATTTCACCAAGAAATATGGGATAATCAATTTGAAAAGGATGCGAAATCAGGAAAATTTGATGCTTTAGCTGATCAAGCAATAGCTGACTTTGAGGCAGAAAAATGCAACAAAATTTAAAGCATTTTACCAGTCCTTCCTTCTGGGGTTGCTACAATAAACTTCCTACAACAATTCAAGAGTTAGCCGATAAAAATTTTGTTATTCTTAAATCAGATGCACAATACCCCTCTCTGCATCTCAAGAAGGTTGGCCGGTATTGGTCTGTTGGTAGGAAGTATCGCACTCTAACTGTGGAAACAGAGAAAAGATTAATTTGGTTTTGGATTGGTGCACATCCAGAATATGAAAAACTCATTAATTAATAATATGGATACCCACTTAGGCGAGATATTTTCAAGACTTTTTATGTGGATCGTTAGCTTTTAACCCCTATAATTAAGGATACTAAGACGCTTGATTATAAAGCCTGTCCAGCCTTAAGTGGGTAGCCCAATAATATATTAGAAGAACCAAAAGTTCATCAGCATGCGAAGCGTGTCTGTTCCAACTTTTGGTTGGAAGGCGAGCGCAGCGAGTCCTTCCAACCTTACTGTTAGAGAGCAAAAGATCAGATTCACAAAATCTGGTTTTTTTGTTTTAAAAAGGCTCAGGGGAATAATACCATTTTTTTACAACCATTCCAAATGAAGAGGAGTCCGTGGGGAGAGGAGTTTCCCCGGACTCTGTTATCCCCACATAGCCAAAAACCAAGCCCAAACATCGTATAGAAGAGGATATTCCCGTGTTTGACAGTATTTTTCAAAATTTATTCAATGCGCTGCAATGGGGCAGTTTCTACTCCCTCATCGCCTTGGGGTACACCCTGGTGTACGGGGTACTCCGATTGATCAACTTTGCCCATGGAGATATCTTCATGGTGGGGGCTTATATTGCATTTTTCCTTTCGATTTTCTTTTTTAAAGGAGATATGGCCCTGTCCGGCAGCACCACCCTTATCCTTGTCATCCCCCTGACCATGATTTTAACCTCCATCTGCGGGGTTGCCCTGGAACGGATTGCCTACCGCCCCCTGCGGCGTAAGGGGGCCAATCGCCTCTACGTGGTTATCACCGCCCTGATGTGCGGGTTGATTCTGGAAAACGGCAATCTTGCCTTTCTGGGCGCCAGCCGGAAAAGCTTTCCCGAACTTATAGATAAAGTGGTTTATAAATTTGGGGCCGTGAGCATGACCAACCTTAAAATCGGGGTAATCCTCTCGTCCATTATTGTCTTTTTCATTCTCAATGCCTTTATTACAAAAACCAAAATCGGCATGGCCATGCGGGCCATCTCCTACGATAAATTTGCCATCCCCCTCATGGGAATCCCCATAGATACTATCATTGTGGTCACCTTTATTCTGGGCTCCTCCCTGGCAGGGCTTGCCGGAATTCTTTTTGCCATGTCCTACCCGGTGCTGGATCCGTTCATGGGTGCATTAATTGGATGGAAAGCCTTTATTGCCGCTGTTGTGGGGGGGATTGGTGACATCAAAGGGGCCTTTGTGGGCGGATTCTTGTTGGGAATTGTGGAGATCATGGCCGTGGCGATTTTCCCCTCCACCTTCAGGGATCTCATTGCCTTTTCCATTCTTCTGATGATCCTGGTGGTGAAACCCACTGGTCTTTTCGGTATTGCAAAATCAACCAAAATATAGGTTTTTCACATGAAAAAGTTGTCCATACCCCTTGTGTTGGCCCTCATTGCCGTCGGAACTGTACTGGCAGCCCATTTTGAGCTGCTGGATCTTTACATCCAAACGGTAATTATGTTTGTTGGCGTCAACATCATCCTCTCTTCAAGTTTTAACATCATCAACGGCTACATGGGGGAATTTGCCTGTGGCCACGCCGGATTCATGGCCGTGGGGGCCTATGTCACATCGGCATTAAACATCATCTTGTTCACCAAGAGCAAAACCTTTGGTCCGCCCCTGCTGCCCCCTGATCTTGCCCTGTATTTTTTCCCGGTAACCATGATACTGGGGGGCATTGCCGCCGCCTTCACCGGCCTTATTGTTGCAATCCCCTCTTTTAAAACAAGGGATGACTATCTGGCCATCATCACCCTTGCCGCTAATTTCATTATTGTCAGTCTCTTTATCAACATGGATATTGTCGGCGGTGCCCGGGGGCTCATGGGAATGAAACAGATTGTATTTGCCATGGAAGACATCCTCTTTATTCCCTGGATGCTTATCTGGGTATTTACTTTCACCTATCTCACCATTTTCATTATCCGACGCTTTGTCACCTCCACCTATGGCAAGGGCATTATTGCCATCCACCAGGATGAAATTGCCGCAGAGATAATGAGCGTCAACACCAACAAAATGAAACTTGTTGCCTTTATGCTCTCCTCGGGCCTTGCTGGCATTGCCGGGGGATTGTTTGCCCACATATTAGGGTACATCAACCCCAACTCCTTTGGGATTTTAAAATCCACGGAGTGCCTGGTCATGGTGTACATGGGCGGTATGGGCTCTTTGAGCGGTTCCATCATCGCGGCCATCATTTTCACTTTGCTAATTGAAGGACTGCGCTTCATCATCCCGGCGGCCGATACCCTGATCCACTATCTTCCCCTTATCCCGGACACCTTTCATTTAAGCCAGGTATTAAAATGGGTGATAATCCCCCTGCTCCTGGTTATTCTGATGCAGTTCAGGCCCGAAGGGATCATGGGCAACAGAGAACTGTCCGATTTTTTTCCAAAACTCAAGCGATTCTATGTTTTTAAATAACGGCCATGTCCTGCCGAACACAACGAATATAGGGTCGTAGACGCGGAGCCAAATGGCTGTATGCCGCCCCCCCCGATGGGTAATGGGCCCGGCCGGAACCGTTAGACGGCACAATTGGCCGATTCCTATTACCCATCGGGGGGGGCTCTGCTGAGGGTACTTTAACACTTCATTTTCATATAAAATATGCATGGCAGGGTATTTGAGCCAACCCCGGAAATTACAACGGAGAGATGATTTATGTCTTTGCTTAAAATAGATGGGTTAACCCAGAAGTTTGGAGGGTTAACCGCTGTATCAGATTTTTCAACACAATTTCAAGGCAACGAACTCATGGGTCTTATTGGCCCCAATGGTGCCGGGAAAACCACGGTATTTAATATTGTTTCCGGTTTTTACACCCCCACCCAGGGAGATCTTGTTTTCAAAGACAAGGCCATTAACGGACTCAAACCCCATGTGGTGACGGGTATGGGCATTGCCAGGACTTTCCAGAACATCCGGCTGTGGCATGACATGTCCCTTCTGGATAATATTCTCATTTCCCAGCACCACAATCTGGGTTACACCCTGTTTGATTCTTTCTTGCGAAACAAACGCTATATGGACAATGAGCGCCGCATGCGCACCATTGCCATGGATCTTCTGGAACAGCTGGATCTGGTTCAATTTAAAGATGAAAGGCCGGGCAACCTGCCCTATGGAGTCCAAAGAAAAATTGAAATCGCCAGGGCCTTGTCCGTGAAACCGGATCTGTTGCTGCTGGATGAACCGGCGGCTGGTCTTAACTCATCGGACGTCCAGGAGCTGATAAAGCTCATTGCCTGGATTCACAAGGAATTTAACATTGCCATTTGGATGATCGAACATCAAATGGCCGTGGTCATGTCTCTTTGTTCATGGATACAGGTAATTGATTTTGGTAAAACCATTGCCCAGGGCACACCCGACGAGATCCAGAACAACCCGGCGATAATCAAAGCATATCTGGGGGATGATAATATCTGATGTTACTTGAAATCAAAGATCTATATGTAAAGTATGGCAATATCGAGGCTCTGCACGGTATATCATTCACCGTGGACAAAGGAGAAATTGTAACCCTCATTGGCTCCAATGGTGCGGGTAAGACCACCACCCTCCATGCCATTACAAGGGTGCCGCCCCCCGAGGGGTCCAAGGTCTCCAGCGGGGATATTCTCTATGATGGTCAGAGCATACTCACTGTAGCGGCCCACGCCATTGTGGCAGATTATCACATTGCCCTGGCCCCGGAGGGACGTCATATTTTTGGGAACCTCACCGTGGAGGAGAACCTCAAACTTGCCACCTATTCCCGCCAGGATGATGCGGCCAGAAAAAAAGATTATGACCGGGTCTATGATCTGTTTCCTAAAATGGCGGAACGCAGATATCAGAGAAGTGAAACCTTAAGTGGCGGCGAGCAGCAGATGCTTTCTGTCAGCCGGGCCATTATGACGGCCTGTGATTTTATTCTCCTGGACGAACCCTCCATGGGATTGTCTCCGCTTCTCATGTATGATATGTTCAGGGTATTAAAAACACTCAATGAAGAGGGAATGACCATCCTGCTCATTGAACAGAATGCCAACCTTGCCCTGAAGTTTGCCCACCGGGGATATGTATTAGACACCGGAGAAATTGTGGCCCAGGGATTTGCCAAAGACCTTCTAAACAACCCGGATGTAAAAAAAGCATATCTGGGCGGATAAAGGTATTCTTTTAAAATTTCATGGTGGATTTTGATGATATCAATGAATATTTTTTCAACCCATTGTTTTTAGTAATACTGACAACACACTTTCTCCATATCAGACAACGTTTACCATGAAATTCAAACAGGATACGGACAAAATTCATGAAATTTAGACCTTGTATAGATCTTAAAAACGGCAAAGTGGTGCAAATTGTGGGGGGTACCCTCAACGATAATCAGGCCCAGGCTCCCATCACCAATTTTGAAACCGAAAAAACCCCAGCGGCATTTGCAGAATTATATCAAAAAGGCAAGCTCCACGGGGGCCACGTCATTGCCCTTGGGCCGGGGAACCATGATGCCGCCATATCTGCTCTTAATGCCTTTCCCGGAGGTCTCCAGATGGGGGGAGGAATAACGACAGAAAATGCCGAAGAATATCTCAATGCCGGGGCCAGCCATGTCATTGTCACCTCCCATGTATTTTCCCGGGGCACCATTGACATGGATAAACTCAACACCCTTGTGAAAAAAGTGGGGAAAAAACGCCTGGTTCTGGATCTTAGCTGTAGAAAAAAAGAGGGACAGTTTTTTATTGTCACCGACCGCTGGCAGACCTTTACCCGGGTGGCCGTCACCGAAGAAACCCTTTCCAGCCTTTCGGCCCACTGTGACGAATTTCTAATCCATGGGGTGGATGTGGAAGGAAAAATGGGGGGCATACAGACAGAACTTGTTGATATTTTGGGCAAACACTCCCCCATCCCCGCCACCTATGCCGGTGGTGCCAGCCAATTTTCCGATCTTGAACTTGTCAAAAAACTGGGAAGAAACCGGGTGGATCTTACCATTGGCAGTGCCCTTGATATTTTTGGCGGCACCATCCCCTATGACGATGTGGTAGCATGGCATAATGCCTGTACTGAATAATTTTCATATAACATACATGGCAGTCACCACTGCCACAATGAAAAATGAAAGTCTTTTAATTCCAGCGTGTTGGTGAGACTTTCTTATAAACACCCATGCCTTAACGGACACAACGAATATAGGGTCGTAGACGCGGAGCCAAATGGCTGTATGCCGCCCCCCCCCGACGGGCAATGGGCCCGGCCGGAACCGTAGACGGCACAATTGGCCGGTTCCGATTACCCATCGGGGGGGGGCTCTGCTGACGGTACTTGGACATGGACACTTCATTTTCATATAAAACTGCCACGGGCAGACCGTATTCTGGCCACATCCTGCCACAATGAAGTATGAAAAAATGTTAGATGTGTCTACACTTTCATATAAAAAAATACAAATTTCCAAGGATACATATTTGATGATAGAAGAACCCGATGAGATACAAGTCCCAAGCAAAACAAAAAGAAAAAAAAAGGCCGAGGCACTTCAAGAAATTGGCGTAGCCCTGGTGGAACTCCCGGAAAAAGAGCTCAAAAGCCTGAATATTCCCCAGGAGTTGAAAGACGCCATATTGGATGCCCAGACCATGACAAAACACGGATCCAGAAGACGGCAGCTTCAATATATCGGTACGCTGATGCGTGATCTTGATCCTGAACCCATACAGATGGCCGTGGAACATATCTCCCTGGACAGGGCTAAGGCTGCCCACAAATTCCAAAAAATGGAGGTCTGGCGGGATCATTTTATATCCCCAGGAAATAAAGACCATACCCCGGAAGCCTTTATTACCGCCTTTCCCCACACAGACCGACAAAAATTGGGGCAGCTCATCCGCAATGCCACCCATGCAAAGGATGATAAAAAAAAGACCAAGACCTCCCGGGTTTTGTTTCGCTACATCCGTGAAATCATGGAAACATCCACCGAGGAGCCCACCTCGTAATGTTTCTGCCCACCACAAACGAAGAGTGCCATGACCGGGACTGGAAACAGCTGGATGTGATTCTGGTCACCGGAGACAGCTATATTGATTCTCCCTTTATCGGTGCCGCTGTCATTGGAAAAACCCTGACAAAGAAGGGATTTAAAGTGGGGATCATTGCCCAGCCGGATATGAACTCACCCCAGGATATCACCCGTCTGGGGGAACCCGCACTCTTTTGGGGCATCACCGCCGGTGCCGTGGATTCCATGGTGTCCAACTACACGGCCACCCGGAAACGAAGAAAAAAGGATGATTACACCCCTGGTGGCATCAACAACCGCCGACCCGACCGGGCTGTCATTGCCTATACCAATCTGGTGAAACAGCATTTTAAGGGCACCTGCCCCATTGTACTGGGGGGCATAGAGGCAAGCCTTCGACGGGTGGCCCACTATGACTTCTGGAGCAATAAAATAAGACGATCCATCCTCTTTGATGCCAAGGCAGATTATCTCATCTACGGCATGGGGGAAAACAGTGTGGTGACCCTGGCCAAGGCCCTACAGCGAAACTTGGAAACATCCTGCCCCGACACATTGCAACGGGACATTTTGGCGGTGAAGGGGCTGTGCCATATTTCCAAAGCCCCTGTACCCGGTTACAAAGAAATGCCGCCCTTTGAGACGGTGCAAACGGACACCCAGGCTTTTATCCAGAGTTTCCACGATTTCTACCGTAACAACGATGCCCTCACCGCCACGGGACTGGTCCAGAAACAGGATGCCCGATATCTGGTGCAAAATCCCCCCTGTCCGGTGCCGGACACAGCAGAAATGGATCACATCCACGACCTTGACTTTGAAAGAGAGCTTCATCCCTATTATGAACGAATGGGCACGGTAAAGGCCCTGGACACCATCCGATTTTCCATTACCACCCATAGGGGATGCTATGGGGAGTGTAATTTTTGCGCCATTGCCGTTCATGAGGGCCGCACCGTGCGCTGGCGAAGCCCGGATGCCATTGTAAAGGAGGTGGAAAAAATGACAACCCACCCCAAATTCAAGGGCAACATATCCGATGTGGGAGGCCCCACAGCCAACATGTATGGATTTGAATGTACAAAAAAACTAAAAAAAGGCCCCTGCCAGGACAAACGCTGCCTTTTTCCCAGCACCTGCAACTCCCTTGATCCCAGCCACGCCAACCAGATATCCCTTTTAAAACGAATCAAGGCTGTTAAGGGGGTTAAACGAGTGTTTGTGGCCTCGGGCATCCGATATGATTTAATCCTGGCAGACAAAAAACATGGTCAGCAATATCTGGGACAAATCGTCCAGGATCATGTATCCGGCCAAATGAAAATCGCCCCGGAACACACGGACGAAGAGGTTCTTAGATTCATGGGTAAACCCGGGGATACAAAGGATCTGGTGGAATTTAAAAAACGATTTGACACCCTGTCTGAAAAGGCTGGGAAAAAACAATTTCTCACCTACTATCTCATGGCGGCCCATCCAGGATGCCATAAAAAGCACATGACAGGCCTCCAGCAATTTGTCAGAAAGGAACTTGGCATCCACCCTGAGCAGGTTCAAATTTTCACCCCCACCCCTTCCACCTATGCCACCTTAATGTATGCCACAGGTGTTGACCCCTTTTCCATGGACAAAATCTTTGTGGAAAAAGAGGTTCATGAGAAGGAAAGACAAAAGAAAATGATAACCGGTTTTGGTGGGGCACCCCAAAGGCGTTCTAACAATTCCAACGCTTCCAGACCCTCCAGAACCCATTATAACGACAAAAAAAAACCAAGTGTGCCCCGTCCCCATGGACAAAAAGGCCATCCGACATCCAGACCGGGAAGCAAAGAAGTATGAACCTGAGCCAATATAAAAAAGTCGTAACCATCAGTCTGCCCCTGGTGTTAAGCATGGGGGCCACCACGGTGATGGAGTTCACCGATCGGGTTTTTTTGGGAAATTATGATCTCAATGCCCTGGCCGCTGCCACCCCCGCCGGGATCACCTCGTTTTTATTCGCCGCTTTTTTTCTGGGCGTGGCCGGGTATATCAACGTCTTCATTGCCCAGTACACCGGGGCAAAAGACCTGGCCGGTGTGGGGGCTTCCCTTTGGCAGGGAATCTATTTTGCTCTGGGGGGAACACTTTTCATGATCCTCCTCTCCTTTTTTTCTGTCGCCCTGTTCTCCCTCATCGGCCATGCCCCGGCCATACAAGCCCTTGAGGTGATTTACTTTCGAATTTTGTGTCTGGGCACCGGGGCAAGTCTTTTAAGTGCAACCCTTTCCACCTTTTTCACAGGACGTGGCCTGACACGCATGGTCATGGGAATCAACATAGGCGGTACCCTTTTTAACATTCCCCTGGATTACGCCTTGATCAACGGTGCCTGGGGATTTCCGGAAATGGGCATCCAGGGGGCAGCTCTTGCCACTGTGGCCGCCTGGACTTTTATGGCCATAGCCTTCATTTTCCTTGTCTTTACCCGTGACAACAACCAAAAATTTCACCTCTGGGAAAAAAGACAGTTCATCCCCTCTCTTTTCATGCGCCTGATGAAATTTGGCGTCCCCGGTGGGGTTCAGTTTTTTTTGGATATTTTGGTATTTACCTTCTTTATCCTCATGGTCGGCCGCCTGGGAAGAGATGAACTTGCCGCCACCAACATAGTCATGTCCATCAACGCTTTGTCTTACATGCCCATGTTCGGTTTTTCCATAGGGGTCAGCACCCTGGTGGGCCAGGCCATGGGGGCGAAAAACCCCAAAGAAGCAGAAGCTGCTGCCCGCATGACCACCCATATAGCTTTGATTTATCTGACCTTTTTGATCCTGCTCTTACTACTGATTCCAGAGCCTTTGATTCGCCTGTTTATCCCCCAGAATAGCGGAATGAATATGGTTCCCCTCATTGACATGGGCATTGTTCTCCTCCGATTTGTGGCATTGTATCTTTTTTTTGACTCCCTTGTCATCATCTACACCGGGGTTCTCAAAGGGGCAGGAGATTCCCAGTATGTGATGTGGTGCATGGTGGTCACAGGAACATTGTGTCTATTTTTGCCGGTGTGGGCAGGTACCGCCTTCTGGCACATGGGACTCTATTTTATCTGGAGCTGTATCACCCTTTACCTGGTGGTGCTCTTTTTTCTGGTCATGGTGCGCTATTATGGGGGAAAATGGAAAGCCATGTCCGTCATTGAAGACCCACTGCCCAGCGTCCCGGCACAGGTACCGCTATGAAATTTTTCAATTCCATACGCACCCGACTGGCGCTGTCAGCCTTTTTAATCGTTGCCCTGTCCATTGGAGCCATCACGGGCATTGCCACCTGGAAAATCCGTGAAACCACCCTGACAAACACCCGGCAGGAGACCCAACTTTTTTTAAAAAAAAACAGCCAGGAAATCCATGAAAAGATACAAGATGCCATCCAGCTGAGCCAGATTCTTGCGCAATACATTGCCTCCACCCACCAAGAATGGCAAAAGACTATTTTTTTGAATAACCTGTTAACGCACAACCACATCACCGGCATCAAAAGCCTTTTCATCATCCCCCCGGAAAAAAAAAAGACGCGACGTCTCAACGACAAACTCATTCAATTCTGGCAAACCACAGCAAAAGGAGAAACCAGCAGCACTTTTTTTGACCCTTCCCAGATACCCCAGGTAATGAAAAGTGCAAAGCTTGCAAGATCCTCAGAAAAAACCGTCATTTCTGATCCTTACAAAGATCCATCAGAAATGACAAACACCATGTTCTGCGCCATTGTTACGCCAGTGATCCGGCACCAGAAATTCCAGGGCACCACCTGCGTTGAACTGTCCATCCAAGAGATCTGTAAACCTATAACCGATCATTTAAACACCTTTTCCCTGGCAGGGGAAATCGCCCAAATGGATCTTCTCACCGACAGTGGTGCCATTGTTTGGACGTTAAATACCTCTCCCCTTCCAGACATAGAACGACACCAAGTGGACATCACCTCCATCCACGACACAAAAAAAATGGGCCAATCCCAGATCATAACCATGATTATTCAGGGACAAAAACAGATTGGTACTCACATCCCCATCCATTTCAATAATTCTGAAACCGTCTGGTCCATTGGGCTTAGAATTCCCTTTAAAGCCGCCACAAGAAATGCCGATGAACAGATGCACATGCAGGCGCTCATGGGGCTTTTGATCTCCCTTATCACCCTTCTGGTAGTGCTGGTTCTCTCCCGAAAAATCACCGACCCCCTGCTGGAACTGGCCACGGCAGCAGCCCAGATCTCCCAGGGAAATAATGAACACCCCATCACCCCCAAAGGAGCTGGTGAAATCAGGGAACTCTACCGAGCCTTCAGGGATATGGCCACCCAGGTAGAACAAAGCCGCCAACACCTCCAAAATTCTATTAAGGCCCTGGAAATCATCATTGAAAAAGTACCCTTTGGCATGATTCTCATTGATGCCCATCATAAGATAAAAAGCGTCAACCGGGAAGCCCTTGCCATCTGTGGAAAAACTGAAGCAGAAACCCTGAATCAGCCCTGCTACGATCACTTCTGCATCGACAACACCCCCATATGCCCCATTGAAAAAACCGGCATTCATCCTGAAAAACAGGAGATGATCCTCAGACAAAAAAATGGCCAGTTGGTTCCAGTGTTGACAACGGTGATCCCCGCCAGGATTTATGGGGAAGACATGCTCATCAAAGCCATCATTGACATCTCTGAAATAAAAGAAAAAGAGCAGGAACTGAAACGGGCCAAAACTGTGGCAGAACAGGCATCCCAGGCCAGAAGCGAATTTTTGGCCAACATGAGCCATGAGATAAGAACCCCCATGAACGGCATCATCGGCATGGGAGAACTCTTGTGCGAAACCCAGCTCAACCCCGAGCAAAAGGAGTATGCCCAAGCCATTGCCACCAGTGCCGATGCCCTGCTGGTAATCCTAAATGACATTCTGGACTTTTCCAAAATAGAAGCTGGCAAAATTGACATCGAACACATCGACTGCAACCTGTCCAGCATTATAGAAGGTGTTGCCGACATTCTCTCCCATAAAAGCAACGAAAAAGGCATTGAATTCATCTGCATGATTGACAATGATATTCCCGATTTTGTCAAGGGAGACCCCGGGCGATTACGTCAGATATTAATGAATCTTGGGGGCAATGCCCTGAAGTTCACGGACGAAGGAGAGGTGGTCATCCATGCCAAGGTGGAAGCGGTTTCTTCCCAGACCACCACGGTTAAATTCACCGTAAAGGATACCGGCATTGGCATCCCCAAAGAAAAAATAGTCACCCTGTTTGAAAAATTCACCCAGGCCGATGCATCCACCACACGAAAATATGGGGGTACTGGCCTGGGTCTTGCCATCTCAAAACAACTCACCACCCTTATGGATGGCCACATGGGGGCAACCTCAACCCCGGGTCATGGCTCCACCTTCTGGTTCAGCATCCCCTTTGGAAAAAGCACTCAAACCCATACGGCTGCCTCCCAACCATCCGTAACCAGCTCACTTATAGATAAAACCATTCTGATCATTGATGACAATGCAACCAATCGTAAAGTCATAAATAAATATCTTACCCCATATAATTGCCATATCATTGAAGCAGATTGTGCCCGGGCCAGCCTTGAAATTCTAAATAACGCAGTTTTAGATCGACCCATTAACCTGGCATTGGTGGATTTCATGATGCCTGGAATGAATGGCATTGATCTTGGTGTCCAAATCCGTCAAGACCCCCTATTTGATTCCATGGTGCTTGTGATGCTCACCTCTGCTGCCATGCGAGGGGATGCACAAAAAGCCTGTGATGCGGGATTTGATGCGTATTTGACCAAACCCATCAAAAAAAATGCCCTGCTCAAATGCCTGGCCACTGTGCTTGATCCAAACACCCATAGAAAACCAGGCACACTTTTAACCAAATATAATTTCACCCAACAGAGCACAGTACAGGAACGAAGAAAACAAACCGCCCCCCCGGTTACTTTGACCATTTTAATTGCAGACGATAATCGGATGAACCTGATGGTGGTGGAAAAAATGGTGACAAAAATGGGCCATATCTCGGTAACAACCATGAACGGAAAGGAGGTCGTGGCCGCCCATGAAAAAATAGGCCCGGATATTATTCTCATGGACATCAACATGCCCGAAATGGACGGCCTTGAAGCCACGGCACTCATCCGGAAAAACGAAGCACAAAACAAGAAAAAGCCCACCCCCATCATCGCCTTGACCGCCAATGCCCTGAAGGGAGATCGTGAACATTTTCTGGCCGCGGGCATGGATGACTACCTGGCAAAACCCATGAAAAAGAAGAATCTTGAAGCCATTATAGAGCGTTACAGCAATCTCAAGGCCACGGATAAGCGGAAACAAAACCCTCCAGAACAATCAAAAATACCGTCAGTGCCATGAAGGGATTTCCCTTTACTGAAAAAAAATTTCGCACTCTTTCTTCCACCGGGCAACACCGCTGGATCATTAATTGGTTGGGATCTGTGTACCAGGCGTTGAGCACCAATCGGATGTCCCCATCGGATCTTGCCTTGTGTACCAGGGAATATGCCAAAGTCCTTGGCTGGATGGACAGCCAGTCATTACCGGCTGTCCTTCCGGACACCATGGAAACAAGGGCGTGGATGGAATTTCTCTCCAATACCATCCATCACCATCGCATGGAGATGGGCATTTTCCCCAGGGATCATGACCTGCTGCCCCGGGTCATAACAGGAGATAAAAAAGACCCCTTGATTTCCCCTCCCTCCTTTCACTACCACATGGCCCTGGACGGGCTCAGAAGTCTTTTTAATGTGGGGGGGATTTTTCGTACCTGTGATGCAGGGGGATTTCAAAGCCTGATATTGGGAAACATCCCCGGGGGGGATCATCCCACCATTCAAAAAACCTCCATGGGAACCTGTGCCTGGATGCCCCATCAGACCACCTCGGATCTTGCAGGCGCTCTTTTAAGTATGAAAGAAAAAGGCTTTTCCATCATTGGCATTGAAACCACAGAAAACTCCTGTTCCCATTCGGTATATCCCTGGCCGGATAGGGCCATCACCGTCCTTGGCAATGAAGAGTATGGTATCTCCTCCCATGTGATGCAGGTGTGTGATTCATTTGTGCATATCCCCATGCTGGGACGAAAGAACTCCATAAATGTGGTCAGTGCCGCATCTGTTATTGTCTTTCACATTGGCGCGTTTTTCAGTCAGCCTCCATTGGACAAACAAGCCATTGAATCTGGCCACCTGGATCTTCAGACCTGACCCTTCCCCAAGGTCAACATAAAAGAAATTTGGGCATCAAGCATAACTTTAACTTGCATTTTAATGTGCAATCGGGTATATTATATGGTTATTTTTTAAAGACTTCATTTTCTATTCAAAAAAACCTTTGAAAATGACGAGGTTCTCCTCACAACTTGAAGAATCCGGGTACAGAAGGCCCGTTTTTCCATACTTGAATTAAAGGATTAAAAGCACCAATGAGCCAGAAACAAGCGAACAAAAACATTCGAAATATCGCCATTATTGCCCATGTTGATCATGGTAAGACTACCTTGGTGGATGCCATGTTCAAACAAAGCGGCGTCTTCAGGGTGGGTAAAGAAGTGGATGACCGAATCATGGATTCCATGGATCTGGAGCGGGAGCGGGGAATCACCATCTCCGCCAAAAACTGTGCCGTGATGCTGGGGGACACAAAAATCAACATCCTGGACACCCCGGGCCATGCCGACTTCAGTGCCGAGGTGGAACGTGCTCTTTCCATGGTGAACGGTGCCATCCTCCTGGTGGATGCCTCGGAAGGCCCCCTGCCCCAGACCCGGTTTGTGCTGAAAAAAGCCCTGGAGGCCGGCCTTCGCATCATTGTGGTGATCAACAAAATTGACCGGGCCGATGCCAGAACCATGGAGGTGTTGGATGAAATCTACGACCTCTTCATTGATCTGGATGCCACAGATAATCAGATTGATTTTCCCATCCTCTATGCTGTGGGAAGGGACGGCATAGCAAAAAATGAACTCGAAGATGATTCACAGGATCTTCAACCCCTCTTCAAGGTCATTTTAAATGAAATCCCGGCCCCCACATTTGATCCGGCAGAGCCTTTTCAGATGCTGGTATCTGATCTTGGCCACTCGGATTACACTGGCCGTCTGGCCATTGGCAAAATTGCCAACGGCAGGGTCAGTTCCCGGGATGAGTTGGTAATCATCGGAAAGGATGATCTGCCCATAAAGTTAAAGGTTTCCAGCCTCCAGAGCTATGATGGGGCATCCCTTGGCCCTGTGGATGTGGTGGAAGCCGGTGATATTGCCGTTGTATCGGGAATGGACATCTTTGAAATCGGGGATACCATCTGCACCAAAGAATTCCCCAAGGCATTGCCCCGCATCACCGTTGACGAACCCACGGTTTCCATGATGTTCTCCACATCAGATTCCCCCTTTTCAGGCCTTGAGGGCAAGCTTGTTCAGTCCAGCCGGATCAGGGACCGCCTGGAAAAAGAGGCCCTGGCCAATGTGGCTATCTCCGTTAAGGAGGCCACGGAAAGGGCGTCTTTTACTGTCCAGGGACGGGGAGAATTTCAAATGGCCATTCTGGTTGAAACCATGCGACGGGAAGGATTTGAGCTGTGTGTGGGCAGACCCAAGGTGATCTATCGCACCGATGCCAACGGCCAGAAAACAGAACCTGTGGAACGGCTCTACGTGGATTGTGAAGAGACCTTCACCGGGGTGGTCACGGAAAAACTCTCCATTCGCAAGGGACGTCTGGTGAACCTTTCCAACAAACGGGGACGGGCCAATTTGGAATTTTCCATCCCCTCCCGGGCACTCATTGGATACCGGGATGAATTTCTCACCGACACCAAGGGTACGGGCATCATGAACTCCATCTTTGATGGATATGAACTCTACCGGGGGGATTTTCCCACCCGACGAACGGGCTCCCTTGTCAGTGACAGACAAGGAAAAGGTGTCTCCTACGCGCTTTACAACCTGGAACCCCGGGGACGTCTCATGATTGTCCCAGGTACCCCGGTGTACGAGGGCATGGTGGTGGGAGAGCACAGCAAGAGCAACGATCTGGATGTCAATCCCTGCAAAGAAAAGAAGCTCACCAACATGAGAGCTTCGGGTAAAGATGACAGCACCGCCTGTTCCCCGGTAAAACCCCTGACCCTGGAACAGGCATTGAACTTTGTTAATGAAGATGAACTGGTGGAAGTGACGCCTTTGAGCATCCGGGTCCGGAAAAAGATCCTTTCCCGACAAGGACGGTACACTAACAGATAATCTGTTGGCATCGTTCAAAAGTACTTTACATTTTCTGCGTGCATTACCCATTTTCAAGGGTTTTTTTCCAAACGACTGTAAAGTACTTTTGGGATCATATGGCAGTATTTTTTTAGCTATCCACTTAAGGCGGGGCAACCTTTAAAATCAAGCGGCTTAACAGTCTTGATTTTAGGGGCTGAAAGCTAATTATCCACACAAAAAGCCTTGAGGATATCCTGCCTTAAGTGGGTAGCCATATTTGTAAAGTATTGGGGATGTTTACTTTAACAGGGCATTGAGATACACATTGGCTTCTTGTTTGCGGTTTACCCGCACAGATTCAATGTGAAATGACGCTTTGTCTGACCGTTTTTCATTCGGTCGGTAAGTGGCTCTTTTGTTCATGCCTTTTCTTTCACCCGTTGTGACGATGGCCCGTTTGTATTCAACACAATCGATATCAACACCATAATGACATTGAGCTATTGCCATTAAATAACGGACATATATTTCTGAATTAAGCAGTTGTTTTTCAGTGTCTCTTTTATTGGGTTTTTTGGATTTTAAATCAAAAACCAATACAATAAAACGGCTTTCCCGGGGGATCAGTAGAATAAGATCACACCCCTTATTTATGCCTTCCTTATTATACTGATATCGACATAACAAGATAGTTGTTTAAACAGACGATTATCCCGTCCATGGG
>Ga0307929_1000833_pt1 | contig 27372 bp, 28 predicted proteins | sample AceLakmetage1330_FD_203160 | JGI IMG/M metagenome (GOLD analysis project Ga0307929, IMG submission 203160) | Saline water microbial communities from Ace Lake, Antarctica - #1330 | ecosystem: Environmental > Aquatic > Non-marine Saline and Alkaline > Saline | place: Antarctica: Ace Lake...
TGATTGCCACCATGTTGCGGTTGGCCCTCAACCTTGCTTCCACGCGCCTCATCCTGTCGCAGGGCCATGAAGGCACCGACGCTGCCGGTGCGGTGATTGAGGCTTTCGGCAATTTCGTGATGCAGGGCAATTTTGTCATCGGCATCATTGTGTTTGCCATTCTGGTGATCGTGAACTTCGTCGTCATCACCAAGGGTTCAGGCCGTATCGCCGAAGTCGCGGCGCGCTTCTCGTTGGACGCCATGCCCGGCAAGCAGATGGCCATCGACGCCGATCTATCCGCCGGAATGATCGACGAGGAAACCGCCCGCTCACGCCGCAAGGAGCTGGAGAGCGAAAGCGCGTTTTACGGCTCCATGGATGGTGCCTCCAAGTTTGTTCGCGGTGATGCCGTCGCCGGTCTGCTGATTACCTTCATCAATGTTATCGCCGGTGTCATCGTCGGCGTCGCGCAGATGGACATGTCATTTGCCGACGCTTCCGCCACCTACACATTGCTGACAGTCGGTGACGGTCTCGTCAGCCAGATCCCGGCATTGATCGTTTCCACTGCCGCAGGCCTCCTCGTTTCCAAGGCAGGGGTCGATGGCGCAGCCGACGAAGCGCTGTTTGGCCAGCTTTCCGGATATCCGCAGGCCCTGGGGATGTCCTCCGGCGTCATGGTCGTCATGGCCATGCTGCCCGGCATCCCGATGATCCCGTTCCTCACACTTGCCGCCATCACCGGCACCACGGCCTGGTACATCGTCAAAGGCCGAGAACAAAAAGTCGTCGATGACGAAGCCGCAGCCGTCGCCGCCGTGCAAGAAGAACCCGTTGTCGAAGAACCGATTTCCTCTGCACTGGCGATGGATGAACTTCGCCTTGAACTTGGCTTCGGCCTTCTGCCGCTGCTGGAAGGTGACGGCGACGGCCACACCCTGACCGAACAGGTCAAGGCGCTGCGTCGTCAGGTTGCGCAGGACATGGGCTTCGTGATGCCGTCCTTGCGTATCCTTGACAATATGCAGCTGGAATCCACTGCCTATGTTGTGCGCGTGAAGGAAGTGGAAGCAGGTGCCGGCACGCTTTATCCAAATCAGCTGATGGTCATGGACCCGCAGGGCGGCCCCGTCGATCTGCCCGGCGAGCATACGACCGAGCCCACTTTTGGCCTGCCCGCCACCTGGGTGGATCATACCCAGCGCGAGGAAGCGTCTTTCCGTGGCCTCACTGTCGTGGATCCGGCCACCGTGCTGACGACCCATCTCACGGAAATCATCAAGTCCAACATGGCTGAACTTCTGTCCTATGGGGAAGTTCAGAAACTGTTGGACGAGATCAGCCCAGACAGCCAGAAGCTGGTCGAAGACCTTGTGCCCGACCGCGTATCCATCACCACCATCCAGCGCGTGTTGCAGCAGCTTTTGACCGAGCGCGTTTCAATCCGCGACTTGCCGACCATTCTGGAATCCGTCGGCGAAGCGTCAGGACACACCCAGAGCATTACCCAGATCGTCGAGCATGTGCGCGCCCGCCTCGCACGCCAGATCTGCCACGCCAATCAGAGCTACGCCGGTTATCTGCCGCTTGTCGCCCTGTCACCGGAATGGGAAGACGCCTTCACCAATTCTCTGCTTGGCGCCGGTGGCGAAGAACGGCAACTCGCCATGCCGCCGTCGGAGCTGCAAAAGTTCATTCAGGCACTCCGCCAGGCGTTTGATCAGGCAGGTGCATCAGGAGACGTGCCCGTACTGCTCACCAGCCCCACAAACCGGCCTTATGTCCGTTCCGTGGTTGAACGCGTTCGTCCGCAAACCGTTGTAATGAGCCAGGCAGAGGTGCACCCGCAGGCGCGCCTCAAAACCCTGGCGCAAGTCTAGGGCAGGACCGGTAGCAGCATGAAACTCCGCCGCTTCAAAGCCCCCAGCATGCGCGAGGCAATCGCCCGCGTCCGGGCCGAGCTTGGCGAAACCGCCATTATTATTTCCACCGAAGACCTGCCAACCGGCGGCGTTGAGGTGACGGCCGCGTCCGAGCGCCGCGCATCCGCACAATCAGACGACACAGGCCGGATGCAGGACCGTCGCGGTGACAGGCGCCAGACCACGGACAATGCCTCCAATTCGGTGCGCGATCAGCTTGAGATGCGGCTGCGTGCCCGCCTGCGCGGTGAGATCCGCGAAACACCCGATAACGGGTCAGGCTTTGCCGCAAGTGACATCGCCACGATCCTTGCCGATCATCGGGTACCGGAATTACTAAGCGAACGCATTGCCCGGGCTGCACGCGCGCACCAGTCCGATGATGCACAGACGGCCCTTGCACACGGTCTCGACATTGCACTGAGCTTTCAGCCGATCGGCGAGACGCTTTCCAGCTCTGTCATGCTCATCGGCCCCCCCGGTGCCGGCAAGACCGTGACAGCCGCCAAACTTGCCGCCCGCGCCGTGCTTGCTGGCCAGCAAGTCGATTTCATCACCACCGACGCTGTGCGCTCGGGCGCATTGGCGCAGTTCAAATCCTTTGCCGACATACTCAATCAGGATGTTGCCGAGGTGCGCGGACCAGACGAACTCGCCATGATGCTCGACACCCGCGTCGAGCTTGGCCGCAATCGCCCCTGTATCATTGATACGCCGGCAACCAACCTGCTCGACCGCTCGGAACTGGATCTGACGGCACGGCTGGTTGAAGCCGCCCGGACCTCCTCACCCGAGGATGCCGTTGAACCAATCGGCGTCCTCGCGGCAGGTGGCGACACCGAAGATATGGCAGAAGCCGCACAGTTTTTTGCGCAGGTCGGCTGCCGCCGCATCATCATCACCCGCACCGACGCCACCCAGCGTCTGGGCGGTGCCATCGCAGCCCTTGCCGCCTCGCGCCTTGCCGCCGGTGGTTTTGGTATCAAGCCCTATCTCGCAGGTGGCTTCGCCGCCGCCACCCCGCAGCGGCTGGCGGAAATGACCATCGCCAAATCAGCCTCCAGCGCCCCCGCCGCACGGATTTTGCCGCGCCGTCCCGCCCACGCAAAAACTGCCGCGCCAGGCCCATCCAACCTTTCTTCCGCCCCCTTCCGGCCGGACACATCGGAGCCGCCCCTACAATGACCCTGCTCGACAGTGCAGCCCCCGCCCCTGCAGCGCGGCGCAACAAGATCATCACCATTGCCTCCGGCAAAGGCGGCGTCGGCAAAACCGTGGTCTCCGCCACCCTCGCCCACACCTTCGCCTTCACCGGCAGCAAGTCCCTGCTTGTGGATTGCGATCTGGGAACCGCCAACGTGGATGTACAGCTGGGCATCATGCCCGAGCATGATCTCGCCAGCGTGGTTGCAGGCGACATCGCTTTTGAGCACGCCACCACCCGCATTGCCTCAGACAACAACAAAGATACCCGCGGCGCGTTCGACGTAATCGCGGGAAGCTCCGGTTCCGGCGCTCTTGGTGCCCTTGCGCGCACCGAACTTGCACGTCTGCGCCAGGGGCTCACGCTGATTGCCGCTCATTATGATCATGTGGTGGTGGACCTCGCCGCCGGTATCGATCCCGCCGTCACAATGTTTGCCGCGATGGAAGGCCCAACCCTGGTCGTCGTCACCGATGAGCCGACTTCCATTACCGATGCCTATGCATTCATCAAGGTCGCCTCGATGGGCGCCCGCGAAGCATCATCGACGGCTGATATCCGTATCGTTGTGAACATGGCCGAGACACCCGAAGCCGGCCGCAAGACCTATGAGGCTCTGTCGCGCGCCTGCTCGAATTTCTTGGGGATCACCCCGAAACTCGCGGGCATCATTCCCCGTGACACGGCAGTGCGTGATGCAATTCGGCATCAAACACCCCTGCTCACCCGCAGCCCCAAGGCAGAAGCCGGTGCTGCTATTGCCCGCATCGCCGCAGGCCTGAACGACTGATCACGGGATACTCCGCACCCGCCCCATATCGCAGCGGCGCGGCTAAAAACGCCAAAAATCCGCAGTTTCGCGCGGCCATTCACCCCGTTTGTGGCACCTCCGCCACACCACCTGTGCAAACCCGAAAGATACGCGTAGTCTTTCGCCGGTCATTCTCCATTCCGGTCATGTCTTTGCAAAAGAACCGGGGCAGAATGGCAGAGGGATAAGGACTATCTACGGATACGGACCTGAAGGGGGGTTCTAAATGGAAGACCTGATGCAATACGTCCAGCCTGTGCTGGATTTCCTTGCCAATGGCTTCAACCAGGTGAATGCGGTCCAGGGGATCATCATCGGTGTCATCGCGGCTTTCGTGCTGCGGTCATACGGGCGCATTCTGGTTGTCGCTCTCATTGCAACAATCGTTCACGTGGTTGTCGATGTGGCATTGCCGGCTATCCAGGGTGCAGCACTCACGCTGCCACCGCTGGCTGATGTTGGCTGGTGGAAGTATGTGGCAACACTCTATGTCGGCTATCTCGTCGTCATCACGGTGTTTTACATTCTCAAGCGGCTGCTCATTCGCGGCTAATCCGCATGTTCAGATACGAAAAAGGGCCGCTGCAGATGCAGTGGCCCTTTTTTTGTTCGCTATTCACGTGCACGTCTCGCTAACGGATGATCGCTGCCTCGCCTTGGTGCATGTTGATCGCCAGCTCGTCGAGTTCAGCCTGATCACGGCGGCGGCTTTCAGCCTTCGCGCGGCCACGCGCGGTCTCGTCCACCAGTTCAATTTTTTTCAGCTCTTCAAATGCGTCCGCCAGCCTGTCGCGCTCGCCATCCACCTGCCGCGATAGTTCGGCAATCGACTGCGCCAGATTATCCCGCCGCATGGAGGCGTATTTGGCATAGGTCGGATAGGCATAATGCCCTTCATCCGATATCCCCGCCTTCTGCTGCTCGTAGCGCACGCGCTTTTCAAGCTCTTCCTCCTCGCGGCGGAAGTCATCAAGCATGTGCTCCAGATCAGCAACGCGCCGCTGGATCTCCTGAACCTGAAACCGCTGCACACGGATCAATGATGTTCGGGATTTCATATCCTAGCCCCCTTAAGTCGTCTGAATATCAGCAGGATCCAAGGCAGCGCCCCCCGGAGCCGCCTCCATCTCACCGTCTGTTACGCCAAGAATTGAAGCAAGCTGATGGAAACCATCCTCAAGCCCCGTGTGGTCACGCTTTTTCTGCGACAGAAACGCATCAAAATCAGGAGTCAGGCGAATGGCTTCATCTACCATTGGGTCTGCACCCTGCCTGTAGGCACCAATACGGATCAACTCTTCCATATCCGTGTAGGCGGACATCAGCGCCCGCGCCCGTTTCACCAGATCAAACTCTTCTTCCGACTGGCAGTCCGGCATTGTCCGCGACACGGATTTGAGAACATTGATGGCGGGGTACCGCCCACGCTCTGCAATCGCCCGTTCCATAACGATATGCCCGTCCAGAATGGCCCGCACTGCATCAGCCACCGGCTCATTGTGGTCGTCGCCCTCAACCAGCACGGTGAACAGTCCGGTAATCGAGCCAGAGCCAATCCGGCCCGGCCCCGCGCGTTCCAGCAAACGCGGCAATTCCGAAAATACAGTTGGTGTATAGCCGCGCGTCGTCGGCGGCTCACCGCCCGACAAACCAATCTCGCGCTGCGCCGTTGCAAACCTTGTGAGACTATCCATCAGGCACAGGGCGTCTGCCCCATGGTCGCGAAAATACTCAGACAGCGTCATTGTGAGATACGCCGCCTGACGGCGCATCAAGGCGCTTTCGTCCGACGTTGCCACCACCACGACACTTCGGGCGAGACCTTCCGCCCCCAGATCATCTTCAATGAATTCCTGAACTTCGCGGCCACGTTCGCCGATAAGCCCGATCACAGCGACGTCCGCCGATGAGTATCGCGCCAGCATCGACAGCAGCACCGATTTACCCACGCCCGAGCCCGCAAAAATACCCATCCGTTGACCAATGCAGGTGGTGGCAAACGCATTGAGCGCCCGCACGCCTAAATCGATCCGTTCGCCCACCCGGGCCCGGTCATGGGCCGGCAGTGGCTGTGCACGCAGCGGATAAGGTTCCCCGCCCTGCGCAATCGGGCCTTTGCCATCAATAGGATCGCCCATCGCATTCACCACCCGGCCAAGCCAGGCAGGTGACGGATGTACAATTGGTTCGGCGGCGTCAAACTTAGCAGGCGCGCCCATACGCAACCCTTCAATGGCCGCAAAAGGCATCGCAAGTGCGCGGTTGTCGCGAAAGCCCACCACCTCGCAAGGCACGGCCACGTCCAGTGCGCCGGGTACAATTACCCGGCTGCCCAGGCGCAAAGCCGTCAGCGGTCCCTCGACCTCAACCATCAGCCCGCGCACGGCAGCAACCGTGCCGAACTGATCGATCGGCGATAGACGCTCGATTTCTGCAAGAAGCGGCTTCATCTGACCCCACACAACGCACCATGCCGGCACATACAAATGCCGACTACGCGCAAAGTGTGAGCCATAGTCGCTTAAGGCCCGGTAAACCCTATCGAGGCGTTACGATAAAAAGCGCCTTTACCCTTCACTGAAGCGGTTCAAAGGCTTTCAGGGCGAAAAATCACCCCGGCACACCAGAAAACTTGCCGCATACTGACTCAAAAGCGGCAGAATTCGGCGCAGTTCTAAAGACTTCAGCAATAGGCATTAAAAAATGATGCCGCCGTTAAGCTTTGTTAACCATTTGCCCTTAACGTCCAAACAGGGATTAACTGGGGTTGCGGCGAATCAACTTCGTTTGCCGGGCCGATCTGGCACAAGCGGGTATTAATCCGCCGCCGTTTGGAAAAGGGGAGCAAGAACATGCGGGTTCTTCTCATCGAAGACGACAGCGCTACCGCCCAGAGCATCGAGCTGATGCTTAAGTCGGAAGGCTTCAATATCTACACCACAGATCTTGGCGAAGAAGGCATCGACCTCGGCAAGCTCTATGATTACGACATTATTCTTCTGGATCTGAACCTGCCGGACATGTCGGGCTACGAAGTACTCAAGACACTTCGCCTGGGCAAGATCGGCACACCGATCCTCATTCTCTCCGGCATGGCCGGCATCGAGAACAAGGTCCGGGGCCTCGGCTTCGGCGCCGACGACTACATGACCAAGCCCTTCCACAAGGATGAGCTGGTCGCGCGCATCCACGCCGTGGTGCGCCGCTCCAAGGGTCACAGCCAGTCGGTCATCCGCACCGGCCGCCTGACCGTCAACCTCGACACCAAGACCGTTGAAGTTGAAAACCAGCGCGTGCATCTCACCGGCAAAGAATACCAGATGCTTGAGCTGCTCTCCCTGCGCAAGGGAACGACACTCACCAAGGAAATGTTCCTCAACCACCTTTATGGCGGTATGGACGAACCAGAACTCAAGATCATCGACGTATTCATCTGCAAGCTGCGCAAGAAGCTGGCAGCTGCTACCGGCGGCGATCACTACATCGAAACCGTATGGGGCCGCGGCTATGTGCTGCGTGACCCGGTGGAAGAAGAAGTGGCCGAAGCCGCTACTGCTTAAAGTGGCCGCATAAAGCCTCCTCGCTTTCGGGACACAAAACAAAAAGGGCGCCTGCTGCTGCAGGCGCCCTTTTTATATGTCCCGAAGTCCCCGACCTTCTCACACCACCGCCACTTGCCGGAAAGACAAGCAGAAAGCCTAAGCCGTGCGTGAGAGCGTTGAGGCCGCAGGTGCTGTTGCCGGCGCGGTTGCAGGCCGCGAAGCTGCAGGCGCTGCAGGCGCTGCAGATGCCGCTGGTGCGGCACTACCCAGTAGCTCTGGGTTGCGTGAGTAAAGTCCGCGCGTTCCAGGAACCGGCTTGAACTGGTCCGTAATCCCGACAACGGTTTCAGCCGCACCGAGAAGCAGGCACCCATCGTCCGGCAAAAGCTGCGCCATGCGCTCCAGCACCATCTTCTTCGTCGGTTGATCGAAATAGATCAGCACATTACGGCAGAAGATGATGTCGAACTTGCCCATATCCGCCAAAGGCAGCATCAGGTTGCGCTCACCGAGCTTCACCATGTCGCGGATCTTAGAATCGATCTGCCAGGTTTCGCCCACCTGCTTGAAGTACTTCATCAGTAGCTGGATAGGCAGCCCACGCTGCACTTCAAACTGCGTGTACATGCCAAGCCGCGCACGTTCGAGAACTTCCGCAGAAATATCCGTACCCAAAAGGTCAAACGTCCAACCTCTGGTTCCTGCAGCCTCATTGATAAGCATGGCCAGCGAATAAATTTCCTGCCCGGTCGATGCCGCAGCACTCCAGATACGCAACTTACGTTGCGTAGCTCGGCTTTTCAGCATATGCGGCAGAATACGATCCGTGAACAGATCAAACGGCGTTTTATCGCGAAAGAAGAATGACTCATTCGTGGTCATTGCTTCGGTCACATCGCTTGCCAACTTCTCATTGGCGCCCGAGCGCAACGCCGTCACCAGACCGCTGATGCCATCCACTTCCGCCTTGCGTGCAACCGGCGTCAACCGGCGTCAACCGGCTCTCAAGCAGATAGGTTTTGTCTGCAGACAACACAAGCCCCGACCGCTTGCGCACCAGAACTGACAGAAATTCAAAATCTTCCGGCGTCATGACTTGCTCCCGGCAAACCGGCGGGTAATCGCCGTACTAATTTCATCCAGAGGAAATACGCCCGTGCATATACCTGCTGTCGCGCAGGCACCGGGCATCCCCCAAACCACACTTGTCGCTTCGTCTTGCGCATAAACTGTGCTGCCTGCATCGGCGAGCAGACGTCCGCCATCGCGCCCGTCATACCCCATACCTGTGAGCACAACTGCGAGCGCCGCAGAGCCAAAGGACTCAGCCACACTGGCAAACATCGGGTCGACAGCAGGGCGGCAGAAATGCACCTTTGGATCCTGATCAAGCTCAATCACCATGTCGGCACCCTTTTTGCTGACCCGCATGTGATAGTCACCCGGCGCCACATACATATGGCCTGGCAGCACCTGCTCACCATCAATCGCCTCATGGGCATCGAGTCCCGTTATCCGGCCGAGTTTCTCCGCCAGAATGCGGGTAAATGACGGCGGCATATGCTGCACAACTAGGATCGGAACATTAGCAAGCGTATTCCCGGTCTTACCGAAAACGTCGAATAGCGCCTGCGGTCCGCCCGTCGAAGAGCCGATTGCAAGAACCCTCGGCACCGCACCTGTATCCTTGCGCAAGGATATGTCCTGCGGCGCCATAGGCGCCTTTGCAGGAGCGATCATGCTAACCGGCGTCTTTGCCCTACCACCAGTACGGCGGCGGCATGCCTCACCCAACACACGAACTTTCTCAAGCAATTCACGACGGAATTCATCAGCGCCGTCCCGCCCCCGCCCGCTATCAGGCTTTGGCAAAAAGTCTGCAGCTCCCAAGGTCATAGCCCGCAGGGATATATCTGCATTCCGCAATGTCAGCGTTGACGCCATGACGACACGCGTATGCGGCGACACCTTCAGTATTTCCGGAAGCGCCTCAATGCCATCCATCTCCGGCATCTCGATATCAAGGATCATCACATGTGGCTTGAGCCGTCCGGCCATTTCAATCGCTTTGCGCCCATTTGAGCATGACCCGGACACTTCCATGCCCTTGGTCTCGGCGATCCAGCTTTTGACAAGACCACGGATCACCGCACTGTCATCAACCACCATGACCTGAATATCATCAGATAGCTCTGTACCAGCTCCCGGCGTCGCGCTCGCGACGCCGCCTGCCTGCAGGGACGCTGAATGAGATGCGCGACTGCTCGCCATGATCAGACCAGCCCAGCTTCCACGAACTTTGCCTGCATGATGTCCCGGTCAAAGGGCTTCATGATGTATTCGTTAGCACCCGCATTGATGGCCTCGGTGATGTGCTCCAGATCATTTTCCGTTGTGCAGAAAACAACCACCGGCCCATCGCCACCGTCGCTCTTGCGCAGTGCAAGCAGAAATTCCAGCCCGTTCATGACGGGCATGTTCCAGTCAAGCAGAACCGCTTCGGGCATCTTCGCCTGGCACTTGTCCAAAGCTGCCGAACCGTCTTCAGCTTCTTCGACCGCAAAATCCATTTCCTCAAGGATGCGACGCGCAACTTTGCGGATCACGCGACTATCATCCACGACAAGACACGTCTTCATGGGTCTTAGGCCTTTTGCTAACCCCAGACACAGCCATCCAGCTGCCGGGACAGATAAAATTCGGACCGCACTAGTGGCTTGCTAAGCCGCCACAGGTGCCGATTGCAGATCCAGCGCCTTGTCCACATCGAGCACGACCATAAGGGCGCCTTCCAGGCGGTAGACACCGCTGGAAACCTGCTGCCAGCGCGGATCAAGATTGGCCGGTTTGCGTTCCATATCCTGCTCCTTAAGGCCTAATACTTCACCAACGCGGTCGATCATGAGGCCGAAAGCTTCGCCCCCCATTTCAATCCCGACAGCCATGCGCGACGTGTCATCGGCTGGCGTTGAGAGACCCAGCCGCATGCGCATATCGATGGCCGTCACAATGCGCCCGCGCAGATTCAGCACACCACGGACTTCCGGCGCCGAGAGCGGCACCGTTGTCAGCGATTGCACCTCAAATACGTCATGCACAACGGTGACCGGAATACCGAACATCTGGTCACCGACATAGACCGTCATGTATTCCACGAGATCTCCGGCAAGCGCTATCTCGGCAGCGTTCTCGAGAGCGATACTGTCTTGTTTTATAGTGCTCATGCTGCAGCCCCTTCAGCGTCGAGTGTTTGTCTCAGCACGTCGATCAACCCATCACGGTCGGTCTTCGCCACATAGTCTGAAAAGCCAACGGAATGGCCGCGTGCGATGTCTTCGCGCGAGGTGCGCGATGACATGGCAACGATTGGCGTCGCGCCCCAGGCGGCATCCTTCTTGACGGCCTCAGCGAAGTCGAACCCATCCATGCCCGGCATCTCAATGTCGGAAATGATAATGTCGAACTTTGCCCCTGCATCGCGCAGCGCAAATGCGTCATTGGGATCACATGCCGTCGTAACCTTGTAACCCGCCGCATTCAGCAACGGCGCCAGCATGTTTCTGAAGAACGGGCTGTCATCCACCAGCAGCAAACGCTTTTCAGACTTGGCCGTACCACGCGCATCATCGCTGCGGGTAAACCAGTCTTCGAAGGCCAGTGTCAGGAAATGTGCCACATCAATGACTTCCGTGGCTTTTTCCCGCACGATGGCACTGCCCAGCATGCCCGGTGTGTCTGACGTGATGTTCATATCGAGCTGTGTTTCAACCACGTCGACAATCTCGTCAACGATCAGCCCCATGGACCGCCCATCATCGGTGAACACCAGAATGGACTGACGGCCTTCGGTTGCCATGACCTGTTCAGGGAATACCTTTTGAAGCGGCATGAGCTTGCCACGATACTGAACCACCGGCTTGTGGTCGGAGGTCTCAATATCGCTTACGGCAAACTCCTCAAGCCGCGTCACGAGGGACAGCGGCACTGCCTTGGGCTCGCCGCCACCGGCGCGGAAAATAAGCATCGCCGTATTGTCCGACCCCATCGCAACAGCATCCTTGTCCGCTGCATCATCAACAGGTGCCAGCGTTTCACGGCTGACGCACTGAGCAATACCATTGTGATCAATGATCATGATCACGCTGCCGTCACCCAGAATGGTGTTGCCGGAGAACATCGTGATGTCGCGCAGCATTGAAGCCGACGGCTTCACAACAATTTCCTCGGTGTCGAACACCGTATCCACCACGATGCCGAACTCTGCGGTACCAACCTGAGACACGATCACGAAGCTTTCACTGCGTTCAGCGGTCGACAGCGGCATCTCGCCGTTTTCATCCGGCTTGCGGCTCTTGTTGAGCAACAGCAACTCATCAAGATAGACCAGCGGCAGCAGCTTGCTGCGCAACCGTAGAACCGGCGTATCGTTGATTTTTTCGATGCACGCGTCAGAGTCGGCCTTGGCCCGCACAAGTTCCACAACAGCAAGCTGCGGAATGGCAAAGCGTTGCGCCCCTGATTCCACAATCAGCGATGACACGATCGCCAGTGTCAGCGGAATCTTGATGGTGAATGTCGTGCCCTGTCCAGCAACCGACACGAGGTCGATATTGCCACCGATCAGTTCGATATTGGTGCGCACCACGTCCATGCCGACGCCACGGCCCGACACGTTGGTGACCTTCGCAGCCGTGGAGAACCCGGCGGCGAAAATATACTTGTGGATCTGAGCTTCAGTTTTCTCGTCCAGTTCAGCCGCTGTGGCCAGACCGTTCTCGATCACCTTCTCGCGGATACGTGCCGTGTTAAGCCCATGACCATCATCGGCAATTTCGATGATGATATGGCCACCCTCATGGAAGGCACGCAGCGTAATCGTACCGGTTTCAGACTTGCCTGCGGCAATTCGGCCCGCGGATGTTTCAAGCCCGTGATCGGCAGAGTTACGGACCATATGGGTGAGCGGATCCTTGATGAGATCCAGCACCTGCCGGTCAAGTTCAGTGTCCGCACCCACCATGTTGAGTTCGATCTTCTTGTCCAGATCGTTCGACAGGTCACGAATGATGCGCGGCAGCTTCTGCCAGGCATTGCCGATCGGCTGCATGCGGGTCTTCATCACCGCTTCCTGCAACTCAGCAGTCACATTCGACAGGCGCTGCAACGGTGTTTTGAATTCTGATTCATCCAGACGCCGCACCATTTCCAGAAGCTGGTTACGTGTCAGCACCAGCTCGGAAACCATTGTCATCAGGTTTTCCAGCGCGTCCACATTCACGCGGATCGACTGGTTGGCAACCGCGGATTCGCGCGGCGCAGCATCTTCCTGCTTGGGGGCGGGCTTAGCCTTTGGCTTGGCCTCCGTCTTGGCTTCAGGCGCAGCCTCGACCTCGGCTACGGCGTCATCCGCAGCGTCTTCCGTTGGGGCGGCATCAGATGCAGCCATTTCGGGTCCATCGGCTTCTTGAAAAGCGCGCTCAAGGTCGTCCAACGACACTTCCCCGGGCTTAAGCTCACGTTCAACCACGGCAACTTCAATCGGTGCGTCTTCGGCAGGAGCAGCTTCCGGCTCGTCCGCAGCTTCCGCCGGGCCACCTTCAGCTTCGCGCGAACACGCCTCCAGCTCTCCAATCAAGTCCGAGTCATCACCTTCCGGCTCAGTCTCATTGGCCTCGATATCACCCAGAATAAATTTGATCCGGTCGATCGTGTGCAGAATGTGCGTCACGCCGGCCTGTGTCACAGGCGCCCCGTCGCGATATTTGCCCATAAGCGTTTCGGCGGCATGCGCCAGCGCCTCAAGGCGCGGCAGCCCCAGAAAGCCGCAGGTGCCCTTGACCGTGTGTACCAGCCGAAAAATATTACCAAGAATAGCCGCGTCGGTAGGGTCCTGTTCGAACTTAACCAACTCGACGTCAACCACGTCGAGACTTTCAAATGTCTCTGTCAAAAACTCGCGTAGAAGATCGTCCATCGAATCCCACCCCGAAAATTTCCAGCGGGTTTTCGGATAGAAAATCCCGCTTCATGCTCTCGGAGTGTCAGCCAGAAACCTTAAAAACCAATGAAACCGGGTGTAGTTAAGCAAATAACTCAACCATAAGGTGAGGCAACTAGCCAATCATACCTGTGATATTCTCGGCTTCAGGACCATAGGTAATGGCAAAGGTTACCGGGCCTTCTTCAATGGGTTGAGTGATTTCCAGCGAGGCGTGGATGGATTTGCACAAAAGGCCAATCAGATAGGGTTGCACCGCCCGGCTGTCCGGCATGCCTTCAATTGCCTCGCCACGCGCCAAGTTACCATGTTCGGGTACCCGCGCCCGCACACCCGAGGCAATCAGAAACATCCCGTCATTGCCGTTTTCGACAATAACCTTGATTTCGCCACCACGCGGTACCGCACCGGTTGCATATTGCAGCACATTCATCAGCAGCTTCATCCGCGACTTATGCAAGGCGGCCGGTTTAGTTTCCCAGGCAAGTTGCGTGCGGCCACCCGAAAAAAGCCCTTCGGCGGCTCGCTTGGCGTCTGCAATCTCGATTTCGGCCCCCGCCGACCCGGACGCCCCGAAAGCCAATCGGGCAAATTGTAGTTTGGCAGATGCCTGCAGCGCACTCTTGGCAATCAGGATCAGCGCATGCTCGCGCATCTCCTCGTCTTCTTCTTCCTCAAGCACCTCAAGGCCATTGACGATGGCACCGACCGGGCTGATCACATCGTGGCAGACTCGCGAACATAGCAGCGCCGCAAACTCAAGCTGGTCCGGCGTGGCATCTGTCTCTTTGGCTGCGTCACCCGTCATTGCTGCATCCTCTTCCGCATGACCATCGGTACTGAAGGGTGGCGTGCCACAGCACGAATCACCCAAGCCAATTTTTGATACACTTCACGGGCCTATCGTGCAAAGAAGTGACCTTCCCCGCCCTGTTTCACCTTCATTTTGAACGAGCCAGACCTTTGCCCGTACGCGCCCTTCTCAACGACCTGACAGATATCGCCATCGACGCTGGCGCCCGCATCATGACGCTGTACGAGCGCCCCATCACGGTAATGGAAAAAGATGACAAGTCGCCGGTAACCGAGGCCGACCAGGCCGCTGAGGACATTATCCTCGCCCGCCTTGCCACCTCACAGCCCGATATTCCCGTTGTATCCGAAGAAGCCGCATCCGCTGGCCACATTCCCGAGATTGCCGACAGGTTCTTTCTGGTGGACCCGCTCGACGGCACCAGAGAATACATCAAGCGCAACGGCGAGTTCACCGTGAACATTGCTTTGATTGAAAACGGTGTCGCCACTGCCGGCGTTGTCTATGCGCCTGCCAAATCGTTGCTCTATGCCGGTGCGCTGTCGCTCGGCGCGCATGAAATCAAGGTGGACGCCCACGCCAAGGGAAAGGCACAAACCCCGCGCACCATCACCACCCGCAGCGCCCCGGCCCACGGCCTTACAGCCATTTCAAGCCGCAGCCACAAAGACCAGAAAACAGAAGAGTTTCTGACGCACTACAATGTGCACGACATTGTCACCGCCGGCTCGTCTCTCAAGTTCTGTGTCGTCGCGCGCGGTGACGCAGACATCTATCCACGTCATGGGCGCACCATGGAATGGGATACTGCCGCAGGCCATGCGGTTCTGTCAGCAGCCGGGGGCACGGTCACGCGGCTTGATGGATCACCGCTGACCTATGGCAAAAGCGCCGACGGCCTCGCCAATCCGTTTTTCGTCGCCAAGGGCGATCCCGCAGCCTACTAGGCAGGCGACCCTGTGGGGCCTGCAATACTGGCCGGTTTCAAGTGATTGAGCGGGAGTGGCCGGCAGCGGCCCCCAATAAGCCCCCCGACAGTTGGGAGCCGCGCCGGCCTGACCGCGCGGGCTCGGCTAAAAAGCCTCGGGCACCCGTCGGCGGACAGTAATGCAGAACCCGGCCCATACCCCCAGACCACCCAGAGTAGTGGATTAGCAGGGGATAAGACCTGTCATGCCTGCGGCCGCCATCATGTCCCGATGCGCCCGCACGATCAGACCAGTGCAACCCCCATGCCTGCAAGCATGGGGGTAAGTTTTTCGCAGAATTTGGAGAGTTTTAAGTCGGGCAGCGAGACTGCCGCGCGCTCCGCGTATTATCCGGACACGCCCTATTCAGGGGTTGATCCGTGCGCCTGTCCCAATTCGGGGCATTGACCCGGCGGGTAGCACCTGGAAAGCGTCAGCGCTTTTACTTGCGTTTCCAGCCCGAGCCGTCATGGACGTACTGCCCCGCAGGGGCACCTTCAACCAGCTTGCGACCGGCCAGCTCTTCCACGACCCGCAAGGTCGTCCCCTGCTGAGCAGCAATCTGCGTGTAGCTGGCCTTGCGCGCCAGATTAACGCCTGCCCCCAACTGCTCAACCTCGGCTGAAGGGGCGGACGGGTAGCCCACATAGCCGGTGGACTTCTCACCGATCACGCCTTGTGCTTTTGCTGCATCCAACGTCATGGCAGCGGCAGGTGATAGCCAGGCCATCATCAGTGCAGCCAGCACAAGCAATGCAGTCGCAGCAGCGATATGGGTCGGGCGGTTGAATGATGCGGCACGGGTCATGGCGCGATCCTTATGGCGTCGGTTCGACCTAGAAAAGGTCCGGGTTCTTGGCAAACAGATCATCAAGCTCGCGATCCACCTTGATGCGCACTTCCTGCTCAATCTTGACATTGAGGTTGATTTCGATGGGCTTGTCCGGCGCCTGGACCTTGATGGTCGGCGAGCATGCCGCAACACCCAGCAGCGCGCCAATCAGAAGGAACGGCGCCACGATCTGCTTTGTTTCGGCGGTCAGGGCAAACATCATCACATCAACCACTCTTGTTTGTGTGCAGACCATTCAACGGCCCAGCGGCTGAACCGCACATGAATGCAGCATCATGGCTCCGGATCAACACGCTGAACATCAATACCGCCAAGATTCTCCTTGCCGGAGACAATATCAAGCGCCCGGAAGCCTACCGTACCACGCCGCATCAGGTCCATAAATGCACCCTGCGTCGTAATGTTCATATGGACCGGATAGCCCTCCAGCAAGTCCGGATTGGCCCCCTGCAGCACCACCTTCAATGTCAGATCCCCATCCACCGGCCCGTCGATCTCAACACTCAGCACCTGAAAGTGAAAGTTCTCCAGCGCCTGAAAAGCAATATTGGCACCTTCAGCGGTCTGCGCCGCGGCCTGCGTTCCTGCCGTCGAATATCGAAGGACACCGCCCGGCTTGGCCGCCAGAACCGCGTGGGTCACAAAAACCGACCCATCGCGAATTTCAATCGGCACCGCACCTTCAAGTTCGCCCTCACCTGTCAGACCTTCAAGATTAATCATCGTCAGCAATTGCTGCAGATCGACCTGAACGGCTGAAAGTTCCGCCTGCTGAACTTTAGCCGTCGTATTGAGCGCGCCCGACGTCAACACAAGCTGCCCACCGGCGAACGGCCATTGCGCATTTTCAATGATGACATCGCCATTGTCGCGCACATCGACCAGCCCCACACCACCCGAAAGCGGCACGCCCGCATCAAGAACGGCAATGGATATCTTCTGTGCGCCATCAGTGCGCACCGGCACCAGGCTTGAAAATTCAATCGTCCCCGCTATGCCGTCAAACCGGGCCGCCGACGCCTGAAGTCCAACATTGGCGATCACCATCCTCGCACCGGACGACACAACCCCGTTGCGCGTCCATACGATTTGACCCGTCGCAGCAACATCACCGCTGACAGCCGCCACCACACCAAGAAGCACCGGGGCCAGCCGCTGCGGCTGCAGCCCGCCTTTGGAAAAGGTCAGTGTTCCGGTTTGAAACTTCAACTTGCCGCGCCCGGTGGACAAAACATGCTGCATTTCACCCTCAACCAGCCTTGTGCCTGTTGGCGTCGCAACCCGCACCGGTCCGCTCAGTTTACCCGTTGTGTCGAGCGACAGGTCCGCGGATGCCTGTATCGGCGCAAATCGCGCCGCAGCATCAAGATCACGCACCGCTACCTTGTCGATCAGCAGCCGTGCCGCCTGGTCGCCACGCGCATCCGCCGCTGCAAGCGTCATCCGCCCTTTGATATCCCGCATGCCAATCCGCTGCCCCGGCAGGACCATGTCTCCGCCCTGCAGATCAACCGCGACGATCACCGGCGCTCCACCAGCCAGGGTCGCGAGGGCAACCATCTCCGGCGCCATGCCGCGCATTGTGTTGCCCACTGAAAATGAAACCGGTGGCATCTGAGCAGTTGCCCGGAATTCGGGCGCGTCGCCCGACATATCTACCGCCAGCAAAGGCACATCTTCCTGCGGGCAGAGCTTCATTCCTTCAAAGGAAAATCCAGCACCTTTCTCAAAGGTCACAGTTAACGGCGCACACTCCTCAAGCCGCACATCTCCGCGCGCAGCCGCCATATCATAGACAGCAGCCATCGACATAGAGCCGTATACAGATGAAATACCGGCGCCTGCGTCTGGCCTGTAGGCAACATCACCACTCACCCACGCATCAAGCATATCGTTGGCGTCCACCTCCAGCGAAACCGCACCTCCGGAAAAGGCCAAAGCACCCTGTAAAGCCGCAAGTTGAGTCTCAAGCATCAGGTCTTCAATTACCAACGCCATGGCACCATCGGCAGTTTCCGCGCGCACACGGCCTGAGCCGGTAGCAATGCTGCCGCTGACAGCCACGTCCAATGCAGCGATGATGCCGGCACTTGCGCCGTTGTCCGCCACCAGAACCACATCACCATCCAGCAGTGCCGTGACGAGCCCTTCAGGCGTTTCAAGATCAAGCTGCGCGCCCTGCAATGCGACGCGGGCAAGCGGCGGCGCACCATCCGCGCCCTCGCCGCCTGAGCTCGTGCGCGCCAGCAATGGGTCCAGCACGCCCAGATCAAGTGCTCCGTCACGCAGCCGGGCGCGCATATGAACCCCGTCCAGCGTTAGGCTGTCAGTCCGACCGCCCAGCAGGTCAAACAGGTCATAGGTAATTCGCGCCTGATTGATGACCAGAAAAGGATCTTGCCCCTCAGGATCACCCAGCGCGATACCGGAGATGGACGCACTGCGCCAGCCGATGCGTTCAATGGTAAAATCCACCGTGCCTATATTGAGCCCCGCCACCGCAGCCCGCACCACAGGCCGCGCAATCACCGGCAGATAATAGACCGCCAGCGCACCCGCAATGCCGAGCACCAGCACAATCACGCCCAGCCACATGGCCACGCGGCGGCCCACGCTGCCACGGGTCCGTTTCGGTATTTTCTGGTCCTGCGGCGAATTCATGGTCTGTATCTCAAGTGCCTTAATGATGCCCGACAATATGGCTAGTGACGCAGTATGGCATTTACCTCGTCCACAAGTGTGGCATGTACAAGAGCCCGTACGCGCGATATCGAAGATGACAGGTTGCCGCGCACAAGGCCTGACCGTGCTGGCCACGCGCTGCTGCAATAATCAAGACGAGCCGGATCAAAAGGGCAGCAGGCCCTCGCTACCGGCTGAAACTGAGGAAGAAACACCAGATGATCCGGCTTTCAATTTCAAGTTTTGCGGGCCCTGTTGCGGGCATCATGCACCTCACCACCCGCATGGCGCCTGTCGTGGCAGCCATTTGCGTGATGGCGGCAACCCTGCTTCCCCAGCCGGCCAGCGCCCAGTGGGTATCCACCGGGGAATTGGTCGATGGTTTTTGCTCCAAGGATGCGCCCGAAGAAGCCGCTTTTTGCGCGGGCTATGTCGCTGGTGCCTTGCACGTATTGATGGCGCCCCCGGAAATGATGCCCACCGGCCGCTTCTGCATTGATGTTGAAAAACAACCCAAATTGAGCGCCATCGCAGACCGGATGGTCAAGCTGCGTAACGAGCGCGAGGACATCGCGGAGACGCCCGCCTTCAGCGTCATCGCCGCCATCATCGAGCGCGGCTTCCCGTGCCCTGAAGACATGCAGGCAATCCCCACAACGCCGCCGGTCCCCGTTGCACAGCCAGATGCCGAAGTCCCCTCAGACCTCTTCGGTCTGCCATCAGCGGAGTAAAATCTTCATGGCTAGCCCCCTGTCTCACGCCTCAAAAAGCCTGCGATCACTCGCCCTTGCCCTGCTGGCATGGGGTCTAGTCGCTGCAGGCACGCCTGCGGCCCATGCCGAAGACGACACATATACGCGTCAGGAGGTGATGGCCGCAGCCAAGGGGTTCTTCGGAGATCTCTCTGAAGATATGGCCAAGGCCGTGGACAAGGTGTTTGCCGATCAAGGCCGCCCCAACGCCTATATCGTAGGCGAGGAAGGGGCCGGTGCCGTCGGTGTCGGCCTGCGCTACGGCAAGGGCACCGTGCACATGAAACCGGGCCGGGTGCAGAAGGTCTATTGGCAGGGTCCATCCATCGGCTGGGACATTGGTGGCAACGCCTCCAAGGTATTCACCCTGGTCTATAACCTGCCGAATATTGACGGGATCTATCGCCGGTTCCCCGGTGTCGAAGGCTCGCTCTATGTCATCGGCGGTGTCGGCGTGAATTATCAGCAGGCTGGCGACATAATCCTCGCCCCCATGCGCGCCGGGGCCGGCCTGCGTGCCGGGGCCAATGTCGGCTATCTCAGCTATACCCGCGAGCGCCGGATTCTGCCGTTCTAGCCCCAGCGGCTGTCAGACCAACTCAAAAGGGCACCAATCCCTCAGGATTGGTGCCCTTTTTGTTTGACCTGTTGGATGCGCGGCCAGAACGAAATCGCGACGAAGCAGATCACTAATCCGCGCCGGTTTCCTCGATCACCTCTTCTTCGATGATCTCTTCTTCGACAACATCTTGCTCGTAGGTTTCTTCGTAAGTCTCTTCGATGAGGATCTCTTCCTCGATGTAGATATCCTCAGCTGCCGCAGGCGGTACAATGGATGCGAAGCCTATCGCCAGCCCGATAGCGGCGACCGCCGGGAGGCCGATGGAAAAGTGTTTTGTCATGCAAAATCCCCCTTGATGAAACCGTCCGGATTTGACGGCACCATTGGTGCTGCCTCAGACAGCGACTCAGCCCACGTCCCAGTCATCGTCGCCGCCCGTTGCCCCACCGCCATCGGACCGCCGGGAAAATTCGCGCAGAACCTCCGCAGCGCCGCGCACGCCGAAATAGGCAACCGATCCAACGACCAGCGCCACAAACGGCCAGTCGGCGAACCACCCGAACACCTGCATGGCGGCATAGGCCAGCACCGCCACGGCGGCCCACACACCAAGCGCCGCCTTGTGCCCGCCATCCTCATACCAGGCCAGATCGTCAATCGCATGACCAGCGACCGGCACCGCATCAGGCGGCAGCACAGGGTCTGCCTGTGTCCGGCCGTCGGCACCACTGGCCCCACGCGTGCTGTCCATGTCACTCATATATGCAGCTTAACGGTGTTTTGCCTGCGTAGTGGCAAGTTTCCTCCGCATTTGGCAAACTTTCACCAGACATCGTCTTGGGGGACGAAGAATCGTATGGGGATTGAAGTCATATGCTGGAAGCCTTGATGCTTGTGCTCCTTGGCGCATTGATCGCGGGATTGGCCGCCCTGGCGCTGGCACCGCTGCTTTGGGCACGCGCCGCGCGCGTCACCACCCAGCGCGTCCAGCAGGACGTCCACTCCGCGGCCTTCTCCGAAGCCAGCGAACACGTGTCCCAGCGCTATGAAGGCGAAATCGCCCAGCGCGAAGGCGTTCTGCGCTCGGAGATTGAACAGCTCGAAGCCTCACGCGAGAAAATCTCCACCGAAGCCTCCGGCCGCGTCAGCGCGCTGGAGGAATCCCGCACCCAGCTCGAGCAGGAAATCGCCAATCGGGATGCCGTGCTGGCTGAACGCGAGCAGGAACTGCGAACACTGTCAGAAAACGTCCGCAGCCTCGGCGCCCGCGCTGACGCCCTGGGCCGTGAAGCCGCAGACCTGGGGACGCGCGCCGGTGCCCTCAGCGGCGAAATCTCCGATCTGGGCAGATCCCACCACAAGATCGCCGATACGCTCCAGACCAGCGACCCGGCCCCCGAACCAGAGCCCCCCGCAACGCCAGAGCCCACAACCAAAAGTGAGGCTGAGCCCGAAACCTATTCGCTGAGCACAGAAGAAGTAGCCGGGAAACCCGACACAGACGCTGACACCGACGACGCCGACACCGACGACGCCGACAAAGCACCCATCGTCAGCGCCTCCCTGTCAGACCGCATCCGCGCCCTGCGCAACGGCGTCTCAGCCTGACCTCGCTCACACTATCTGAATGAAACCGCCCAAGCGCCCAAGCGCCCAACCGGGCGTCGGCCTAACGAGGCCGCCCCTACGGCGCGCAATGCGCGCATCAGGCGTGAGGGAAAAAATGGTGACCCCTAGGGGAATCGAACCCCTGTTTCTGCCGTGAGAGGGCAGCGTCCTAGACCGCTAGACGAAGGGGCCAGCGGTGCGATCACTTTGATGGGGCCGCAGCCCAGTAATCGGGAGCGCGCGGTATACACGCGCCTGCCACCCCAACGCAAGAACTACGCATCGGCACCCGGGTACAAACTGCCAGGCGGGCAATTGACAATCTGTCAGAAATCGGAAAATATCGCTCCAGCAAAGGCGATCCTCCCTATAAATTGCCTTCGCGCACTTGAACGCCGCTGGCGGGGTCTAGCCCTGCCGGCGGCGTTTTTTATGGGATTTCAGCTGATATTGGCGGTTTTCAGGCGGCCTAGGGCACGTCCGGCGTCAACAAGATGGAACTCACCACCCGCCCATCGCGGGTATTCACCACCATGATGCGTTCAGGCAAACCAGCAGCACCGCGCAGATGGATCACCAGCCGCCGTTCATCGCCCGTCACCGCATGGACGGCATAGCCCGCAGGCACCGGCACTTCGAAGTCACCTAACGCGGTCATAGCAACGGCGGCAGGTGCCACAACCTGTGGCGCGTCGCCTGAAGATGATATGCGTGAGGCGATTGTCGCAACCACGATGGCAAAGCCGATAATGAGAAGAATGCCAAGTATGATAACGGTAACCAGCAACACCCGCTGCGTGCGTGCTGTCGCTGCATCAACCTCTTCCGCCTCGGCACCGCTCTGCGCGCCGTCCGGAACCTTATCCTGCTGATCACCCATGACCGATCTCCACCCCACCACTGATCCTGACACCCCATATCGCGTTGAGACGCTCGACGCCAGCGATGTGACCAGTGAGGGCACAAGCGCCCTGCCCGGCAGCATCGTCGCCCGTGTCACCATTGGCGAGATCGAGCCGGGCACCCGCGTCGACAGATTGCTTGCCGAGGCGATCCCCACACTGTCGCGCGCGCGCATCCAGGCCCTCATCACTGAAGGCGAGGTTATGGTGCAGGATATACCGGGTACGGATGATATTGCTGCGCCCCGCCCGGTGACCAATGCATCCGGGAGGGTCAAACCACACACCATCTATGAGGTGACCCAGCCGCCGGCAAAGCCCGCCAGCCCGCAGCCACAGGATATCCCCCTCGACATTCTTTATGAGGATGACGAGCTGATCGTCATCAACAAGCCAGCCGGCCTCGTCGTGCATCCTGCCGCCGGTAATGAGGATGGCACCCTGGTCAATGCCCTGCTGCATCATTGCGCGGGCTCGCTTTCGGGCATCGGCGGCGTCGCCCGCCCCGGCATCGTCCATCGGCTCGACAAGGAAACATCCGGCGTCATGGTCGCCGCCAAGACCGATGCCGCCCATCACGCCCTGGCCGAGCAGTTTGCGTCCCATGGTGCCGATGGCGAATTGGAGCGCGCCTATATCGCGCTCGTCTGGGGCCATCCGCGCCGACGCAAGTTCACCATTGATCTGCCGCTTGGCCGTCACCCAGCCGACCGCAAGAAAATGGCCATCGTGCCCCAGGGCCAGGGCCGCCGCGCCGTCACCCATCTGGAAGTGAAAAAGCGCTTCGAACCCGGCGGCAAACCCGTTGCAGCCTTCGTCGAATGCCGCCTTGAGACCGGCCGCACCCACCAGATCCGCGTCCATCTCACCAAAGAAGGCATCCCGGTGATCGGTGACCCGGTCTATGGCCGCAGCCATCTGACCATGGCCAATGGTCTGCCGGAGCCTGCCCGCTCGGTGGCCAAAGCCTTCAACAGGCAGGCTCTGCACGCCTATCTTTTGGGCTTCAGACACCCAAAAACGGGGGAAATCATGAGTTTTGAGGCCCCATTGCCCACCGATATGGCGAATTTGCTGGCTTCTTTGGAAGCCCTATAAAATAGCTGTGAACGCCCCCTTCAAAATTCACTGTTTCATGCCTAAATATGAACAGTCGGGGACGAATGCCGGTAGCATCCTTTGTTGTGAGGAAAAGCGCCGCACCTGACGGGCCCGGCACCACAGTCGGGCGGAAGGGGAGATTTCATGGCTACCAAATCAATTCCAAGCCTTACCCCGGATGGCAGCCTCACGCGCTATCTGCAGGAGATCCGCAAGTTTCCCATGCTTGAGCCGGAGCAGGAATACATGCTCGCCAAGCGCTATGCGGAACATGAAGATTCCGATGCCGCGCACCAGATGGTCACAAGCCACCTGCGCCTCGTCGCAAAAATCGCCATGGGCTATCGCGGCTACGGCCTGCCGATTGCGGAGGTGATTTCCGAAGGCAATGTCGGTCTGATGCAGGCGGTCAAGCGCTTCGATCCGGAGCGGGGTTTCCGCTTGGCGACTTACGCCATGTGGTGGATCCGCGCTGCCATTCAGGAATACATCCTGCGCTCATGGAGCCTCGTCAAAATCGGCACCACCGCAGCTCAGAAGAAACTTTTCTTCGGCCTGCGCAAAACCAAGGCCAAAATCGACGCGTTGGAAGATGGCGATCTGCGCCCGGAACACGTCACCACCATTGCCACCCGCCTGGGCGTGCCCGAGCAGGATGTCATCAACATGAACCGCCGAATGTCCAATGGCGGCGACCAGTCCCTCAACGCCCCCCTGCGTGCAGACGCTGATGGTGGCGAATGGCAGGACTGGCTGGTGGATGACAGTGAAAGCGCCGAAGAAACCATCGGCGAAAGCGAGGAGCTTGAGCGCCGCCGCGAAATGCTGTCCGCCGCGATGCAAACCCTCAACGAGCGTGAGATGCACATCCTCACCGAGCGCCGCTTGAAGGATGAGCCCTCAACCCTCGAAGAACTGAGCCAAGTGTACGGCATCAGCCGCGAACGCGTCCGCCAGATTGAAGTCCGCGCTTTCGAAAAGCTGCAAAAAGCAATGAAAGCCGCCCACAAGGACGAGATCCGCTCGACCCGTGAGAAGGCCGAAGAATACGCCAGCTAAGACCGCACCGTTATCTTACGGGGTAAGCTGACAGGATATGCTGACGGGCCGGGCTTAAAAGCCCGCGCTCGCAGTTTCGGTCGGCTGGCATTTCCGGCAGCGCAATTCGATGGTTGACCCATCCCCGCCAAGAAACTGCATCCCGACCCAGCGGCCACTGGCGTCGTACCAGACCTCATTCTCAATGGCGCCTTCATATTTGTAGCGCGTGGCGTCAATCACGCCATGTGCCGTCTCGACCTTCTCGACGCCCAACGGCACCAGTTGAACGTCGCTGACCCGGCCCGTGATGGTATTGAGGATTTTATCCACCCCGATCACGCCGGCATTCCAGTGATTGGTCGGATAGATACCAATCTCAGTTGACGACGCACCCTCAGGTCCGCGTACCTTCAGGGATCCCGCCTCTGCCTGCGCCTGCACAACCGCAATGTCACCATTCTGGTTCGTGCGCGCATCCAGGGCGACCAACCGGCCGTCCTGCCACAAGGCATCGGACTGATAGTCAAATTCAAAAAGCGTGAGAAAAAGCGCACCGACTTCGATCTGGACGCTGGTTTGAACCCGCAAGGCATCCCCCTGCACGTCAAACTGAACCAGATGCTGGCCCACCGCCGACCCGTTTCGGTAAATCCCGAATTCGATCCGGTCGCCATAAAGCGACTGAACCGCGGGAACGTCTGGCACCTGCCCGCCATCGGGCATCATGCCGCCATCCACATTGGCCTGCGCTACGCCCGCAAAAACCACCGGAATTGCCGCAAAAGCCAAGAAAATCTGCCGCAAGGCGGCAGCAGGGGAGCCCAAAGATGTCCAGTTTCGATGCGTCATGGGAGAGAATACGCTCCCCATGCGCGTCTGGATCACCCATGACCGCCCGGTCCCATAGCCGCCCGGCGGCAGGGATCACCACAAAAGCTTACTCGGCAGCCACCCCGGTACCGATCGGGCAGGTCACGCCCGTGCCGCCCAGGCCGCAATAGCCGGTCGGGTTCTTCGCCAGATACTGCTGGTGATAATCCTCGGCAAAATAGAAATCGGGCGCAGACCTGATCTCGGTCGTCACCGGGTCAAAGCCCCGCGCGCCCAGTTCCTTTTCATACGCGGCCTTGGAGGCCTTGGCGGCGGCAAGCTGCTCATCCGTATACGTATAAATGGCCGAGCGGTATTGCGTGCCCACGTCATTGCCCTGGCGCATTCCCTGCGTCGGATTGTGCGCTTCCCAGAAGGTCTTGAGCAGCGCATCGAACGAAACCTTGGCCGGGTCAAACACCACCAGCACAACTTCCGTATGCCCCGTGCGCCCCGAGCACACTTCTTCGTAGGTGGCGTTGGGCGTATAGCCGCCCGCATAGCCAACAGCCGTCACATGGACGCCGTCCAGCTCCCAGAACTTGCGCTCTGCCCCCCAGAAGCAGCCAAGCCCGAACTGCACCTGTTGCATCCCGGCGGGATACGGCCCCTTGAGCGCTGCCCCGTTGACGAAGTGCGTCGATGCCGTCGGAATATCAAAATCACGCCCCGGCAGCGCATCGCCTTGCGCCACCATTTCAGCCTTTTTGCGCAGGAACATCATGGGAATGCCTCCGTTTCAGCAATTTGCACTGCTCCTAATGTAGTCATCCTCCTGCCGGACGACCAGTCCGCCCAAAATAGAAGCCCCAGACAGAAGAAAGGGCCGCCCTGGCGTACTGCCAGACCCGACCCTTTCCCGTGACTTCAGCGGGGTCAAAACCCCGTGGCTAAAAGCACTAGTCGCTAGCTGACCACCTCAGAGGATGCCCCAAATAGACCCGCTACCGACAAGGACCCAAAGCCCCGCTGCGTGACACTCGACATTGAATCACCTCCTTTTCAATACGTTAAAACCACGTACGAGGCTGAGGTGATTTGCCGAATTTGACAAGCAGGAATTTGACGACTCTTTTGCGACTCCCAATTTCCGCAGCTCCGGACTTGATCCGGAGCCTACTCACGGTTCAATGGGATATGGCATTCTTCATATACATCATGACCAACCGCAAAAACGGCACTTTGTATGTCGGCCATACAGATGACCTTGCCCGCCGCATCCATCAGCATAAAACCGGTGCGACGCCGGGCTTCACGAAAGACCACAGCCTGCACCGCCTCGTCCACTGCGAAACGCTGGACACCCGCGAAGAGGCCCGCCAACGCGAACGCCAATTGAACGGCTGGAACAGGGCTTGGAAAATCCAGCTCATCGAGCAGCACAACCCCGAGTGGCGCGACATCTATGAGGACATGCTCTAATGCCTTGCCCGCAGCCAATGCGAGTGGACCCTCCGGTCAAGCCGGAGGGACACGGAAAATGGAGCCGTAGTTCCGGACCTGATCCGGAGCCTACTTTGTGTCAGTGAAACTGCACAGCCATCAAGGTTTGGCGATCCCGAGCGCTAGAAAAAGCACGACAACTGCGGCCATTGCTATGAGGGAAATCACGGTGACGAGAATAGTTTGTTCCCGATCTTCCTCGTGCACGTAAATCTGGCCACCGCACTTCGGACAAGGTTTTCGCGACATATTCTTCAAGTCACGCCGCGTCGTCCATCCGCATGATGCACATTGACCTTTGAATGCCCCGTTGCTCA
>Ga0307929_1000835_pt1 | contig 27329 bp, 24 predicted proteins | sample AceLakmetage1330_FD_203160 | JGI IMG/M metagenome (GOLD analysis project Ga0307929, IMG submission 203160) | Saline water microbial communities from Ace Lake, Antarctica - #1330 | ecosystem: Environmental > Aquatic > Non-marine Saline and Alkaline > Saline | place: Antarctica: Ace Lake...
AAGCATGAGGAATTTAAAAAACGTAAAAAACCCACTGGATGGATTTGAACTATAATACAGCAAAAGGTGTACATATCTGCAGGATACTGTTGGATATGATGGGAAAACTGGTACATATAAGAAGTTAGGCAACATTAAAAAAAAAGGAAAATGAAAACAATTTGTATTGCAGGTAAAAATGAGATAGCAGTGAATGCTCTCAAGTATTTAAAGGATAATTATCCTAATTTTAATTATTGTGTCATTCCTAACAAAACTGATGATGGGGTTACAGGTTGGCAACCTTCTTTATCTTTTTATGCAAAAAAATTAAAAGTTAAAGAAGTTTCATTGGCTGAAATTTATAATATTGAAAACTTAATATTTTTGTCCTTAGAATTTGATTTATTGATAAAGCCATCTAAATTTAAAAGCACCTCACTTTTTAATATCCATTTTTCTGCTTTACCTAAATTCAAGGGAATGTATACTTCATTACTTCCAATTTTATATGCAGAAACCTCATCTGGTGTGACTCTGCATAAAATTGATAAAGGAATTGACACGGGTGATATAATTGACCAAATAATTTTTCCCATAAACGAAAACACAACATGTAAAGACCTGTATCAGCTTTATTTAGACAATTCATTTGATTTATTTAAAAAAAATGTAAATTCTTTAATCGAGAATAACTATTCGTCATCGAAACAAAACCCTCAACAAAGTTCATATTTTTCAAAAAAGTCAATTGACTTTTCAGACATAAAAATAGATTTAAATAAAACAGCTTTTGAAATTCATAATCAGTTCAGAGCTTTTACATTTAGAGAATACCAATTACCTAAGTACAAAGATTGGAATATTATCAAAACAAAAATCACTCAAACTAAAAGTGAATTTAAACCGGGAACCTTACTTCATGAAGATGACAGCCATTTTCTCCTATCAACTGTAGATTATAATATTATATTATATAAAGACTACTACGACATTTTATGGGAATCTTGTAGAGACGGCTCATATAAAAAAGTATCTTCAGTTATTAAGCAAATTCCCAATATTAATTTAAGAAATAAAAAGGGATGGAATGCCTTAATATTATCAGTTTACAATAATCATCCTAAAATTGCAGAATTGTTAATCAATTATTCACCTAATAATAGTGGTGACATTGATTCTTCAAACTATAAAGGTACAACAGTAATGATGTATGCGCTTTCATGTTATCAAAATACTGGTGATGAAACAGTGCTGAAATTAATTCTCTCCTACTCTCCAGATTTGTATAGAAAAGATGAAACTGGGCGTAATATTTTTGATTATGCTGAAAATAATGAAAAGATATTAAAGCTTTTAAACATAGAATAACGTTGCCTAACACGCAATATAATAAATTGGGCAGAAAGTGCTAAATATGAACATTATAACTATAAATAACCATCGTAGTAAAATGAAAGATTGGTGTTTCAAAATGCCCAACTTATCATATTGCCACCGTTATAAGCAAGTCATAACATGGAACAATGGGTTTAGTTTTACATTAAAATAAATTTTATAAACTTAATAAATTACAACTATGGAATTAAATTCTCAAGACAAAGTAGCAATTTCTTTATTAAAAGAGGTTCAAACAGATATTGAAAACTATTTGGGCGATCAAATAGCGTTTCCTTTTGACCCTAAAAACTATGACTCCGAAAGAGATATCTTTTGTGAAAAGATGATAAAACAATGTGATTTGGCCGAAAAAAAATCAACGGTAGAGGATGTTTTATTTCTAAGTTATGTGCTAAAAGCCCAGTTATATGGTTGTTGGCAAAAACCATTTGGAGTCAGAGGAACACATCCTAAAGCTAAGGAATATTATGAATCAGCAATTAAATTAGCTAAAAACAAGGAAGACGAGGCTGAGGTAAGATATCGATATGCACTATTTGCAAGAGTTGGATTTGGTGGCGGTAAGGATTTGGCGATTGAAAACTTTAATAAAGTTATAGAAATATTAGGGGAAGATAGCAAATTAGGAATAGAATGTGCAAAAGAAATAGCCAAAGAGCAAGAAAAAAAGAAAGGTTGTTTTATAGCTACAGCAGTTTATGGCTCTCCCTATGCCAATGAAGTTATCATACTTAAAGAATTTAGAGATAATTGGTTATTGCATTTCAAATTAGGGAAATTATTTGTTTCATTCTATTATTGGGTTTCACCTCCTATAGCTAATAAGATTACTAAAAGCAATTCATTAAAAGCAATTACAAAGGCTACTTTAGTAATACCTCTGATAAAAATAGCTAACTATCTAAAAAGAAAGGAAAAGTAATTATGGCAACAATTAAATCTGGCGATCGCTGTGCCGATTGCTCTCACTGCAAAGTTTGGTCAAGTGACCATAAAAAAGCAAGTTGTACACTTTATACAAGTGACCAGGGATTTCATCCCGACAGACCTGTACCAAGTAAATGTGTGAACAAAGTAACTCGCAAGTATTAACATTTAATAAATTTAGAGATGGCTACATACAAAATTTTCAATTTTTTTATGACTGCAGACATTTTTACCGACCCGAATTATCCAATTGAAGAATACCAAGAATACCTTGGACATTTTCATTTGATTCCATTTTCATTTGATGGAACAATAAAATCCTTACGTTTTGAACTTACAATTCAATCGAATAGCAGAATCTGTAATGGATATGCTTATGACAAAACCTATGATCAAATAGTTGCTTCAGGTAGTGGAAGATTTCCGCGACCTGTTGCTTTTCTTACATTAACACTGTGGCGCAATGGAAATCCAGAAATAGTAATCCATGACTGGAGACATTTTAACGACCCGAATTATCCAGTTGAATAATACCAAGAATACCTTGGGCATTTTGATTTGATTCCATTCTCATTTGATGGAACAATAAAATTCTTACAATTCAATCGAATAGCAGAATCTGTAATGCATATGCTTATTGAATTGGCGCAATGGAAATCCAGAAATAGTAATCCATAAAAATACACTACGTTAATGTCAAACGAAACAACATTTCTTATAATTATAATAATTTAAAACCTTTATCATGAGCGATTATAGTAGTTGTCCAAATTGTGGACGTAAAGCTGTAAAATCTTTTTCATCAAACTATTTCCCAGTACACACCTGTCGTAAATGTGGCAAGAAGTATTGCAGTAATTGCGGAAATGGAACCGCTTGTCCAAAATGTGGTTCAAGGGAATACTCTGATTATGATAAAGTCTATTCTCGGTAATGTGAAATGGGCTTAATTTATAATAAATATTTTGGAGGTTCTTGTATCGGTCGCATTGACAATTCAGGAAATGTGTTTACTGGCACATTTGGTGGCACATTTAAAGGCAGTGTTGATTCAAATGGTTATGTTTATGCCCCAGGATTATTGTCTAAAGGTTCAATTGTTGGACGAATCAATTCAGATGGACGGGTTTTTGCTGGTTCATTCGGAGGTGACTATATTGGCAGAGTTGATACATCCGGTAATGTTTATGACAATAGCGGACTTTTCGGGGGTTCAATTATAGGAAGGGCTGAATATCCTAAACAAAGGGAAGGTGGGGCTGCCTATTTATTATTACTTAGATGAAGAAAAAAAATGACTATGCTTATAACAAAAGCTAAATGCAAGCGGGCAATTTGTGTTGAATTGAAGCGTGTTACACTTAATAAGCATCACAGTTTATTGAATGTTAATTGCTTTGCAATGCCCGCCTGCACTTAGCTTCGGCCGTTGTAAAACATGCTAAAAAAACAGTAACCGTAATTTTATTAAATTTGACCAGAAAATTTTAGAATTAATATGATAAACAAAAAAATAGAGGAAAGCGAAAAGCTTCTAGGAATAATTAACAATGCAAATTTGGGCACTTGGGAATGGAATATCGAAACAGGTGAAACAGTATTTAATGAGAAATGGGCTGAAATTGTTGGCTACACGCTTGAGGAGCTGTCGCCAATTAGCATTGATACATGGGCAAATCTTACTCATCCGGATGACATTAAAAAATCGAATGAAAAGCTTAATGCTCATTTTGATGAAAAAAAAGCTCAATATCAATGCGAAGTAAGAATTCGGCACAAAAACGGGCAGTGGGTTTGGGTGCTTGACACAGGTAAAGTTACCCAGTGGACAGAGGAAGGTAAACCTTTAATTATGTCTGGCGTTCATCAGGAAATAACTGAGCGTAAACTGGCTGAATTGCAACTTAATCAAAAATTGGAATTAGAAAAGCTATTAAGTGAAATTTCATCTAATTTTATTCATACAACTGATATTGACGCCTCAATTATCGAATCATTTGCTAAATTGGCTGCAATAACTCAGGCATCAAGAGTTTATTTATTTATGCTTGATGATGAAAAAGAAACCATGAGTAACACGCATGAATGGTGCGATAAAGGTGTTTCAGCAGAAAAAGACAATTTGCAGAATCTGCCACAAAGTATATTCCCATGGTGGATGAAGAAACTATACAATAAGGAAATTATTAATATTCAGGATGTTGCTAAAATGCTACCTGAAGCTAAAGTAGAACAAGAAATTCTTGAAAGCCAAAATATAAAATCTTTGTTGGTACTGCCTGTATATTTAGAAAACCAGTTAAATGGTTTTGTTGGATTTGATAATGTTTTGTCAAATTATAACTGGGCCGCAAGAGATACTCAATTACTCAGTTTGCTTGCTGACATTATATCTAATGCAATAAAAAGAAAGATAAATGAAGAGCAATTGAGATTGCTTAATAAAGCTGTTGATGAAAGTCCTGTTAGCGTTATGATTACCGACATTAAGGGTTCAATAACTTATGTCAATCCTAAGTTTGAAGAAATAACGGGTTTCAAAACAAATGAGGTGCTTGGAAAGAATCCTTCCGTTTTGAGTTCAGGTAAACAGCCTAAATCATTTTATGCAAAACTATGGGGCAAAATATTATCAGGAAATACATGGCAGGGAGAACTGCAAAACAAAACTAAAAATGGAGAAGTATTCTGGTCAAATAGTTTAATATCCCCCATTAATCATAATAATGAAATAACACATTTTGTAAGTGTGGCTCAAGATATTTCAGGAAATAAAAAACTTATTATCGACCTTATGGAAGCTAAATTAAAAGCTGAAGAAAGTGACCGTCTAAAATCTGCCTTCCTTGCTACAATGAACCATGAGCTACGTACCCCTTTAAACCATATTCTCGGCTTTAGTAGTATTATTCCCGACATGACAGATGATGATTCTATAAAAGAGTTTTCTAAATTAATACATGATAGTGGTTCAAACCTCCTAAATATTATTGAAGATATTTTCGACCTTGCTATGGTTGAACAATCTGAAATTAAAATACGTGAAGATGTAGTTTTTATTCGTGATATTTACATTGAACTGAAAAAGCAATTGCAAGAGGTATTATGGGAATCAAATAAAAGTGATCATATTCGTTTGGATTACAAGCTTGATAGCAGAATTATAAGCAAAAAAATTATTGCCGACAAACCCAAGGTGATTCAAGTGATGTCGAATATTATAAAAAATGCTACGAAATATACCCATAAAGGGGAAATTTCATTATCGCTTAGTCTCGAAGAAGATAACTATTTATCCATTAAAGTGAAAGATACAGGAATTGGTATCCCCAAAGATAAAATGAAAATAATATTTGAATTTTTCAGGCAGGGTGATGATTCTCATACCCGAGAATATGGTGGTGTAGGCATTGGTCTTGCCATCTCACATAAAATAGCCCAAGTTATGGGCGCTAAAATTAAGGTTGAGTCAGAGCAAAATATTGGTTCGGAATTTACTTTTTCTTTACCCATTAATTTACAAGAAAATGAAATGATTGATTTTCAACAAGAAAACACTTCATTTTTCGTACCTGATTTGTCAGGTCAGAAAGTGCTTATTGTCGAAGATGATGCTATCGGGATGGAAATGATTGTAAACATGCTTAAACCTTCAAAATGTAAAATTATAAAGACTGTAAATGGGCTAGAAGCGGTAGGAGCAATTAAAGTCAATCCTGACATTGACATCATTTTAATGGATTTAAAAATGCCAGTAATGGATGGATTTGATGCTACAATAGCTATTCATAAAATTTTTTCGGATTTACCAATTATAGCCCTTACTGCATACAGCCTCCAAAAAGATAGAAAGAAAGCATTGGATGCCGGATGCAATGACATTATCACAAAACCAATTAGCAAAGAAATAATGTTTAAGAAATTACAGGAATTTTTGGTGAAGTAATATAGAAAGCACGTTTTACAACATTTTGTATAAGTAATGGCAGGGCAAGTGGTAAATATTAGGGTCTGTAACCCGCTCAAACTGCATAGCAGTTTGACAGGTAACTACCACGCAATCTGCCACTACTCATACAATTTACCGTTATAGCCAATGCTAAGGACAACATGACTGACACTTCACCAATAAAAATATTTTGCTATGAACAACGAGAACAAAACCAAGAAAGAACTCATAAGAGAGTTGCAGGAATTACAACAAGAGAATAATTCGCTAAAGACTTTGTGTGACGAAATCTCTAGTTTTAAGAAACCAGAAAGTGCTGAGATCCTTGAACTTTTTTTCAGACAAAGCATGGATGGATTCTTCTTTATGATGCTCGATGAACCGGTGAAGTGGGACGATACCATCGACAAAGAAAAAACACTCGATTATGTGTTTTTGCACCAGCGTGTTACAAAAATCAACGATTTCATGCTTGTGCAGTACAAAGCGAAACGCGAAGAGTTTTTGAGCCTTACACCCAATGATTTTTTTGCTCACGACATAGCACATGGCCGTGCGGTTTGGAAAGATTTTTTTGATAAAGGCCATTTGCATATCGATACCAATGAGCAAAAGTTCGATGGTACACCCATGACAATCCTTGGCGATTATATTTGTCTGTACGACGATAAAGGTCGTATAACCGGGCATTTTGGCATTCAGCGCGATGTAACACGGGAACGCGAAGCCGTGAATGTATTAAGCCAAACCCACCAGAATTATGAAACTTTTTTTAATACCATCAATGATTTTCTCTTTGTCCTTGATGAGCAGGCTAATATTATTCACACAAACAGTACGGTTATTGATCGGCTCGGATATACGAGAGAGGAACTGGCAGGAAACTCAGTACTAATGGTTCACCCAGCCGACAGGCGCGAAGAAGCCGGACACATTGTGGGTGAAATGTTAAAGGGCACAGCAGAATTTTGCCCCGTACCGCTTATTACAAAATCTGGCAAACAAATTCCGGTCGAAACGAGAGTACGTAAAGGAATATGGAACGGTAAGCCGGTAATCTTTGGCGTTACCAAAGATGTGTCGCAAATCAAATTGTCTGAAGAAAAATTCTCTAAAGTTTTTTATATCAACCCTTCAGCCTGTGGTTTAAGTGATGTAGAAACAGGAAAATATGTAGAAGTTAATGATGCATTTAACACCTTGCTTGGGTTTAATAAAAACGAGGTAATTGGCAAAACAGCTTCGGAATTAGGTATTTTAACACAAGAAGTAAAATCCTCTATCCTGCACAAATTTGGCAATAGTGAAGTAATAACAAACGTTGACGCTGATTTGAGAGCAAAAAACGGCGATATCAAACATGTTTTATTATCCGCAGAAAATATATTTGTCCAGGATAAAAAATTACGTTATACCGTTGTTCAAGACATCACCGAACGTAAAAAAACAGAACAAGAGATGCAAAATCAAAATAATGAATATGCAGCTTTAAATGAAGAATACAAAACTCAAAATGAAGAACTTAATGTTGCCAAAGAAAAAGCCGAAGAAAGCGAAGCAAAATACCGGACAATGGTGGAATATTCAAATGATATGATTTGGACTTTGGACGGTAACGGTAATTTTCAATTTTTAAATAAAATAGCTTTAGAAACTTCCGGGCTAAGTCTTAGCGAATGTATCGGTACATCATTTGTTTCTGCCATAATAGAAGAGGATCTGCCAATGCTTATGGATGTTTTTCAGAAAAACATGAATGGGATACCTTGCAAATACGAATTGCGATTAAAGAAACAAGATAATACTATTCTAACAATTTCAGTAAACACATCTCCAATCTATGTTTCAGACAATATAGTAGGCGTAGTTAGCTTTGGAAGAAATATTACCGAGCAGAAACGGGCGAAGCAAGCGTTAGAAAATATTAATGCAATGCATCATGCCATGACAGAAAACATTGGTGATGTTATTGGTATCATGGGGGTTGATGGCATTATGAAATATAAAAGCCCCAATATTGAGAAGTTTTTTGGATGGAAGCCCGAAGACCTTGTTGGCACAGATGGCTGGAATACAGTTTACCCCGAAGATATTGACAGAATACAAAAAGCATTTTATTCTTTGCTTCAAAAAGATAATTCATCAACAATAGTTGAATACAGATATAAATGCAAAGACGGCAGTTACAAATGGATAGAACTAACGGCGGTTAATAATACAAACAATCCTTTGATTAATGGTGTTCTGTTGAATTATCACGACATTACCGAAAGAATACAGGCAGAAGAAGCGTTGCAAGAAAGCGAGCAAACATTCAGAGCACTTTTTGAAAAAGGTCCAATTGGCGTAGCGTATCACAAAATGATATATGATGAATCAGGCAACCCTATTAATTACTTGTTTTTAGCCGCAAATAAAAGCTACCAAAAACTTACCGGTGTTAATCCCAACGGAAAGCTTGTAACTGAAGCGTTTCCGGGTATTGAAAATGACCCCTTTAATTGGATTGGCACTTTTGGTAAAGTTGCTAAAATGGGAAAAGAAATTAGATTTCAGCAATACCTGCAACAGAACGACCGTTGGTACGATTGCGTTGGATATCAATATAAACCAGACCATTTTGTTGCAGCTTTTCTCGAAATTACTGAACAGAAAAGAACTGAAATCAAATTAAATGAAAATCAAATTCAACTTCAAATTGCCAAAGAAAAAGCTGAAAAAAGTGAAAAACATTACAGAATATTAGTTGAAACAATGCCCGATGGTGTGTATAAAAGTACGCATGCCGGTAAATTTGTAAAAACAAATCCTGCAATGGTTAAAATGCTTGGATACAATTCTGAAGAAGAATTATTAGCAGTAGATATTAAGAATGATCTTTATATCGATGATTCTGAACGTGATAATATTTCTTTAAATGAATTAAATCAAGAATTAGGAATTTTTCAACTAAGAAAAAAAGATGGGTCAGTAATTTGGGTTGAAGATCATGGATGGTATTCTTTTGATGAATCGGGTGAAATTACTTATCATGAAGGTGTAATGCGCGATGTCACAGAAAGAATACAGAAAGAACAAGAACTAATTGAAACCAAAGAAAAAGCAAATAGAAACATAGAGATGGTTCTCAATTCGCAATCATTGGCACATATATGTTCTTATTCAACAAATCTGAATGAAACTGATTTAGAAAAAAGCTCATGGGTATGCTCGCCCGAACTCTATAAAATATTCGGGATAGACGAAATGTATCCTCATACAATAGCCGGTTGGGCAGGCTTTATCCATCCTGACCACCGCGAAGAATTGGTAGCTTACCATGAATACGTTGTAAAGAATAGAACTTCTTTCAGTCATGAATATAAAATAATCCGTATTAACGATGGCGTAGAACGGTGGGTTCAGGGCACTGGTGAACTTGTGTATGATGAGCAGGGGGAGCCAGTCAGGATGCATGGGGCAATACAAGACATTACCGAACTCAAGAAAACGGAAGATGAACTAATAAAAGCCAAAGAACACGCCGAAGAAAGCGACCGCTTAAAATCTGCATTCCTTGCTAATATGAGCCACGAAATACGCACACCAATGAATGGCATACTGGGTTTTGCCGAATTATTGAAAGAACCTGAACTAACTGGCGAAAAGCAGCAAGAGTATATCAGAATCATAGAGAAAAGTGGCACCCGCATGCTCAATATCATCAATGATATCGTTGATATTTCGAAGGTTGAAGCAGGGCTGATGAAAATGGATATTAAGGAAACAAATATTAACGAACAAATCGAATACATCTATACGTTTTTCAAACCCGAGGTGGAAGGAAAAGGAATGCAACTTTCTTTCAGTAATTCATTGCCTTCAAGAGAAGTCACACTCAAAACCGACCGCGAAAAGGTTTACGCAATACTAGCCAACCTGGTTAAAAATGCCATTAAATACAGCGAAAAAGGTTCGATAGAATTTGGCTATGTTAAAAAGGCCGGTTTTCTTGAATTTTATGTGAAAGATACCGGAATAGGAATTCCAAAAGACCGACAGGAAGCCATATTTGAGCGTTTTATACAAGCCGATATTGCCGATAAAATGGCACGACAAGGAGCAGGGTTGGGTTTGTCAATTTCTAAAGCGCATGTTGAAATGCTTGGTGGAAAAATATGGGTAGAAAGCGATGAAGGGAACCTGCCTGCCGGCAAGGCAGGAGGTTCAATATTTTATTTCACACTTCCATATCAGACTGAACCTGAAGAAAAAATCGTTGCTAAAAATGATGATGGGTATGAAAAATCAGGTTCTAAAGCTAATTCGGAAGTTTCGGGTCTAAATATATTAGTTGTAGAGGACGATGAAACATCGGAAATGCTTCTTTCAGCTTTAGTTAAAGAGCATACTACCACAGTACTTAAAGCAAGCACCGGGATTGAAGCTGTGGATATTTGCCGCAATAATCCTGACCTTGATTTAATCCTGATGGATATTCAAATGCCTGGTTTGAATGGATATGAAGCAACCCGACAAATCCGACAATTTAACAAAGACGTGATCATAATAGCACAGACAGCCTTTGGACTATCTGGTGACAAAGAAAAGGCGATTGAGGCGGGATGTAACGATTATATTTCAAAACCGATTAACAAAGACAAATTACTTGCATTAATACAAAAGTATTTCAAGAAATAATAAAATGAAAATTATCAATTAAACGCATGAAAATAAAGCACATGGCTATAACACGCGGTATAAAACATTGGGGTTTAGGTGGTTATGCAAGCATTCTGCCACGCATCAAGTTCGTTGTAACTGGACAGGAAAGTAGCCCGCAAGCCCCAACGATTTCATACCGCCAACCGTTATGCACTATGCAAAGAATTATTAACAACATAAAATAAATTATCATGAAAAAAATTACAATGTTATTCGTGTTTTCTTTGATGCTTCAATTATTTGCATCTTCCCAACCCTGTCTTCCTGAAGGAATTGAATTTAATAGTCAAGAAGATATCAATACATTTCAGGTAAACCATCCTAACTGTACTGAAATTGAAGGGGATGTAAATATTCATGGGACAGATGTTTTAAATCTTGATGGTCTCCATGTATTAACAGCAATTGGAGGCAATTTACATTTAGGCGTAGAACCGATGACTCTTTTAAATGATCTTGCTGGCTTGAGTAATGTCACAACCATCGGAGGCGACCTTGAGATCAATGGAATGGAGGCTTTAACAAACCTAAATGGATTGGATGGAATTATTAGTATTGAAGGAAGCCTGATCATCGGTGGTTCACCTCCCTATAACCTTAATCCCCTCCTGCAAAACCTGCAAGGGTTAACAAATCTCAGCTATGTTGGGGGAAATGTAATAATAGAAGCAAACGACCAGCTATCCACCATTCAGGGATTAAACAGTATTGAGGAAATTGGGGGTAATTTGATCATAACCGGCAATCCTTCCCTGGAAAGCCTTTCCGGTTTTGATCAATTGGAAACCATCCATGGCAATCTGCTGATCTATGATAATGAGAGCCTCACAGAATTTAATGGTTTAACCGGATTAACCACCATTTACGGAAACCTCGAAATTTCAAACAACAATTCGCTTGAAGGATTTGTAAGCCTGTCTGCATTAAATACTGTAGCCGGTGATATTAAGGTCATCAATAATGACGCATTGTTAAATCTGCAGGGACTAAACGGATTAACAACCATATCAGGCAGCTTGATGGTTGATGACAATGATGCGCTGGTGAATATGCAGGGGCTGATCAATATTGAATCTGTTAATGGTGATTTAATCATTTCACAAAATGATAATTTAAATGATTTAACTGGACTTGAAAACTTGTCATCAATTAACAGCAGTTTATATATTGGAAGTTATGAATACGGCGGAAGTGGTGAGCTCTCCAGTTTGGAAGGGTTAAATAATCTTACAACAATTGGAGGTGGCTTTCATATGGAATGGAATTTTGGTATAACAGATTTTTCTGCTTTGAATAATTTGGTTAGCATTGGTGGCCTTTTTGGCATTGAAGAGTGTTATGCTTTAACAAGTTTAGATGGTTTAGAAAATTTGAATTCGATAGGTGATTACTTAGCAATTGATGAAAACTTTTCTTTAGTTGATATTTCCGGACTTTCCAACCTAGTATTTCTTGGAGGTGGTTTATTTATTGGAGATAATCCATTCACCCATCTTTCGGCTTTATCTAATCTTACTGCAATTGGCGGCAGTCTATATTTAAGTTATTCCCACCTCACAGATTTATCTGCACTTTCAAATGTGGTATCAATAGGTGATGAATTGAAAATAAAAAACAACGAAAACCTTAAAAGTCTTGCTGGTATTGCAAACATTGAATCAGGTTCAATCATGAACCTTATAATTACTGAGAACGATTCCCTCTCTACCTGCCATGTTAAAAGCATCTGCGATTACTTGGCAACACCCAACACCGAAGTTGACATCCACGACAATAAAACAGGTTGCAATAGCTTGGAAGAAGTGGAACAAGCTTGTGAATCAGCATCTGTATTTGATAATTTTTATAGCCAAAACATCTCGATATATCCAAATCCCGCTGAAAAGAAAATATTAATTTCAAGTGATTATGTTAAAATTAGAGAAGTAAATATTTACAACCAAATTGGTCAGAAAGCCCTTTCTATAAAAAAAGTGACAAATGAGATAGATATTTCAACTTTGCCTAAAGGAATGTACGTTGTTGAATTAATATCAAAAGATTTTAAATTCAGAGAAAAGTTGATAATTAAATAGAAAGCACAGTGCATAACAGCAAATCATGGCTCACAGCCGGTTAGCGGTCATCTGGAAAATTGAGTAGAAAAGGAAACATACGAATCACTAAAAACCTTCCTGCAAATGAACGGCTGAGAGCCATATTTGCGGAGCGTTATTGCACATTTAAACAAAGAAGACAACTGACAGGTAAATAGAATGACAAAAAAGCTTAAAAATATTATTTCAATATCATTGTTGTTTATTTTCCTGACACCAATGACAATTAAGCTTGTTGACGGACTTTTCCATCACCATGACCATTTTCATTGCACCGCAAAAAACGAGAAACATTTTCATGAACATCACAAAAAATGTCCCATTCCAAATTTTGAACTATCATTTTTCTCAGTTGAAAAGCATGTACAAACTACACAAAAATATGATTTTCATTTAGGACAAAGCGATTTATATAATTTTATACTTTGCTGCAATTATTCAGAATATTCATTTTTATTACGAGCACCTCCGATTTCTACAGGTAAAATAATGACATCTTAAATGATGTAATAAACTTATTTGTAAATTTTAAAATCGTATTAAAATGAAGAAAATCATTTTAATTTTCTTTGTGTTGTTTCTTTTTATAAAAGTAAACGCTCAAAATCAAATAAAAGGCAAGGTGACAGATATAAATAATGAACCTTTGATTGGTGTATCAGTTGCTTTGCCTGAACTCAATAAGGGTACAATAACTAATAAGGCAGGAGAATATTTAATTAGCAATATTCCAAACGGAAGAATAAAAATTCAATTCTCATATATTGGATACAATACCGAGATTAAAACAATTGAAAATTCACAAACTGAAAATAAAGTTGATGCTTTATTAACAATAGCGATTATTCAATCACAGGAAGTTGTGATTACAGGTGGCTATGTGAGTTCTCAACATGAAAATGCTGTTAAAATTGACGTGTTAAAAGGCAAGGATATTGCTCTATCAGGAACACCCAATTTCATGGAATCATTAACTAAAATTCCAGGAATTGATATGATAGCTAAAGGACAAGGTGTTTCAAAACCCGTAATACGTGGACTTTCAATGAATGACATTTTGATTATGAATAATGGTGTACGTATTGAAAACTATCAATTTAGTGAGAACCATCCATTAGGAATTGACGACAACGACGTGGAAAGAATAGAAATTATTAAGGGACCTGCTTCTTTGCTTTATGGCTCAGATGCAATAGGTGGAGTTGTAAATTTCATAAAAGAAAAGCCTGCACCAGTTGGTAAAATAGTTGGAGACTACCGTATGCAATTACATTCTAATACACTTGGAATGAACAATAGTATCGGATTGAAGGGAGCTTCTAAAAAGTTTTTTGGGGGATTTCGTTTTGGAAATAAATCCCATGCCGATTATTTACAAGGTGGTGGGGATTATGTTCCAAATTCACGATTCAACGAAATGGCTTTTAATGCTAATACAGGATATACAGGCAAAATTGGAACTTTCAAACTCTACTACGATTATTTCAAGCAAGATTTAGGAATGACTGTGCCTTCTGTAAAGCCATTAATAAGCGAGCAAGGAAGGGAAAATGAAATTTGGTTTCAGGATTTACAGCATGAATTAATCTCATCTCAAAATAGTCTTTATTTTGGCAAATTCAAATGGGATATTAATGCAGCTTATCAAAATGCGCTGAGAAAACTTGAGACAACTCTTGATGTTCCTTTCGTTGAAATGAATCTGAATACTATTACTTATGAATCAAAATTGCATTTACCTTCCAACAATAAATCGGAATATATTATAGGATTACAAGGAATGTCTCAAAATAACAGAAATCTTAATAATCGTGCTTCTCAATTCTTGCCTGATGCCGATATTAATAATTTAGGATTTTTAGGATTGGCACAATACACATTCTTCAAAAAACTAAAATTACAAGGTGGTTTGAGATTCGATATGTATAAAACCGAAACTTTTGCACTGGGAACGGAAGGAACACTTGGTTATCACGCTCCTGTAAGTAAGGATTTTTCAAATCTTAACGGGTCAATTGGTACGACATTACATGTAAATGATAGAACAATGTTTAGGGTTAATTTTGCAAAAGGTTATCGTGTGCCAAATTTATCTGAACTTACTTCAAACGGAATGCATGGAAACAGGTATGAAATTGGCAATGAAAATTTATCTCCAGAGAATTCATTTGAAACAGATTTAAGTATGCATTATCATGGTGAATTTTTATCTTTTGATTTGGCGGGTTTTTACAATCACATTGATAATTATATTTTCATTTCACCAACCTCAGATACGACTTCGACTGGTGTAGGAATTTATCATTTTTCGCAAACTAATGCAAGACTTTATGGAGGTGAAGCAGGATTACACTTTCATCCAAAATCCTTACCGTGGTTACACGTCGAAGGAACATATTCTTCGGTTATTGGCAAACAGGAAAATAACGATTATTTGCCGTTTATACCAGCTCAGAAATTTCGATATGAAATTAGAGCAAAACGTAAGGAAATTGGGTTCCTAAAAAATCCATCCATCAATCTTTCTGCTCTATCAGCATTAGAACAAGGGAATCCATCTCCATACGAAACAGCAACTGATGGTTATACATTGATTAATATGAGTTTGTATGCTGAAATATTAATTTCAAAGCAGACATTAGTTTTTGGATTATCAGCAAACAACTTGTTTGACACACAATATTACGACCATCTTTCAACTTTAAAACCACTGAGTTATTACAATCAGGGAAGAAATATTAGTTTATCTTTGAAAATACCATTTAGTGTAAAATAATGAACTAAAGATGAAATGAATATGAAAAACGTGCCATAACAATGTGTATAATTCATAAGGGTTTTAGAGGTTTTCGAGCGTAATCACCCGCATCAATTTCGGTGGTTAACTTGATAGATTTCAAGTCCGCAATCCCTTACGAAATCATACACTAAACGTTGGCTGTAATATTAAAAAATTAAACTATATATAAATTGGGATAACGCTGAAAACCCAAAACAGAGTAGGCAATAAAAATAATTGATATGAATAGCAAAATCACACACATTAAAAACCTTGTTCATTTTGCATACATTGACAATGAACTACATGAAAAAGAAAAAGAGTTTATTAAGAAAGTCGGAGAAAGGCTTGGGTTGGACGAAAAGTTGGTTGATGAACAAATCCAAAAGAATTCTTCATCTACCCCTTTGTTGCCAACGAATGAAATTCTAAGATTTATTCTTCTTGATGACATTTTCAATTTGATTGTGATTGATAATGTAATTGCTGATGAAGAAATTTCTGAGTGCAAAAAAATAGCAAAAAATTTCGGTTTTGAAGAAGAAATAGTTGACTCATTCATTGCAAAACTTCAAAAACATATTATTCATGGGTTTGTAGATAATAAAACCGATTTGTTTATCAAAAATGAACTATTTAAATTAACCTCAAAGAATTATACTGATGAAAAATACAATTAAAAATGCATTAGAGGGAAACCAATTAAGGTATCAAACTCTTGGCGAAAATCAAAATCAAACAGTTTATAAATTAGGAATTGGACTGGAGAATGGAAGAGCAGACACATTTATTGATATTCGTTCTGATGCCAAACAAGTTTTAATATTTACAGTTTTTCCGTCAAATGTTCCTGCTAATCAGCGTATCAGAATTTCAGAGTTCATTACAAGAGCGAATAAGGGATTAATCCTAGGTAACTTTGAATTAGACATGGAGGATGGAGAACTTCGTTATAAATCTGCTTACGTTTTCGATGATACTTTTCCAAATTCAGAAAAAGTGTTTATAACAAATCTTTATACAACATTCAATATGATGGATAGGTATCTGCCGGGTATAATGTCTGTAATTTATGCTAATGTTTTGCCAAGTAATGCAATTAGCCAGATTGAGAATGTTGCAAATCCTGCAATGAATTGATTCTAAGGAGTAAATCAAGAACCGCAAAGTAATTAAATACTACAGCCAACAATGCATATACTTTATGGCGGGTTACGTCTTGAAAATGAGTATTTTAGTTTCAAATAAAAATCGTCGTAGGTTGAAAGAAAAGTCTTTCAAAATCCGCCACAAAGCATATGCTAACCGTTGGCTACTATACTAAAAACATAGATTTTAACAATTAGAAATTTAGAATAATAATGTAACTTTGCTTCCAAAGAAACAAATATGGATTTACCAAAATATCAATTAAGTGCTGAAGACTCATTAACAGTGTTTGAGTTTGTGAGTATTGGACCGAAAGGAAATATTCCAAAATTGATTAAATTTAGTGAAACACATTTGAAAGATTTCTATAATATTGGATTTGGAGACAAAAATCTTGAAACTGGAGATATTGACGACAAAATAATTTCAAATAATGGAGACAGTGATAAGGTTTTAGCAACAGTTGTTTCTTCAATTTATGCTTTTACTGACCTAAACCCTGAAACTTGGGTATATGCAACAGGAAGTACAAAAGCAAGAACAAGGTTGTATCGAATGGGAATTAGTAAATATTATGACAAAGTATCCCACGATTTCGAAGTTTATGGACTGAAAGATGAACAGTGGATTAGATTTGACAAAGAAATAGATTTTGAAGCATTTGTTGTAAAACGAATTAAAAAATAATATTATGATTACAATTGAAGAATTAAACACAAGAAAAATACCAATCGTCAAGATTGATAATTCGCTGAAAAAATTTAAAGAAATGCCTTTATTTGAAGACAAAATTAAAAAGGCAAATGAGACTTTAAAAAAGGTTGGACTTCCAAGGCTTGAAAAAGTACAGTAGCCAACACAGACTTTGAAGCATGGCGGGCGCAGTGGTAAATTGAAGTTTTGTGCTTCGAATTATCTTCATCTCATTTTGAAAGATATTTGCTCCGAACCCCGCCACGCTTCATAGCCCCGACCGTTATAAGCAATTTTAAAAAAAGCAGATGAATGATAAACCAACATATCAAGAACTAGAAAATCAGATTGCTGAACTTCAAAAACAAAATGAAATTCTTCGTTTGAATTTTTCCGTTCAAAGCTTAGAAAGGGAAAAACGTGCAGCAGAATTAAAGATTGCTAATATTGAACTTGAACATCAAAGCGAAGAAAAAGAAAAACGCGCTGACGAATTAGTCATTGCTAATGTTGAACTTGAACATCAAAGCGAAGAAAAAGAAAAACGTGCTGACGAATTAGTCATTGCTAATATTGAACTTGTTTTCCAAAACCAAGAAAAAGCAAAACGAGCTTCAGAGTTAATTATTTCTAAAATAAAGTTTGCACAACAAAGCAAAGAAAACGAAAAACTGGAGGAAGAGTTAATCATAGCTAATTTAGCAGTCGCTCTTCAATCGGAATTAATTGTTGCAAAGGAAAAAGCTGAAGAAAACGAAATTCAATTAATAGAACTCAATGCTACCAAAGACAAACTATTTTCAATAATTGCCCATGATTTAAGAAGTCCGTTTAATAGTATTTTGGGTTTTTCGGAACTGCTAATTGAAAACGTAAAAAAATATGATGATGAAGAAATAGAAAAGTATTTAGGCATTATAAATTCATCAACTCAAAATACGCTTGTTTTACTCGACAATTTATTGAATTGGGCAAAATCGCAAACCGGACAAGCTATTTTTAAACCAGAAAAAGTAATACTATCTCCAATTATTCAGGAAATATTTAAACTTTCAAATTCAAGTGCAAAAAACAAATACATAATGCTAAATTACTTTCAATCAGAAGTAATTGAAGTTTTTGCTGACCTGAATATGATTAAAACAGTATTAAGAAATCTTATTTCCAACGCTATAAAATTCACCAATTTAAATGGCAAAATAAATGTTTACGCATTACGCAACGACAAATTTATTGAAATTGCAGTTTCCGATAATGGAGTTGGCATGAATGAAGATGCTCAAAATAAATTATTCAGGCTCGAAACAAATAAAACAAGCAATGGAACAGCAAACGAAAAAGGTTCAGGTTTAGGATTAATACTTTGCAAAGAATTTGTAGAAAAACATGGCGGAAAAATTTGGGTTGAGAGCGAATTAGGCAAGGGAAGTGTTTTTAAATTTGAGTTGCCTTTGAATCAATAAATGAGACCTAACAAAAACTGCAATTATGAAACTAAGAAGCAATCCGGCTGTGAGCGATGTTTTTGATAATTACCCCCAATCGGTGCAAGGTAAAATGCGGTATTTGAGGGCAATGATTTTGAGTGTTGTTTCGGAGACCGATGGACTGAAAAACCTGGAGGAAACCCTGAAATGGGGCGAGCCTGCCTATCTTGCCAAGCATGGAAGCACGGTGCGATTGGATTGGAAAATAAAAAACCCAAACCAGTATGCCATCTATTTTAAATGTACCTCCCTTCTGGTTCCGACTGATCATTGTTAAAATACTTAAAAGCATATTGCCATAAAGGGCAATATTTGCAAATAGAGTTATCTTTGTAAAAAGCTAAAATTTATGGACAAAAAATATGAGGTTTATTTGTCGCCGGAGTCACAAGATTTTTACAATTCCTTAAATCTAAAAGAACAGCGGAAAATTGACTTTGTAATTGATAAAGTAGAATTAAACTTTTTTGGAGATTGGTTTAAGAAATTAACCGGGTCGGATAGTATTTGGCAAATGGTTGTTGATTTTAGAGGTGTGTTCTTTAGGTTTTTATCATTTTTTGATACTGAAGAACCAAACGATCCTTTGATAATTGTTACGCATGGTTTCAAGAAAAAAACGAATAAAACACCAAAACATGAAATTGAAAGAGCCGAAGGATTTAAGAGAAGTTATTTTACAGAAAATTTAAAAAAATAGACCAATGAACAATAAACGTAATAAATTGGAAAAAATGGGCTTTGTTTCACATGATACACATAAAGACAAAGTATATGGAATGAAAGGAAGCGAAAGCCGGGAGCAATATGAGAAAGACCTGAAAATTGAATTGATCGGGGACTTCCTTAAAAAATTGCGTAAACAAGAGAATATGACACAAGAGCAATTGGCAGCTATAATGAAAATTGATAAGTCTTATATTTCAAAAATTGAAAACAATTTGAAAGAAACTAAATTTGGAACCATCAGGAAATATGTGGAAGCCTTGAAAGTGGATAAAATGTCTTTGAAATTGGAATTTCGTAATGGAAATTCAGAAGTGCTTGAACTGATGTAGGCCCGGCAAAATGGCAAGCAGTTAATTAAAGATGTTTTTGATAATTCGCAAACTTTCCCCCTTTTTCATTGTTTCAAAAGCCCTGATATAAAATGTGGGGAAAATTTGAACGTGAAATTTGTAAATGAAAAAGAAAGCTCGGAGAATTATAAAAAGAACCATGATAGTAGCACTGATCCTAATCGCGACCCTGGCTGTTGCAACTTTGCTGTTTTTGCAGCAGGCTCAATTTGGTAAAAAGCCCACCGGAGCCAGACTGGAAGCCATCCAAAACTCGCCCAATTATAAAGATGGACAATTTCAAAATTTAAGCCCAACACCCAATTTTGCCGAAGATCACTCGATGCCTGCGGTGATGTGGGAGTTTTTGTTTGGGAAATCATCGCGGGCAAAACCCGTGGATTTGATTCCTTCAGTAAAAACGAATTTGCACAACCTGCCTCCCGACAGCAATGTGCTGGTGTGGTTTGGGCACTCCTCATATTTTATGCAGGTGGATGGCCTGCGCTTTTTGGTCGATCCGGTTTTTAGCGGCAATGCCTCGCCCGTGCCCGGATCAATGAAGGCGTTTAAGGGCACCGACAGATATACTGTGGCCGATTTGCCAACGATCGACTACCTGCTCATCACCCACGATCACTACGACCACCTCGACCATAAATCAATAATAGCCCTGAAAGAAAAAACAAGCAAAGTAATTTGTGGCCTCGGCGTGGGTGCCCACCTCGAACACTGGGGCTATGTCCCGGATAATATCATCGAAAAAGACTGGTATCAGCGCGTGGAACTTAACAGCACGATTACTTTGTTTACCGAACCTGCCCGTCATTTTTCGGGGCGCGGTCTGTCGCGCAATAATACGCTTTGGCTTTCTTTTGTTTTGCAAACGCCCAATACCAAAATCTTTATTGGCGGCGACAGCGGTTACGATACTCATTATACCGACATAGGAAAAAGACATGGCTCGTTTGATTTAGCTATTTTAGAAAATGGCCAATACAACAAAGCCTGGCCCTACATTCACCATCAGCCCGAAGAAGTGTTGAAGGCGGCGCAAGACCTGAAAGCCAAACGTGTGCTTCCGGTGCATTCCTCCAAATTTTCGCTGGCTCTGCACGCCTGGGACGAGCCTTTGGCGAGAATATCCGAGCTGAACAGCTCCTATCAAATCCCATTGGTAACGCCAATAATTGGCGAGCTGGTGAATCTCGACAACGCCAGCCAGCAGTTTACGCCATGGTGGGTGGGGTTGGAATAGCGCATTTTTAAAAAAAAGTTATCCGTTAATTGTGGAGCGAAGGGACATCCCCGCCGTAGGCGGGATTATTCGTTATTTGTTAATCCCACCAAATCGAAGATGGTAAAGTCACTCAAAGTTGGTATCTGTAAGTATTTTTAGTTTTTTTCCGCACACAGCGACTCTATAAATTTTTATGGAGTCTTGATTTTTTGGTTCTTCTCATCAAAAATAAGAATGCGAAATAAGTCTTTTGCGGCGAATAGCTGCTTTATTTCCATTAAATGTGCGGCGAATAGTTTTACCTTTGCCGAATAAAGAAATACAAACGTGGCAAAATACATTTATCAATACTCAAGCTGGCCTGATTTTACCTGGGATGAGCAGGAGATTCAAGTGATATTGGGCAAGCTCCGTCATCTGCAAGGAAAACTTCTTGGGCAAATGAGTGCTTTAGGATTTTCGATTAGAGAGGAAACTTTACTTTCGACCTTAGCACTTGATGTGATAAAGTCATCAGAAATAGAAGGAGAAAATCTTGACTATAACGAGGTTCGTTCATCAATTGCCCGGGGATTGGGAATTGAATTTGCGGGAATGGTATATCCGGGCAGATACGTGGAAGGCGTGGTTAAGATGATGCTTGATGCCACGCAAAATTATGAACGGACACTTAGCCAGGAACGGCTCTTTGGTTGGCATGCAGCCCTGTTTCCTACGGGCAGAAGTGGGATGCATAAAATCGATACCGCCTCTTATCGAACGGGTGAGATGCAAGTGGTTTCGGGATCTATGGGCAAAGAGAAAATTCACTATCAGGCACCTTCGCCCAATCAGGTGAAAGGGGAAATGGACGTTTTCCTGGATTGGTTTAATCATGATACAAAACTGGATTTGGTAGTCAAGGCTGCTATTGCTCATTTTTGGTTTATCATCATCCATCCTTTCGATGATGGAAACGGACGGATTGCCAGAGCACTTTCTGATTTGCTACTTTCGCGTTCGGATAATAGTTCTCAGCGTTTTTACAGCCTGTCGAATCAGATTTTAGCCGAGCGAAATGTTTATTATCAGATTTTGCAAAAGGTTCAATTTAGCAGCGGTGATATCACCGAATGGTTAAGCTGGTTTTTGAATTGTACTTATCGGGCGTTGCAAACCAGCGAGGAAACAAGTCAGCGGGTCTTGCAGAAAGCTGAATTTTGGGATAAGCATAAAGAAACTGTTTTGAATGCTCGCCAACGATTGATGCTGAATAAGCTGTTGGATGGCTTTGAGGGGAAGCTCAAATCATCCAAATGGGCTAAGATGGCAAAATGCTCGGCGGATACAGCCCTGCGTGATATTAGAGACTTAATAGAAAAAGGAATTTTGAAGCAGGAAGAATCCGGAGGACGTAGCACAAATTATGAATTAAAACAATAAATCATCAGCCCCCATGGAAGGATATCCAGGTTTTGGTTGAATAGTCCTTCGTGTTTCTTTGAGCCTTGGTGGTAAGGGAATATGGAATGGCCACGAAGGCACCAAGACACCAAGGTTCACAAAGGTAAATTTTAAAAAACACCATTATTTTCCTTCGTGTTTCTTTGAGCCTTTGCGCCTTGGTGGCAAATCAATAGTGAGTAAGCACAAAAGGTTCAGGTAAAAAAATACTATTTGATAAATTGCTTTGACGTGCAGTTTTTGGAAGCCTATAAATAATCCCTTTACAGAAAAGTGTAAACAAAAACCTCCCCTCCCTGTTATTTCCCAAAACTTATTGGACAATGGAACAAAAGAAGAAAGAGGGAAGATACGCCCGCATTTACAAGCAATTGCAGGAGCTGCTAACAGTCACCAAAAATACCGAAGCCCTTATGGCAACCATCGCTGCGGTGCTGCATCATAAAATGGATTATTTTTTCTGGACTGGCTTTTATTGCCTCGATCGGGGTGTATTAACCGTACGCACTTACCAGGGACCGGTGGCCTGTCAGGTGCTAAAAACCGGCACCGGCGTTTGCTGGACAGCCATCGGGCAGCAAAAGACCATTGTCGTGGACGATGTGCATCAGTTTGCAGGGCACATAGCCTGCGATTCGCGCTCGCGATCCGAAATAGTGATTCCGGTAAAAAACCCGGCGGGAGAAATCTTTGGGGTCTTGGATGTGGATAGTAATTCGCTGAAAGCTTTTGATGAGACGGATGCCCTGTGGCTCGAAAAAATTGTTGCGCTCATTTAAAATATTTCCTTTGGTGGTGTAAGGTTTGGTGAGCCTGTTCACCCATTCAAAACTCATTTTTCGTACCTTTGCCGACCATTTTTTTTAAAACGAAAACAGTGAGCACTTTCACACTCGTCATTCTTATTTTGGCCTTGTCATCCGAAGCCTTTAGCGGGATTTATCTCAATGGTTTTCTTCGCGAAAAGGAGACGCGTTTCCCCTACAAGTTGTTGGTGATCGTAAGTCTGGCCTTGGTTAACGCAGCTATGGCAGCTTTGGGTTTCTTCACGGGCAGCTACTTAAATTTACTGCTCGGCGAGTTTTCCTATTTTATTTCGTTGGGTTTGCTCTTTGTGTTGGGCCTCAAACTTATTGCCCGCTCTTTTAAACCGAAGTTTAGAGAAATGACCTGGGAACTCAACCAGCCCAAAATATTGCTTGGCTTTGCGGTGGCTGTGGGCATCAATGCTTTTTTGCTGGGTCTGGCCTTGCCTGTGTTTGATCCCAACTTTATCGCTCTGCTCTTTTCTTTTTTGCTGGGCTTTGCCGTTTCAGTCTCGCTGGCTTTGATTATTGGTGCCAGGAGTCAACGCTTTCTGCTTGCCTCGCGCATCGTTTTTAGCGGCGGCCTCATCATAATCGGCAGTGCCGTTTATTATATCCTACGAAACTTTAATTTTATCTAAAACTAATATTATGCGTACGCTACTTTCCATTTCTTTACTTTTCTACTTTGCTTCGGCTTTCGGGCAAATCCCCTCCGGCTATTACAATAATGTCCAGGGCCTTTCGGGCGAGGACTTGCAGCAAGCCCTTCACAACATCATCGACAATCACAACAGTCTTAGTTACGGCGACCTTTGGGATGCCTACCCGGACACTGATAAAAAATCCAATGGCAAAGTTTGGGATATGTATTCGGATGTGCCCGGTGGCAATCCGCCTTATCAGTTTAATTTTTTCTCGGATCAGTGTGGTAACTACGGCCAGGAAGGCGACTGCTACAACCGCGAACATTCCTTTCCGCGCAGTTGGTTTGGCGGAACGGTGGCACCCATGAACACCGATTTGTTTCAGGTTTATCCCACCGATGGCTATGTTAACGGTCGGCGTGGCAATTATCCTTATGGCGTGGTGGGCAATGCTTCGTGGACTTCGCAAAACGGCTGCAAGCTCGGCACATGTATTACCCCGGGTTATTCAGGGACGGTGTTCGAGCCTATCGATGCTTACAAGGGCGACTTTGCCCGCACCTATTTTTACATGGCCACACGCTACTATGGCGAAGATGGCAACTGGCCCGGCAGCCCCATGGTTAATGGATCGCAGCCCAAAGAGTGGGCTTTGAATATGCTGGTGCAATGGCACGAAAACGATCCGGTAAGCCAAAAAGAGATCGACCGGAACGATGCCGTTTACGATTATCAGAACAATCGGAATCCCTATATCGACCATCCCGACTTTGTGGGCGAAGTTTGGTTTACCACTACCCTGGACGAGGAATTGCTGATGGATGAGTTCGACTTTAGCATTTATCCCAACCCTGCTTCCGATTATTTACATGTGCATTTGAGTGGTGCCGCCGCCCAAAAGGAATTAACCGTAAGTATTGTCGATCAGGCCGGGCGTACCATAATTAGCCGAAAGGTGGCCAATGCCGAAACTTTGCAAATCGACATCACCACATTATCCAAAGGATTTTACTTTTGTCTGATCCGCGATACCCGCACCCAGTGGCAGGTGGGCAGCAAGGTGGCTGTGTATTAAAGCAAATACAAATAGATTATTTTCCAAAAAGATATCCTGTTGATAAATAGATTGAAAAATGGTTCGAATATAATGAGCGGATTTTGAAATTGATTCCCTTATACGCTAAAATGTACAGCCGCCCAAATTGGGCGGCTCTTTCGGTATCTTCGTTATGAAAGGAATTATATCAATGCTCCTGTTCGCCTGGTTTTTAGTAATCTCAGCTTTTGGACAAACGGATAAGATTACAACGTTTAAAATTAGTTCAACAATCGAATCCTTCGAATTGAACGAGCAAAGGGTAGAGGATTTGAAAACGCTGGCTTTGGTTTGGGGTTTTTTAAAGTATTATCATCTGGAAATTTCATCGGGCCAATATGACTGGGATTCTGAATTATTTAGGATTCTGCCTCCAATCATTCAATCAAAAACTACCGATGAAAGAGATGAATTTTTAAGCCAGTGGATTAAGAGTTTTGGAGAATTTACAATCGCCGAAAATGAAAAGGAAGAAAAAGCAGACGTTAAAACCAAGCCTGATTTGGATTGGATTTGTAATTCGGGTTTCTCTGAACAGTTAAGTGCTGAATTATTAAATGTAAAAAATGCAAAGAGGAGGAAGCGGAATTATTACCTTGACTTAAACACCGGCCCGGGAAACCCTAATTTTAAAAACGAAGCAGCTTATGCCAAAATGGAGTACCCTGATCCTGGATTTCGGCTATTGTCTCTCTATCGATATTGGAATATCATCCAATACTATTTCCCTTACAAAAATCTAATCGAAGAAGATTGGAAAAGTGTTTTGCACGAATTTATCCCTAAGTTTATTGATGCGAAAAACCAAATAGAATACAAGTTGCTTGTATTGGAATTGATAGCCAGGATTAACGATACACATGCGAATATATGGCAAAGTGATGCTGCATTGGAAAAATTTTGGGGAATTAATTTTGTACCTTATGAAGTACATTTTGTTGAAAACCAGGCTGTGGTAACTGATTGTTATGATGGAAAGCCAGGGCAAGAAAAAAGCCTTGAAGTGGGTGATATTATTACAAAAATAAATAATGAAGCGGTGGCAGATATCGTAAAGGCAAGATTGAAATATACGCCTGCTTCCAACTATCCAACGCAGTTGCGGGATATTGCCAAAAAACTGCTAAGAAGCAATGACACAATTTTATGGATTGAGTTTTTGAGAAACGGCAAAGCTCAAACTGCCCATATCAAAACGTTTCCTGCGGCAGAAATTAATCTTTATAAGAAGCATCAAAGTGTGGATACTTGTTTTAGATTTATCAATGATGACATCGCTTATTTGTATCTCGGCTCTATCAAAAAGAAATATATCAAACGAATTTTTAAGGAGATAAAAGATACGAAGGGCTTAATCATCGATTTGCGCTGCTATCCTTCTGAATTTGTGGTTTATAAGTTGGGGAAATATTTGATGTCAGCGAAAACAGAATTTGTAAAATTCACGAAAGGAAGTATCGAGACGCCCGGACTTTTTACCTTTGATCAAAGCATTGCCGTAGGCCAAAAAAACAAGGATTATTACAAGGGGAAGGTTGTGATATTGGTAAATGAAGCTACGCAAAGTCAGGCAGAATATACGGCCATGGCTTTTCGGGTGGCTTCCCGAGCCAGGGTAGTTGGTTCTACAACGGCAGGAGCCGATGGGAATGTTTCATTTTTTTATTTGCCAGGTGGCATACGAACGGCCATTAGCGGAATTGGCGTTTACTATCCTGATAAAACGGAAACACAAGGCATTGGCATAGTGCCCGATATCGAAGTCCATCCAACGATCGAAGGAATCCAAAGCGCACAGAGATGAAGTGCTGGAAAAGGCCATTGAAATGGCAATGCCGTTTTTAAGTGGAGAGGGAGGGAGAAGGCGGGCGCAAA
>Ga0307929_1000839_pt1 | contig 27240 bp, 18 predicted proteins | sample AceLakmetage1330_FD_203160 | JGI IMG/M metagenome (GOLD analysis project Ga0307929, IMG submission 203160) | Saline water microbial communities from Ace Lake, Antarctica - #1330 | ecosystem: Environmental > Aquatic > Non-marine Saline and Alkaline > Saline | place: Antarctica: Ace Lake...
ATTGAGGTTCCCATATTTCTGGCGCAATGTTATATTCAAAGCCATAAGGAAAATTAAATTTTCCTCGTAATCTATGTAAAATATTATCTATAGGACTTGCCCTTACTATGAATGGGGTCACTTTCATTTTAGAGCCCAGAGCGTATAAAGGTATGAGCTGAATGTTTATACAATGAAGAACAACTACGAACACAATAATATACTTTGCTATCTTATTTCTCATGATGCTGCACCAGCTGGCCATAATAAGGCTAACAAAAACCGATAACGGTAATATGTGCGACATATCTTTCTCGCACAAGAAAGTAAAAACCAGAAAAGGAAATGCAAAACAAATTAGAAGAAATAAGCTTTGCTTTAGCCCGGGGGTCTTTATGCCTGTAGATAATATCTTCACTACTATATATGTAGAAACGGCAATAAAAATAACCGCTTGAACTTTAGAGAATGTTACGTTATATAGCAGGTACGCATAGAACCCCGTATTCTTTGTAGAAAAATATATGCTATTTATTCCTGCATTAGCTCCTACACGGTGTGATAAATATTGCATGTAAGCAAAAAAATTATTCGCATACCAAAAAAAAGAAGCGGCAAACGTAATAATCAGAACGAATATAATAGTGATAACCCTATAACTATCTCTGAAGCAATTCTTGTCTGAAAACGCTCTCGCTCCGATAAATGCCAATGGAAAAACAATGAAAATTATGCTCTCTAGCTTAATTAACAACATAACTGCGAAAGAAATGGCAAAAAGGATTGAAAACCTTCTATTCTTAAAATCGTTCGCCTTAAAAAGAAGATATATTGCCAGCGCAAGAAAACAAGTAATGTGAAACTCTTTAAACCCTGACTTGGCATGCAATATAACACCCGGCAATGAAGCAAAGATCAGCGCAGAAAATAGACCTACATATTTATCATACAAATAATTACCTATCCCGTATATCCCTATTATTCCTAATGCCAAATATAAGGAATTCACCATTATCTCCATCTCTGAAGCAATACCGAATATTTTATAATACAAGAAATAGGTAATTTCGATTACCGGGGGGCTGAATGAATAAGTGTAAACCCGAAACAAGGATCTAATGAACCCTTCCCATCCATGTATGCTATGCTCCTGAAAAAGGCTCATTCCTCTCAATACAAAAGAAATGCCGTCTCCCCAGGGAGGACTCCTGTCAAGAACAAGCCAGATAAACTGGAGTATTGCAGAATAAAGCCAAATAAAAAGAAGGACTATGAGATGCCATTTTTGCTTTAAATAACTTATTGCGCTTATCACTCATTCACCTTTTATCTATTTTTAGCTTAATAATTATTGTAAAGAAAGAGAATTTTCATTGTGCAGATTCCAAATTGGACCTCTTATAGATAACAACTTTTAATTGCCTTGGCAGTTCAATCTCCTTGACAATTTTATATCTTAGGTTAAATTTACCTTGATTTTTCTCAATGAAAAAGTAGAGCTTCTTCAGCATGTTTGCTTCCGGGTGATTAGGATGATGAAAACATAACGGCTTCTGTAATACTATATAATCATACTCGCTTCCGAGTAGGCTATGTTCAAAAGCATCCATTTCCCAGCAATAGAACAGTAAGGAAACGGGTAAGCCTAGCTTTTCATTGTAATATTGCAATTGGAAAAACCTAAGAGGCTCATAATTTGACATTAAAAGAACCGTTGGCTTGCCATTACTTTTTATGCTTTTGTAGTCCTGGCTTATAAATTTTATAATCTCCGTTAACTTTGGGCGCCAAACCCTTTTTTCAATTTTTAATTCCTTCCCATAAGGATAGCGGAGATTTTCTCTTAAATTATACAATATATAATCTGCGGGACTCAGGCGTGCAAAGAGTGTGGGGGGGTCCGTCGCAGACCCATGAGCGAACAACTGCAAAGATAAGGTGTTTAAGCTATTAAAAACAACTACTAAAATAAGTATATATTTTACTGTTTTGCTTCTAAACACACTGCAACCACCTGCTATAATAAGGCTCGCAAATACTATCAAAGGCAACAAATGTGAAGCGTCTTTTGCACAAAGAAAACTAAAAACCGCTAATGGAAACACAAAACAGAGCGAAAGCAATGTTAGGCGCCTCAATTCAAGTGTTTTTACTCCGGGTAGTAATGCCCGGATAATAATATACATAAGAATTGCAATAAAAATAACCACTTGAGCTTTAGAAAATATTTCGTTATATAGCTGGTACGCATAGAGCCCCGCATTCTTTGTAGAAAAATATATGCTATTTATTCCTGCGGTATTCCCCGTTCTATCAAGCAAAAGTTGCATAAAGTTTTCAAAATTTATTACATACCAGAAAGAAGAAATAAGAATAGATATTACGAAAAACAACACAAAATTTGTAACCCGGCTCCTGTCTTTTAAAAATACTTCCCTAGAAAAACCCTTGGCTATGCTAAAAAATATCGGAAGAATAAGAAAAATTGCCCCTTCTAGCTTAATGAGAATTGTGATCGCTAAGGGAATGGCAAATAATATTGAAAATCTTCTGTTTCTGAAATTATCCGCCTTTAAAAGAAGGTATAGTGCCGGTGCGAGCAAACACATAATATGAAATTCCTTAAAACCCAATTTGCTATAGTATATAACGCCCGGCACAGAAGTAAAAATTAGCGCAGATAATAAACCTGCATATCTATCAAATAAATGTCTGGCTACCCCATATACTCCTATTATCCCTATGGCTAAGTATAAAGAGCTGATTACCATCTCCATATCCGAAAAAAGTCCAAATATCTTATAATACAAAAAATAGGTAGATTCAATGATAGGCGGACTTGGGTAGATTACATCAAAATTGAAAAAAGATTTGGCAAGTTCTCCCCAGCCATAAATCTTTTGAATATGTGTTAAGTGAAGCCCCCTTAGGATAAATGATATCCCATCACCCCAAGGGGGCTTCTTGTCCATGGTAAGCCATAAGAAATGCAACGCTGATGAGTATAACCAAATAAAAAATAGAATGAGGATATCTATCCTGCGCTTTAAAAAACTAGCAATCCTTGCCACGTATCCACCGTTTGTCGTTTTTTGTCATTTTTTACAAAAAAACTCTACTCATGTTAAAGCTAAAGGAGAACATAAAATACAGTTCCATATCTTCAGCATGCTTTGAAATCAAAATAGCAGAGCATTTTTATCTACTTAGTAATATATACATTAAAAGCTACTTTCTCGCCCTCGCTGACTACATATTGGATTTTAACCGCATCGCCAGGACTCATAGCATTTGCACCCGCAGATGCGAGCTCATCATTTATATAAAATTCACATCCGGGGTCTATAGTAAGTCCGGATGCCGTAGTTTTCCCCATAAAATCTTTAGCGCCAATCTCAATAGTCACAGGAACAGTATCGTATACGTCTATTATCTCTACATTCATATTCCGCCACTGCATTTCGCCTTCATCCTCTGCTGCTTGACTACAAGCACTGATAGATATGCCTAAAAATAGAACTACTGTTAATAAAACTAAATAAGATTTAAACATCTCGCATTCTCCTTTTTCGGTTAACTTCTAATATTTAACTGCTCTCGACTTTGGTTCCGCCTCCTCCCCTAAATGAGTTGAATAAAATGCATCTTGCCTTAAATTATACACTACAATACCACTATATTAAAAGCTACTTTTACATTTTCGTTATTAATATATTCTATCTTTATATTGTCGCCGCACTCGATAATATCTACGGTCTTAGGAACCTTATCACCTTTATAAAAAGTACAACGTGAATCAATAGTAACAGCATCTTTTACCTTAAACAAAAAAAACTTTCTTTTCAGCTCTATTGTAGATGGCGCGTTCTTATGCTCACTTATTGACGTAACCTTTGCCACAAGTAATTTAAATCTATACTCTTCACCCATATTAACACCTCCTTTTTTTTAATTCTTGATTTAGTTGACAAGCTCTTCCATAAGCTTGTAATATATTATCCGAGGTAATTTCCCAATTATATTTTCTACGAACCCGCTCTCTTCCCCAACCATCCAGGTTTGCCTTCAAAATATCATCTTTTAGTATGTTCATAATACCGTGTGCCAAAGATTTCGCGCAGCCCGGCTTAACAAGTAGGCCAACACCTCCAACCATGTTGCGTACTTCACCGACATTGCTTGCGACAATAGGCTTACCGCAAGATAAATACTCAACGACTTTTAACGGACTTTTGCATCTTGTAATGTCATTATCATCAAAACAAGCTATGCACATATCAGCAGCTAAGATATAATCCGAAACATCGTCGTGCTTGACCGCTCCTGTAAATGTAAAATGTTTAGCTATATTTAGTTTTTTTGCTAGGCTCTTTAATTCGGCCAGCTTATAGCCGTCTCCTACCACCATAAAATGAGCGTCAAACCCGCTTTCAATGACAATACAGGCAGCCTTGATAAAAAGTTCTGCATATTGCCCTCCGTGCAACTGGCCAACATACAATGCAAGGCTATCAGATATATTATAGCATTTTTTTATTCTCTCTGCATCATTATTAATATTTACACTTTTTTTAAGCAGTGATCCTACCGGAGCAGAAAAAATATTTTTTATCTCCGCTCCTCGTTCTATACACAAATCTTTTATGCGATTACTGGATACGGAGATGGTGTGTACAAGCCTAGGCATTAAACGTTCAAAGAGGTTTATAAATTCTCCTACTACCCTCTGATGAGGGTTGGAATAGTAAAATATTTTTGTTTCCCAATCATCCCAATCGTAATGAAGAGGCTTATTATGTATAAAAGACGCGATCAAAGCAGGCAAGGATACGTTATAATGACATTTCTGAAAATGCACAATGTCACACTCCCTGCTCAATCTGGCTATCCTTATTATATTTCGAAAAAAATTAAAGATACCTACTCTCCTATTCATTGAGTATACTTTAATTCCATTTTCTACCCTCTCCTTATACGCATCGTTTTTGTCTTGCGGAAAATAGACTAATTTTACAGAGTGGCCTTTTTTTATAAATTCGTCCGCGATTCTTCTTATGCGTATAGTCCATGGCTCTAAAGATGAATAGATATCATGTGGATGCAACATTAATATGTCCATACTACGCTCCTGGAAAATAGACAACGCGTCTTATTTTTTTCAGCAAATAAAAGATAGTATCCATAAACAACGCAACAAGAAAAAGAAAAACAATCGCGCAAAATCTTTTCTTTTTATTCATTTTTGTTTCCTCTAAACAATTGTTATTACATAACTATTGTTCTGACCTTACATGGCCCTTTGTTTTATATCATGGGTTTATGCATTTGCGATAAAAATCTTGCTGTATTATACAAGCGGCTACTCTGTACAATGTTGTCGCAAACACTTTTGCAACCTATCTCCGCATTATCATTATTTCCGATATACTGAAAATACTCCTTATCCTTAGGCACGGATAAAGTGTTCTCGCGGAATTGTTGCTGCAAAGCGTTATTCCAAACAGTATTAATACTGTCTTTGTATATATTCCCTATAGGAATACGGTGAGACTTAAGACATGAATTAAAATCCCCATTTGCCCTTAATCTTAAAAAAGTCCAGCCTGTGTAACAAGGGGTCTTTGCCATGCGGGTATCATACTCACCACAACAAGCCGCAGGGCTTGTGATTCTCCTTAAAAACACTTCTCTGTTTACTATGTTAATAGCATATCTCTTTCGCTTAATATATTGCTCTAAGTCATTAAAATTCTTCTTTAACACAACAAGCTGATCCTTATTACACATAAAGTCTTGCGTCGTTTCCGCTATAGAATCACATACTCCAAATTCCAGGTTAGGACAGCCTGTCTTGTGCATCAAATCGGCAAAACCTCTTAGATTCTGATAATTAGTATTATTCATTACAGCCGCTATCTTCACGTAAAGTTTTGGGTGTTTTATACAATTTAAAAATTTAATATTCTCCACCAAATCAGAAAATGTGTCCGCGCTCCTGCCGTGGACTCTCGAGTATAAATCAGGCGTACTAGCCCAAAGGCTAATGGTCAATGACGATAACTTATCGAAAGCGCAAAGCCTTTTTATATCACTTCTTTTTAACAATGTAAAATTAGTATTTATGTGAAAACTTAAGCCATGTCTTTGCGCCAACTCCAGGGTCTCCCAGATTTTGCTATAACAAAATGGTTCACCGCCTCCTGAGAAAATTATATCTCTTACCTTTAACTTGGCTATATCCTGTATAAAATTTTTTACTTTTTCAAAGTCTAGACTTTTAAAAAACGGCCTTTTACCAACTACCGGCGAATGAATCCAACAAATAATGCAGCTGCTGTTGCATTGATCAGTCAGATCTAGCTGTACAATATCAGGCCCCTTATAAGCATGCCGCCTTGAGACAATGCCCTTAAAATTCAAATACCTTCTCTTAATTTCGCTAAAGCATATCTTATTAAGCAATCCAGATACCCTGATCATGCTAGCTTTTTCAATAAAAGGCTACAAAAATTTATGAGCCTTGGGCGCTTACTTCTTAGCATGCCAAGCTTCTTATGCATAGGGATATTTTGCCATAAATTATCACAGTTATAACAACCTGTTTTCGCAATCGCGTTATTGCCCATCCTGGAAAAATAAGCATGGCTCTTAGAAAGATTTACACAGTTATCCCGAAACTTATTATAAACAGCGGAACGCCAAATATCTTTAAACTTGCTTTTATATACATTACCCATAGGCATCCTGTGCCCCTTGCAACATGGAACCACATCACCGGTTGCCATTATTCTGGCAAATAGCCATCCGACATAACATGGTATCTCTTCTATTATGTCCTCATCATAGGCACCACTTTCAATGTTAAGCCTTTCAACGCGTTCTATAAACCCTATAAAATCACTGAGGATAACCTGCTTTCCTTTGCCAGCGCTATACAACAATGATACTAAGTTAAACTTCTTTTTTATATGCTGTAAAATTGCAAGCAACTCTTTCTTGTCTCTGTCATTCAGCAACAAGCTTTCGGTTTTATCTTTTACCGGATCCACCGGAACAAATTGTATGTTATGAGCACCTATCTCTATCGCGAAACTTATCATATTAAGTATATCTTTATAATTTGTTTTTAATATAACGTCATGTATAGTTATTCTTGGATGATGAATATTCAATTCTTTCTTGCGCTCATCTATGAAACCCAAGACTTCCTTTATTTTATAGAAGGTGGCTTCTGTCTGATTAGGCCGAATCGCTGAATATACATCTGGCGATCCTGCCCATATGCTCACGGTCAAAGAATCGACACCTAGCTCTATTAATCTCTGCGCAATCTGCTTGTCAACCACGCTGAAATTTGTATTTATATCTATTTGAATTTTTCTGTCCTTGCTTTTGATGTATTCAACAATTTCCAAAATATCAGGGTGCATAAAGGGCTCACCGCCACCTACGAGCTTTACATATTTCAAGCCACCCATGCTGAATATCTCGTCCAATACGTTCTTCAATAAACCCGTTGGAAGAGTGAGCTTCCTTTCCCATGGCGGCATGGCTTTATCGCCCAGCAGAGGCGATCTGCACCAACAGGCAATACAATCAAAATTACACATATTTGTCAGGTCTATATGGAGAACTTCTGGCGAAACAAAGGCTCTTGAGCAGTGCAACACTCCTGCCATGAGCAGTATTTCATCCTTCTTTTTCATAATTTTACTTAATTTTATCATTTTTAATCAGCACCTCTTTATATTTTTTATGCATATCCATGTTTATCTGAAGATTATCACAACTTTGTAGGCATCCAAAATTTAAATCCGGATCATTTCCTATATCCTTGAAATACTTGTCGTCAAAGTCCAGGTTAAATGACCTTTTTCTAAATTCCTGTTCCTGAGGGCTGTTCCATATTTCCGCAAATGAATTTTTGTATATATTACCAATTGATATCTTGTGTGCCTTCAAGCAAGGGCTAACTTCTCCATCAGCAGCTATTCTGGCAAATGTCCATCCTGCGTAACAAGGCTGCCCTACAACTGTTCTCGATTCATACTTGCCGTCTATGGCATGAACGGAATTTATTCGTTTTAGAAAATTTTCATATTGTTCAATATTGGTCTTGACCGGCTGATCTATATTGTATTCTTCTAGGCGTTTAGCGTTACTCTTTACGTCATCGGTAACATAACCTATCTGCATGGCATCCAATAACAAGGAATCCGTTTTGCCACGTACCACATCAACAGGCGTAAATTCAAGAGTGTCGGCTTTTACATCTATAGCTAAATCTACCATATCATTGATATCCATATAATTCTTATTAAAAATAACATAATAAAGGTTTATATGCGGGCATGGGTTGAAAAGGTGCTGCTTTCTCTTTACTTTTAACGCAGCCATGTATTTTAAAATCTCTTTTATTTTGTAAAAGGTCTCTTCTGTTTTATTGGGATGTACCAAGGCATAAGTCTTGGCGTTTCCCGCTAAAACGCTTACATGTATATGGTCTATTTTCAGCTTTACTAGTTCTCTTGCTTTTGCTTTATCTACTAATACAAAATTTGTATTCACAAAGAGCTTCATTTTGCATTTTTTCGCGTACTGTAATATTCTCATAATATCTGGGTGCATAAAGGGGTCTCCGCCTCCAGCAAAAAACAAATTCTTTGTTTTCATGGCCTTAAGTTCTTTTATGGTCTTCTTTATCAGAGAAAACGGGAGCTGCTGTCTCTTGTCTTTTTTTTCACTCTCACTAGGTTCACCTAAGAGCGGAGAATTTCTCCAACAACATAAACAATTATTGCAACATCTGTTTGTTATGTCGAATTGAACGGTCTCGGGTCCCGTAAACGCCTTTGAGCCATCTAATATCCCCTTCAGAAGCATATCATTAATATTTAAATTCATAATGTCACCGTCGCATAGGGCAGATTAAGTTCGCCGATAAGTTTGAGCAACCTCTCGGCCCTGGATTTTCGTATATCGTAAGTGTTCTCACCATTAATAGTATGCCATTTTTTCGCTCTTATAGCTGGGTCATCTGATAAGACTATCCCGTATTTTTTGGAATTAATATCTAAGTCGTTATCATTGTTTACAAGGCAGACACTCACAGCACCGATCTGTGTTATATACTTGTGGTTCTTTCTTATCGCATCAAGATTCTCTTGAAAATCCAATTCTGTCTCACCCGGAAAACCTACTATTATATTAATGCAAGTTGCTATGCCTGCTTCACTTGTCTCCCTCAACACCTTTTCCGCTATCTCTCTGGTAAATATCTTTTGCATAGTTCTTAAAACATTATTTGAAAAATTTTCTACGCCGTAAATTAGCGTGCCACACCCCGCACTCTTAAGATTAGAAAGTAGCTTGCTAGTCATTGCTTTGTAAGGTATAGCCTGTGAATCCCAATGTATATCAAGATCCGAATTGGCAATCAATTCGCATAGCATATTAAGTTCATCAATATTCCCATTACACAAAAGATCTTTAAAACTAAAATAGCTTATCCCATATTTTTGAGCGTGGTAGCATATCTCAGAAAAAACATTATTTGCGCTGCGAAATCTATAAGGCCTTGAAAGAGCCCAATCATTACAAAAAGTACAATGGCCTATGCAGCCCCTACTGGTAAATAGCGGTATGGTTCTGGAAGTATAAAGATTTAAATTAAATTTGTCATATGTAGGCCAAGGAATACTATCCAAATCAGTTATCATATCTCTGCGCTTACATGTTGTCTGGTTAGATTTGACAAAAATAGCTCCTGGAACATCATTCCCATCTTCTTTTTTCTTAAATTTGTTTACAACCTCTAATAAAGTCTTTTCTCCCTCGCCAACAACAAAAACATCGACCAACCCCTGAGGAAATAGGCCCCTCATATGATCGTTAACACAACTCCAGCCGCCTACGATAATATTCATATCTCTATCTATTGACTTTATTATCTTTATTATCTCGCCGGCAACTTTTATCCCCGCGAAATTGACTGATAGGCCTATACATTTTGCATCATATCCTTTAAGAGCCTTCTTTATAGCTCTTCTCGTGATATCACGCAAGGAAGGCCATGTTTTTTCATAAAATCCATCATCTACCCAGGCATCGTAACTCCTCTGTTCCCACAAATATTTATCTTTTTTCGCTACTAAGCCGGACAACATGATATTTAAATCCAGTGGGTAAGTAGAACAACCGTGTTTTTCCAAATAAGATGTAAGGTAAGCTATGCCCAAAGGAGGCATGGCAATGTCCCAGGGGGGGCATTGGATCAGCAAAATATCAATAGCTTTTCTATTTTGAAAATGTATTACCCTTGTTGCAATATTTAAGGCTTTTTGAAAAATATTCACTTTAGGCATATTATTATATCCTTTATCACAAATCCCTTAAATTCATATATTTATTTTTTTGAACCATAACATATCTCAAATAGCTTAAGGCCTTGCGTAAAGCGGCACTTAAGCTATGCGTATACGCGTATTGCAAGAATTTTTTAAGGTTGCCAGTTAGCCCTGCTCTGCTTCTTAAGTGGTCTTGCCAAACTCTGTATGCCCTGATCTTGGCGTTTTTCAAATCTAATGGGGTTAAATGCTCTGTTCTAATCACACTTTGATAATGACCATCATAAGAAGAAAATTTCTTCGTAATTATCAAGTTCTTTTTGTCAAATACTTCATGCATCTTTGTCCCGGGAAAGGGGGTAACTATAGAAAATTGCACGGAGAATGGATTTAATGCCTTAACCGCTAGGATAGTCTTTTCTATTGTCTCTTTTGTCTCGCCTGGCAGGCCAAAAGTAAAAGTCAAATGCGTCCTAATGCCAAGTTTTTGAGTGAATTCTATCATCCGCCTCGACTTTTTTAGATCCATATCTTTTCCAATACTGTCTACCAGGCGCTGATGTATGGATTCTACCCCGTATTTTATTGCCCAGAGTCCAGACTCTTTCATGCAAAGCAATATCTCCTCATCCATTAAATCGGGCCTTGCCATAATAGCCCATTGGACCTTATCGAGACCCCTCTTTTTAATTTCCCGGCAAATTTCAAGCATTCTCTTCTTACCAACATTAAAGGTATCATCATCAAAATATATGGATTTAAACCCCTTTTCTCTTACTAAAAATTCCATCTCATCTATAACGTCTTTTACGCTTCTGGCTCGATAATGATTGCCCTGGTAAATTACCTGCGGCCAAAGGCAAAATTGACATTTAAAGGGGCACCCTCGCGAAGCTAGCATCTGCGCGCTTGGAGTTTGCATCTCACCCGGAGCGTCCAAATACTTGCCCATCGGCAATGTCTCTCTGTGTGGCCATGGCAGATAATCAATATCAAAAGGCTCCCTTTTTACAGTCTTCTTCACCTTGCCTTGCAGCCTATACACTATTCCTTTAACATCGGAAAGCGGCTTTCCGCTTTCGAGCGCCTTCAAGAGCTCCAACAAGATAAACTCGTATTCACCACACAAAATATAATCTATAAATGTGTGTTTTTCTAAAAACTCTGGCTTGTATATTTCTGAATTTGGGCCGCAGAGTATGACGGAAAAACCCATCTCTGATATTTTCCTAGTAATCTCTAAGTCATTTTCAAAAGATGGTATTGATGTCTCTATAACGACATAATCTGCCTTATCAGCTATAATTTGGCTAAGAAACCTATCTTCTGAAATTTTATCTGCTATGGCATCGGTAATTATTGCATCAATATGATTTTTACGTAATAACGCGGTAGCATATGCTAAAAAGAAAGGGAAGGGGAGGTAATCGCCCTCACCTATATCTTTTATATGCGGCCAGCGGGAGCCTGCTCTAACCCCCCACTTCTGCCCCCTCTGCCATGGTAAATTAAGAAACAGAACTTTCACTTTTTTACACCTTTGTTATTTTTACCATCTTTATGCACAACATCAGCGAGATAATGTTGACGCATAACCTCAATCTTGGAGTCCAAGATATTTTCATTTTCTATAATATTAACCTTGCCATCAAACAATGGGTAGATGCCTGGTTCAAAATTATTTTTGTTTTTCGTATCTTTAATTCTAAGCCCGACAATATGCGAATGATTACCTAATGGCGGATTCTGCACCAAAGGCAATAATCCACTCTCATGGCTCTCGATTGTAAATGACGGCAAGCAATTATCTCCTCTGGAAAATCTAGCGCCAACCAATGATGCTTGCTGATTTTTAATATATACATCGTGCCAGTAGTTATCCAAACGCGGAAAATCCGCATATGAGTAATCACTGATCCAGATCTTATAGTAAGAACTAATCAAAGCTAATAAGCGAAATTCATCTATGTGCAGCCATTCCTCCACATGAATTCGTATCCGCCATGTTATCTCATTATTATTGCTTAGCTTTACATGCCATAATTGAGACAGCGGCAGATTGTCATAAACAACTTTAAAATCAAAAAAATCTCGCCCCTGAAGTAGTATTTGCCATTTAGCTTTCGAGGAATCGGTCCACATCCCCAATGTGTTTATCGCAAGATTAAGGCCCGGGGAAACGGTGATCTCTTTCTCTTTCCAGAATATGCTTATACCGCAATTGGAATAGATCATTTTAATATCTTTATGCATAACAATATTGCTTATTAAGCTATCTCTTTTCTCAACCTGGGTTGCAAGATTTTCTTTCTTGCTTTTACACATTGGTTTTTTAAGTAAAAATAAAAAATATTTTATTCCACGACATAAGGCATAAAACAATCCACCTGACCGCAGATGCTTAATAAACTTCTGATTATTGTGTTCTTTATCCAATTTTTATCGTTCCTTTAAAATAGGGGCGTTCTCCCGGTAATGAGTCGGCAATATTTTCTTTCTGGTATTGTATTAATCGCGCTTTGTATAATGTATCTGTATTTTCTATAATCGCACGTATATCCTCTCTACTCGTATCATTACCAAAAGAGATCTCCGGCAATGCGTCGCTATCTGGCTGGGCCGCAATCTCTCTTGCTTTGCCGTACCAAAATCTAAATGGCAAAATATCATACTGCTGTGTATACTCATCCAAAAAAGTGCCGCGGATGTCATTAGGCGCTCTCCATGTCTTATATTTAGAGCAAAGCATAATATTTGATTGTTCAAAATCTAACTTTACTGTTTCATGGATTATCAACTGCACCTTCCACATAATAACGTTTTGACCGGATAATACAATCTTCCATGTTTGCGAAATCGGTATGTGAGGCCAATCGCCTGTAGCGAGAAGCATCTTAGTATTATGACGCTGTATATTCCACTTAGCCTGGTAAGAATCATACCATATGCCTTCAGATCGCACAGAACTATATAAACTTAAACCCGTAGTCAATTCGCCACCATTGTACAATATCCTACCTCTACCACTATCAAAGATAACCTTTATATTCTTTTTCTCTACCTCTATCACCTGGGCTGTTTTCGCATTTTTTTTGCATTGGAAGCTCTCGCCAAAAGATATCCTTCCATCAAAATAAACACGTTTTCCTGTCTTGGCTAATTTGGTATCAGTGTATAATATAAGTGGCGCGTTAATGCGGATATATTCCTTGCCATCTTCCCGTATTTTGTGTAGATCAACTGTCTGTTCTTCAGATTCAGAAAAAGTAGCAAAAAACAATTGTTCATGCTCCAGGCTCTTATTGAAATTTAACAAAATCTGTGAAATCTTATTATCCCTAAGCGCTATTGGAGACATATTGCCTATGTAGCAACTTTTATCGAAATTACCCTTTTCATGTGCTGTTGCCCAACTGTCGAAAATATCATTTACTTCTATCTTTATGTCTTGATTGACAAATGATATCCTCCTCTTTGCTTCAACCTCAATCTTAACACTCAGAGAATTATCCTCTTCACAGGCTAAATGCCAGATCTGTAAAAGTGCTATAGACTCATAATGTACATTCAGTACGATTTTATTTTGTGCTATTTTATTAATATTCCAAGTACACCTGTTAAAATCGTAACTATCTTTCAAGGTGTTGAATACGGAATATATGCCTCTTTTTGATGTGACCTCCAGATCTTTGTAATACAATTTTATAATCTTTAATCCTGCATCTACGGACAGTTTTAAGCTCCCTGAATGTATTGTATTGAAATCCCGCAGGCGAGTAAGATCCGCCTGTTGTTCGGCAAGGAGCCTTTGCTCTTCTTCCTTTTGTTGCAGTAGTCGCTGCTCTTCTTCCTTCTGTTGCAGTAGTCGCTGCTCTTCTTCCTTTTGTTGCAGTATCCTTTGTTCTTCTTCCTTCTGTTGCAGTAGTCGCTGCTCTTCTTCCTTCTGCTTCAGTATCCTTTGTTCTTCTTCCTTTTGTTGCAGTATCCTTTGTTCTTCTTCCTTTTGCTTCAGTATCCTTTGCTCTTCTTCCTTCTGTTGCAGTAGGCGCTGCTCTTCTTCCTTCTGCTTCAGTATCCTTTGTTCTTCTTCCTTCTGCTTCAGTATCCTTTGTTCTTCTTCCTTCTGTTGCAGTAGGCGCTGCTCTTCTTCCTTTTGCTGCAGTATCCTTTGTTCTTCTTCCTTTTGCTGCAGTATCCTTTGTTCTTCTTCCTTTTGTTGCAGTAGTCGCTGTTCTTCTTTCTGCTCTTTGGCAAATTTCTCTCTTGCTTGTTGTAAATAATCATCCACCATAGCTTCATCTCCAAGCAAGTACACGCTGGCTGAAAATAAAACCGTCTCCTGCTTAATGGGTTTTTTCAAAACACCCAACTGTAGAACACGGTACCGTACCTGCTTATCACTATTTTGAATAATACAGGTATAATTGTGATTGTTCTCTAGTACAACTGCCGGAAAATTACCATCTTTTCTTATTCCACACAATCGAGCCTTTGGCTCCGCTAAAACCATATCCTGCCAAATGTCAAATTCAGTGGGAAAAGAATCTTGTTGGCCACCACAGAAAAAATTCTTGTACTCTGTAACTACAGAGATACCAAATTTAAGTTGTTTACATTCTAAATTTTGTCCTAGCTGGCACGTAACGTGCCAAACAATTGAACTCTCTTGAAAATAAAGCTGCCATATTTGGGTAAAATCAAACTTTTTCCAGTAAAAATGTAGGTTGAGAACATTATTCTTTTTTTCAATTTTCCACTCTGCGGATGAAAGATCATACCAGTTATCTTCATACACAAAGGAGCTGTGCAGGCCTGGGGACACAGTAATCTCTGTAGCGTCATAATAAAGCCTTAATGCCTTGAAATCCGTATCTGCAAACAGTTCTAAGTTTCCTGCATGTATTGCATTTAAATTCCGCAGGCGAGCAAGCTCAGCCTGTTGTTTACGTAACTGTACCTGTTTTTTATCAGCCTCTGCTAAAAAAAGTTTTTGCTCAACTTTTTTATGGTGCTTAAGAAATACCTGCTTAGCATCTTTTAGATATTTTTCGAATTTTTCATAATCCGCAAACACTTTCATTTGAACTACATTTTTGCTATTTGAATCCAGGCTCCACTGCAAAACGCGGGCCTCTTGCTCATAGCCGGCATTTAATGGTTTAATCAAGACATCTTTTTTTTCGTTCTCCATGATAAGGCACGGGCATTCCTGATTGCTCAAGGCACCGGATAACCCCAATATAGCATCGGGGCAACTATTTAATCCTAAATCATGCAAATTTGATTTGGAAACAAATAGTGGAAACTCACTAACTTCCTGTAAAGTATGCCATCTTGTATATTGGCATGTAAGGAACAAGGCCGCATGGGCTTGTTTTATATCCTCACCTTGCAACTCCACTTCCCACCTAAGCGAATTTTTCTCTATCCAAAATATTAACAATAACAGGGAATCCCCTTCCTGCGTTGTGCCTTCAGCGATAATTTTATCAGTCCCGGCGTTCTTCACGTGCCAAAATAGATTGAAAGACGGAACCCAGCTATCAACGGAAGGCATAAAAAATGATATGTATCCACCTGCCTCTTTAGTAAGAAGAGAATCTCCGTAATTTATTGCCAATTTTCCGTTGTTAAATACGACCCGCAGTTTTTCCTTTTCTAGAACCGCAATGCCGTTTTTCTCCCCTACTGTCTCTAGGTAATAGGGGATAACCTTCGAAGGCAACCCTTTTCTGATTATTTCACCCTTGTCCAAAAGAATTAACTTATTGCATAATTTACTAACCATGCCCATATCGTGGCTTACCAGGATGATAGTTTTTCCCTCTCGCTTTAAGTCAAAGACCTTCTTTATGCACTTCTGTTGGGCCTCTTCGTCTCCTACAGACAAAATATCATCTATCAGTAATATATCCGGCTGTGTAAATATTGCCAAGGCAAACGCTAGACGCATATACATGCCTTGAGAATAGTATTTGATAGGCGCATCAATAAACTTGTCTAATCCCGCAAATCCAACTATATCACTAATTCTCTGTTCCAACTTAGAAGTAGACAAGCCATAAATAGCAGCATTCAACTTTATATTCTCTATTCCTGTAAGTTCGGGGTTAAATCCTGCTCCTAACGTCATCAATGCCGATACTTTTCCCCTGATCTCTGCTTCTCCCTTGTCAGGCACAAGCATGCCGGCTATCAGCCTTAACAATGTCGTTTTACCTGCACCGTTCCTGCCAATAATACCGATTATGTCACCTTTTTCCGCTTCAAAGCTGATGCCCCGCAATGCCCAGACCTCTTCCCAGTGAATATCCTTTTTATGAATAAACTTTACTCTGTACTTCTCCCAGACATTATTAAAATCAATTAATCTCATAGCTTTTTAAGCAATTCTGATTCTCTTTTTATGAAAAATTCATACCCGCCCGCAAACACTCCTACTGAAATCCAAAAAGATGCATAAAGAAGATCAAAAGAAGGAACAACGCCATCGTAGAGCACCTGCCTATATAATGTAGTATAGTAAGTCAGAGGATTCAGCAAACAGATCCATCGGTAAGGAAATGCCATCATCTTATAAGAATAAAATACTGGGGTCATCCAGAACCATAGCATTAAACCGACTGATAGAAAATGTGTCAAATCGTTGGAAAAAACATTAAGCGTGGAAAAGAAAAGCCCAATACCAATAATAAATACCAGGTGCAAGATAAAAATTACTATCAAAAAAGGAAGAACCTTAGCAACCTGTGGCTTTGAAAACAGAAAAAATGGGAGAAGAAAAATAAGACCTATTAGAAAGCTCAAAAAATTCGCTCCTACACAGGATATTGGGATGAATTCCCTTGGAAATATGCCTTGCTGTAAAATGGCCGCATCTGCCGTAAAAGAATTTGTTACATCCATTACTGTATTTTGAAAAAATAGCCAAGGGATAATCCCAGAGAGAGCAAACAGGGTAAAGTTGGGCACATCTATCTTGAAAATATGTGTAAAGATTATATCAATACTAAAAGCGAGAATTAATGGTGTAGCTACCGCCCACCACGGTCCAAATATCGCCCCTGAGTATCTTGTCTTAAATTTTTTCACAATCAAGCTTTTACATATAACCCTTGCCTGAAAAAGTCTTATCGCCCTCTGCTTAATACTTATCATATATCCTTTGCCCCTTGTGCCGCCTCAAGAATAACATCTTCCATAGATAAATAGCGCCAGCTGCCATACCTGCCACGAGAGGTAATATTATTTCTTGATAAAAAATCCATTACCTTTTTCCTTGCTAGTGTATAACTTTTATCATAGGCAGGATAACCGTATTTTATATCATTTATATGCTTGCAACATATCTCGCTCTCACTTCTTATAATGCCTGTAGAAAGTAGGTGTTTTACAACTTTAGAATAAATCTCCTGCTTGCGTATTGGCCTGTCTTTTGAATAAGAGACATCAGCGTAAATAGAGCCCCTGCCCGCAGGTGCAAGATAAGAAGAAAAATTATGAAAAAAACCTACCCTGAAAAACGGAATATTTCTCTGTGCGAAATATATCCAATGCCTAGGCGAATCGCTTTGCATCTTCACGCCTAAATTAATATTATAGATAGATATCCATTTTAGTTGCTTAAAACTTTGTTTTATGTCACCGGGCAATCGCGCTATTATCTTTCCGAGCTCAGGCAAAGGGATAGTAGATATCAGTTTATCAAATTTTTCTTCTCTCCCATCTTTAAACAATACTGTCTTCTTTTTTACATCTACCTTTATCGCCTGGCTATTCAAATAAATATTCCTTGCTTTGCCGGAAAAACCCTTAACGAGTCCCTCTATACCTCCTCTCTCAAGATACCAAAAGGAATCATTGTAACCTAAAGGCTTGCGCCTCTTACTTGTAACGCCCCCATTAACCTGCCTAATAGTAGGGGTGATTACAAATCTCTCTGCCCATTTGTATTCCAATTTATCCAATGGGGTCCTCCACAATTTTACATTGTAAGGAACCATAAAAAAATCAGCTATGCCTTTACCAAACTTATTATGCACCCACTGCAGAAAGTTGTCGCTCTTTCGGTGTTTTTGTTTTCTTGATTCGATAAACCCTGATAAACATTGTTGTGCAATCTTCTTTGGCAGGTAATCGAAATTAATTTGGAACGGAAATGGTATGCACTTATTAAACGCGTATACATAGGAGTCTCTTTTGTGCTTTACCAGGTTGCCCTTTAAGATCCTTTTGACTAATGATAGCGCATCTTTATCTCTAAAGTGTAACAGGTGCCCGCTTGAATCAAAAGTAAACCCTTGCTTGCGTACTGAACGGCACAGACCTCCAATCTTTGTATTTTTATCAAAAATCCTTGGCTGTATATTATTTTGTCTTAAAAAGTACGCTGTTGATAATCCTGATAAACCTGCTCCTAAAATAAGTGTCTCTTCTTTTGCCATCTAGAGGTTATCTCTCTTATTTTAATAATATTTAGTATTAGTTATATAATTATAAATACATAAGAAGAAGTCGCTTTAAATGCCGTTATTACGCACTTCTGGCATATAGAAAAACTAGCGTGCATCTTATCCGAAAAACTCTATTACATTTTATTAGTATATCAAATCTTGCCGAATTATCAACTATTTTCCTGATATCAGCTAAGTAGCTTGCGCTCTTTGACCCATAAAGATCAAGCGCACTGAAAATAGGATTGCAAGTATCGCGCTAATAAGAAACATGGCATTGAAACCGAATACAAGAAGAACTCCGCTTGTACCCCATAAAAGCGTAATTAGGTAAATTTCAAGAAGTACGCGTTTTATCCCCTTGCCTGAAGAGAGGAGGCTTAAAAATATATGGTCATTACTCTTTTTCAATGGAAAAATCCCCTTTCTAAACCGTGCCACAATAAGATATAGGGTGTCTATCATAGGAAACGCCAATATGGCCACTGGGACAAGGACTGAAAATGGGTTATCTAGGGTAGCGTAGTCACCATGCATGCTTAAAACAGCAAATAAAAAACCTAGAAAATGACTCCCTGAATTGCCCAACATAATCTTAGCCGGAGGAAAGTTAAAGATTAAAAAAGCGGACAATGCTCCGCAAAGCGCGGCGAACAATCCTGCTGTAATAATGTTACCACCTATAAACAGAGCTATAAAAAACGCTAAACCCACTATAAGTGATACGCCGGCGCAGAACCCATCACCTATATCAAGAAGATTGAAAACGTTGGTTATGCCTGCTATCCATAAAAATGATATAATATAGTTTCCCCAAAGAGGGACAAAATATATCTGTATCGGCTTTCCATTAACAAGAAATAATCCGATAAGGATTACCTGGATAAGGATTTTTTTAGAAAGTGAGAACTCCTTAAAATCATCGAATAAACAGGTAATAAAAAAAAGGAAAGCGAATATTAATATATGAGTCAGTTCACGCGATACATATACATTCTTATAAAAAAATAATGTCGCAGAGCCTAATGCAAAAGATAATAATATGCCGACGCCGCCCACAAAAGAGGCTTCATCATTGTGTCTAAAAATAGATTGTATGCGTGAAAACCTCTTTAGGAAAAATAGTAAAATACATCCTAAAAAAAATGATACCAAAAAAGCATCCAAGTAGGGCCTCATAAAGATAAAACCTCCTGATAAGTCTTTTCTGTTAACTCTGTCATTCTCTTATCCGACCAATATGCTAAATCCAGATGCTCTCGAGCAGCTATAACCTTTTTGTGCCAGCTCTTATAGTTATCCATTATAGAAATAATAGCATCTGCTATAGATTGCGCGTCTTTACGATGAAGAATAATACCGTTATTTTTGTCTTTGATGATATCAAGGACACCACCTGTATCCGTGGCAACAACCGGCACGCCTGATATAACCGCCTCGATCACTGCCAATGGCAGCCCCTCCCAAAGAGAGGCAATAACCATAACAGAGGCACTTGATAGAGACTCTGCAATATTATCCTTCCACCCCTCTAAAACAACTTCTTTTTCTAGTTTCCGCTCTTCTATCTCCTGTTTGATGTTTTCGTATAAAGGTCCGTCACCAATAAGAGAAAACCGTGCGTCTCCCCTTTTGCGCAGTATTGTTTCTACCGCATCCAGAAAATATCTCAAACCTTTCTGGGGCTTCAAGCAAGAGATATTTACAATTAGATTATCAGCAGGTGGGCTGGTCTTTCTTTTTAAAAAAATATTTTCTGCCCATTGGATATCTATTCCATAATGTATTATAGCAAATTTGTCCGCTGAAGACACCCTGTTTTTTAGAGCCTTACGCAGGTCTGATGCTGAAACTACAATTATCCTTTTTGTGATAAGCGCTGTGACCTTCTCCAAAAAAAAATAGAGTTTTGCCAATAATTGATTTAATTGATCATGAAAGGGCCAGCCATGCGCTGTATAAATAATACTTCTTACTCCTGCTAAATATGCTGCCCACCTGCCTAAGATAGATGCCTTTGGCGAATGGGTATGAACTATATCAAACCCGTTTTTTCTGATAAAAAAATAGAGTTTTAAAAAAACAATTAAGTCGTTAAGCGGGCTTATTCTCCGTACCAGTTCCGGAACAAAATAGACTTTTAAAAAAGCAACTGCCTTAAATTTACTCTTAAGGCATCCATCGTCTCCGGCACATAAATACAAGGAATATTTATCCCTATCCAGATTCTCTATAAGAGAGAGTAATTGCTTTTGCGCCCCGCCTAATTCCAGGTAAGTAATTATAAAAAGAATCTTTTTCTTCATTCTTCCTTGCTAACTATCCGCGCTATATCGCGCCTTAGCAATCCGACCGTACCGACTGTACTTCCTATATCCATCTTCAGGGTAATGCTATCTTTAGTCTGCCTCTTTATTATTCCTTCAAAGCTGCGATTATTCTTCATATGTATTACTGTAGTCGGAAAAAACTTTAATTGCCTTACATTATCCATAGCTTCCTTTATAAAATAGGGGTCATCAGGGGATAATTCATTTGCGCGTTTTAACGCCCCCATAGAGCTTTTAAAATCGCAAAGATTATTTTCTATATTTGACAATGTTAAATACGCCTCGCGATAATCCGGCTTTGCAGCTATAGCTCTCTTCGCGTATATCTTTGCCTTATCGTATTCTCCAATACCATTATAGGCACATGCGATACCATTTAACAAAAACGGGTCCCTGGGCTTTGCTTGTAATTTCTTCAAACAGAGGTCAAGCTCTTCTTTGTATTGCCGGCTTGCCTCTTCTTTATGCCCTCCGCGTTCATAAATATCCGCTAAATCATTATGCACATTAGGATAATTAGGTTCTTTGTTAATTATGCTTCTATACTCCGCAATACTCTCTTTTAGCATGCCGGCATCCCTATATACGCTAGCCAGGCTATATTGAAAATTTATATTTTCCGGGTTTAAATTTAGTGCCTCTTTTAAATATTTAGCTGCCTTATGGTAATCTTCGAGACGCATGAAGCAAATCCCCAGATTATTCAACAGGACGGCATTATTGGTATTTATAGAAAGCGCTACCTTATACGCGTCTGCTGCCTTGGAAAAATCTTTTTTCTCAAAATAGATATCTCCGAGCAACCTGCGCGCGGGTAAAAACATAGGGTCCAATTGTATAGCTTTTTTAAGCTTCTCCGCCGCTTTGTCAAGCTTCTCTTCCAAATAGTAAAAATACCCAAAAATGTAATAGCCTAAAGCAAAATTCGGATTATGCTGTAATGCCTTGCTCAGCAACTCACGGGCTTTTACCTTGTCACCATTGTCAAATGCAGTCATTGCGGTATTTATAAGGTTTGCCATATATTCAGAAGATACATGATTAACTAAAGGGGCTATCTCATCATTATTAACACCATTAGCAGTGGCTTCTTGCAAGACAGCGATCGCCTTGTCATATAATTTCTTCTCAAAGTATATGTTTGCCAAGGCCTCATAGCCCCAGATAAAAAAAGGATCCAGGCTAATTGACTTTCTATATTCTGATATGGCCTCTTCTTTTAATTGCACTCTATCGTAGGCCTTTGCAAGATTGTAATGGACCGTACTGACTGAGGGGTCAAACATGAGGGACTTTTTAAAGGAATCTATGGCTTGTTCGTATGAGGCTTTTTCATAGTAATCAAAACCTTGGTTTGAATAGAACATTGCCAATTTATCCTTGCCAAAAAATATAAGGACTCCTAGTAACACTATAATAATTAATGTTTCTGTAAGCTTTTTCACGAATAATATTGATACTGGGTTATCTGTTAAATTTTTTACGTATATTTTGTTTATTATACCATAAACGGGTAACTCCTAAAGCAAAAAAACAGGACGGCCCTATTTAGGCCGTCCCATTTTAAGTTACCTTTTTTTGTTATGCGAACTAGGTTACGCTCTTAAGTTGACATTTTTTGCATTGCATTATTTGTCAACTTAAGGACTGCTCTGTTCTTTTTTAGTCTACGCTAACAATGTTACGCTGCTATCAATGTATAAGCAGCTATCTTCTCAAGTATTGCATAGTGGTTTTTATCAACCGGAACCACAGGAGGCAGATTCAGCTTAAATACTCCTTTAATCACAAAGTTCTCCATTACCACATCTGTAATCCTAGACTTTGTCATATTGTAATATATGCCCGATATCTGCTTAATGACCGCGACGTTGGATCTATCAATATTATACAATAATAGCAGCTGTGCCAATACAAGCGTATTAGCTGTAGGCATAAAACTATCTGAGGGATTATGCATAGAAACTTTTATTCTCTGCATACGCTTAATATCTCTATTGGAAATAGCTATCATATTAGGCTTTTTATGTTTTGATGGAATATAATGACTATATAATATTATATCGACATTAAGCTTATCTTCCAGCGCTTCACGTATAAGGCTTTTGGGGCCATACAGCTCCAACAACACCTTTCTTTGTGTATCACTTATATCCATAGCCATATCATCTATTAATATGCCACCTATCCTTTCCTCGGAGGTATCGGCAAGGATGCCTTGGATCTTATCGTCATTATTGATAAGCTCCGTGGGTTCAGAAGAAAAATTCATTGCCCGTATCATATGCTCGGCTTTCCTGCGAATCTTTTCCTTAGACAAGATATCTTCTGTAGACAATTTATCTAAGTCATCAAGCTGATCCTGCATAATACCCTTGATATTTCGTATCTTATCGGATGTTATCTGCGTTGGATCTGTAATATTCGATACATAATTACTGGCTATATCGAGCATTAGTTTGGCCTGTTTAAGTGTCTTACCTGCTGAGGAAGATTTTGGATATAGCTGTTGAGACACTAATCTTAACTCCTGGATAGGGACATCCCATACTGTAGTCCGCAGCCCAAGTTCAGCTTTTCTGATTGCCTTATCTACATCATCTTTTGATGAAACGTTTTTAATCTCCGCTTGATATTGATAATCCGACCACATCTCTTTATTTTTATTCACGTACACTTGGCCCTGATAGCCATGCTCGCTTATTTCAGCATAATCTATGCCAACCTTTTTTAATTCCTCTATTATTCTGCTTCTGTGCGATTCGTTAAGATCGAGCGGAAAAAGAACGACACTGACCCCTGCTTTCTTAAGAAACTCAGCTGGAATATTACCGCAATAAGCGCCTTCTGGATATTCTCCAATACCAGCCTCTGCAGTTACTGCTAGTAATACCGGGGAAGCGAAGACGTTGCTTCTATCAGCAAATAACGCTTCTGTATCTTCTCCCTTAATCGCTTGTTGCCATGGAATATAATCACTCCTACTAACAACATGGGTAATATTGACCTTATTAGAATCTACTCCCAACAGTTTATAAGCATCCAGATGATCCGCCGGTGTTGTCCACATGGATTTAGAATTAAAAAGCAAAGTTAACGGAACGGGTGACTCCATAGCCTTCTTTGCTATGTTCGATGTAGAATTTTGACCTTCTTCAGCAAAACCTAATGCCGATGCCCTGCCGATAAAAGCACCTGTATAACCTACTTTGGCTAACTCGAGAATATTGCTGATACTTCCTCCACCACCATAAATAATATCAATATCCGCCTCTTTAGCGCCCAGTTTATCTGCAATAGCCTCTTGTATATAAAGCCTGCGATATCCAGCCAATGCGATTGGTATAGCTACCTCTCTTATCGCTTGAACTGGTTCATATGTTAACAGTATCTGATCTAGATAAAACTTATCTATGCCATCAAATAAGACATTTAGTTCATATAAGATCTCCATTTCTGTACTTATTTCTTTAATAACCTCTATCTTTGCCTGATCCAAAGATATCAAGCCATTATCCAAAGCCTGCCATAGGCTCATAATATCATTATCTTTTAGTTCTGCTACCAAAGGTATGTTGTTATACATAACAACAAATGCCTCCATTGTCATTCCTCTAACAATATTTGCTTCATAGTATAGATCCTGAAGTTGACTGAAATAGTCTAAATTCTTTGATTTTGCGTTTGAGCGCATGGCCTCCATGCCTTCTACAGTATCAGGAAATTTTCTTATCCCAGCTGCCAAATAATCCTTGCCCTTGTACTCCATAGGAAAATCACCAAAAGCTACTATAGCATCATATCCTACCTCAAGAAAGGCTCTTAATTGTTCGTTAGATCTCTTGGTTGTTCCACCTAGGTAATCTTTGAGCTCCGAATGATTAATAAGAACCATAGGCGTTTCTTTTGCATAGCGAAAAGCAAACGCTAGGTCTCCCGGCTCTGCTTCCGGAGTAATCTGAATAGCTGCCTCTACCTTACTTATATCGCCTTCTGATGAGGATTTAACAGCTCGCATTGAATCATTTGCTTTAGCAATCTTCGCGATTAATTGAGCATCTTCTGGACGAATAGCCAATGCTTTCTTATAGTAGTATACTGCCTTATCATATTCTTTTTGCTTTGCGAGATTATCACCCTTAAATTGCGATATCATAAATATTCTGTCTCTGGCACGCATCTCATCAGTGTGATATGCTGAATACGCATCCTCGAACAAGCGAAGCGCTAAATCCTCTTTATTATTTACATCAAGCAGATAATACATGCCTTGATAATACTTATACGCAGCAAAATATTTATCTGTGACGCTTGTTGTTACGCCAATAGTATCTGGTAACCCGCGCAATATATCCAAAGCCTTATCACGACAAGCTAACCTACCATATGCCTGCGCCAGCTTGTAATATAACTCAGCTTTATCCGCTTCATCTGTCGTTTTTAAAATCGCTGCTTTTAATCTAGGTATAGGCGTCTTATAACCTATCTTCCATATCCTGGTATCACCTGATTTAGTAGATCGTATTGTATAGACATAAAGTATTCCTGTATTCTCATCCAAGGCAGGGGCCTTTAAATTATCAAGCCAAGGGCTGTTCTTCACTCCACTGGCAATAAAGACAATCTCTCTACCGGTAACGAGCTCTTCGGCGGTCCATACCTTGCCCCAAGATGCTTTCCCTTCTTCCGGAGAATCAGGAGAAGCAAAACCAAAGCTCTTTAATCTCTTCTGCTCTTTTTCACTAAACTTACTCCAATCTCTATCTAAGTCAGCACCCCATTTAGTCTCCTTAAGCGCTGTATAACTGCAATATCTGGCGCTCATTGCTCCACCCATGGATATCAACGCGGAAGCAGAGAGCTCTCCTTCCGGAGCGCCGCCTGCACCGGTCATAAAATCGAGTATTCCTTTCTGCAATCCAAATACCGGCATCAGGTCTCCATCAGCTAACAGATAAATATTTCCACTCTTGTAAACACCTATTCTCTTAACTTCTTGGTCTAAAGGCTTATACGCAGTCATGAGCTTTTCGAGATTCTCAGGAGTAGGTTTTGTGCGATATTTCTTAGCAGCGTCTAGCAGGCTTGACATCAGCTTGTTTTCTTCGCCAACAGTAACTCCTGCCTCAACTAAATCGAGCAATCTGTTTATATGCCTTTCGCGAAGCAGCATAGCACCTTTTAATTGGCCTACATCCTTGTTCGATGCCTTTGCTATATTTTGTAAATTCTGTTCTGGGCTTAGGGTTACATTTATTTCCGCACCCTTAGCTTGGGGGCCTATTTTCCAGTATGTCAAATATATATCCGGCGCACTGCGTATTCCTCCTGTTTCAGCATAAGCAGCCGTCGAAACACTTCCCCTTACAGCGGCTGTATTTATGCCATTGGTAAGCTCTAATACATCTCCGGCTATATCGACACCTACGGTGCCTGGGCCGCCATGTTGGCCTGCGCCTACTTCTTCTCCGATGTAAAGCATTGCTGCTTCATCACGTTCGCCCTCACCAATAACCACTTTACCGTTTAGCCACGGCATTTTGTTATAAAAATTTCTTGTCCATCTTGCTGCTGCAGCATCAGCAAACTCCTTTGAAACCTTGCCCTTTGTGTCATTAGCCCATTTAATCTCTTCAGCAGCTGCGACACTTGCAGGATGAATTAAATCTAAGTTATTTTCGAAACGCTTATCAGCTACTGAAGCCTTATCAGGCATTGAGATTGTCTCTACCACTTCAACACTATCTACCGATTCAAACATAATAGGGTCGATCGGAACAAAACTGTTTATAAGTTCGCTAACCTCAGAATCTGTCACATCTCCTGCAGAGGATGTCTTGCCAGGTAAATACTCGCTCACCTTTGGTATATCTAAAAGCTCTTGTTTTGGCGGCACAGCTAAAAGCGATTGCTGCAAATCACTAGTTACGATCTTATTCGCGGACATACTTCTAAGTGCATCTTTGTCGCTGCTTATATATGAAGACACATAGTTAAGGTTGGTACTAGTAGATATAAATGCTAATATTATTAAGGTTGTGAAGATTGTAATTTAAAGTGCGACAAATAGGAGCAAAAAAATAAAGCTCCACAGATCCGAAAAAATCTGTTATTTTGTAAGTACAGACAAAC